>ENA-OPCI01000499-OPCI01000499.1-human-gut-metagenome-genome-assembly--contig:-NODE-499-length-26927-cov-6.855798_pt1 | contig 26927 bp, 22 predicted proteins | sample MGYA00241564_ERZ501479 | MGnify/ENA primary metagenome ERZ501479 (study PRJEB25962, sample SAMEA2042630) | human gut metagenome | biome: human gut; feature: human-associated habitat; material: faeces...
CCTGCCAGAGAGACAAGTCCATTTGAAATAGCAAGTCCGAGAATCTTTACATTTCCCTGGTCTTTTGCAAGAGAAGTTACAAGCACATGATTGTCTCCTACTGCTCTTAACAGATAGCCTGATTTTGTCTGCATATAAAGATCCAGAAGGATTTTACAGATTATCGTCAAAACCAGAATCAGAATCAGAGTCATATATGGTTTTATTCCTGACGGAAGTCCATTTATAAAATCATTTTTAAAAATACTCTGCTGTGAAAACAACGGTACATTTGCCGTTCCTGCAATATACAGATTCATGGTCCACAGGGCTGTCATCATAATAATACCTGACAGAAGATCACGTACTTTGCATTTTACATGGATAAGCCCTGTACAGATACCTGCCAGCACACCGGCTGCAAATGCCACCAGAAGCGTCAGATATGGATTCACTCCTCTTGTAATGAGGGCTGCTGTTACAGCCGCCCCCAGTGGAAAACTTCCGTCTACTGTCAAATCCGGAAAATCCAGTATTTTATATGTAATATAAAGTCCAAGTGATAAAATTCCATAGATAAGACCTTGTTCTAATATAGTTACGATAAGATTCATGAAAATGCCTCCATTTACTTGCTCTGTGTGATCTCGTCAAATGTTTCTACTGCATTGTCTGAAAGATCTGTTGGAACTGTAATTCCAAGGTTCTCTGCCACTTTATTATTCACATAGAATCCTGGAGTTGTAATCGTCTCAAAATTAAGTTCTGATGCTTTTTTCTCACCCTTCAATACCTGGGCTGCCATTTTACCAGTCTGTTTTCCAAGAGAAATGTAATCGATTCCCTCTGCTGCAAGGCATCCGATCTTTACCTGCTCAATCTCACTTCCGAACACCGGGATTTTCTTGTCATTCGCTTTTTCAAGTATCGTTGGAAGAGAAGCAACAACTGTATTATCTGTCAGGTTTGTAATGCAGTCTACTTTACTTAAAAGATCATCCGCTGCGAGAGAAACATCTGCAGTTGTTGTAATTCCTTTTGTCACAAGTTCAAAATCATATTTACCTACAAGGTCTTCATATTCTTTGATTGCTGATACAGAATTTGCCTCACTTGTTGTATACATGATTCCGATTGTCTTTGCCTGCGGAAGCATCTCACGGATCATCTCAAGCTGTGCTTTGATCGGAAGTTCATCACTTGTTCCTGTTACATTTCCTGCAGGTGTTCCATCCTCTTTCGCAAGCTTTGCTGCAACCGGGTCTGTAACTGCTGTGTATACAACCGGAATGTCGGAGTTCATTGCTGAATTGTAAGCTGCCTGTGCACTTGGTGTTGCGATTGCACATACAAGATCCACTTTGTCTGAAACAAATCCATCACTGATCTGTTTTGCTGTCCCCTGATCTGCTGCTGCATTCTTCACTTCTACTGTCAGGTTCTTACCTTCCTCGATTCCTTCTTCTTTCAGTCCTTCTAAAAATCCCTCACGGCAATTATCAAGAGAACCATGCTCTGCAAACTGTGAAATACCGATTGTGTAACTCTTCTCTCCATCATCAGAAGAAGTCTTCCCTGTATCGGATGATCCACATGCTGCAAGGCTCATTGTCATTACTGCTCCTAAAATAACTGCTAATACTCTCTTTTTCATAATTGTTGTCTCCTTTTTTCTTTTTAAATAAATCTGCAAAAGCAAAGGAGCCGATTTGGGATTCTTGTCAATAAGCTGTGGATTTCTTTTTATAAATTAACTTTCCTAACATATAAAAAACCGCCCCAAGCTTATTGCTTGAGACGGTAATAAAATTCATTATTATCGCGGTACCACTCAAATTGACGTTCGTCCACTTTCTCACGTACTAACATACGCTCCTGATTGATAACGGGTTCGGTTCCCGGCGGTTCCTACTCTTTTCATTTCAGGCCACCCTCGAAAGTCCATTCAGAATCAGAATCCATACAGCAATCCCACCATCTGCTGCTCTCTGTGATCTCTTCTAAAACCTACTTCTCTTTCTCATCGGTTTTTGCTTTTGATGTGTCTTATTGTAGTCGTTCACTTTCTATTTGTCAAGAGAAATTTTATTATATTTTAAATTTCTTTTGATATTGTCAGAAAAATCACTGCGAGAACGTGTAGAAAAACAGCAGGAAAACTCTGTTTACTGTTTTCCTGCTGAAATATCACTATTTATTCTTCAACTGTTTCTTCCTGTGCCTCCACAGCAAGGCTAAGCTCTTCCAGCTGCTTCTCGGAAGCCGGTGTCGGAGCCTCTGTCATCAGACAGGATGCATCTTTGATCTTCGGGAATGCGATTACGTCACGGATGCTGTCCTGTTTTGCCATAAGCATAACAAGACGGTCAAGACCGTAAGCAAGTCCTGCGTGCGGCGGAACTCCGTATTTAAACGCATCCAAAAGGAATCCAAACTGGCTGTAAGCCTGCTCTTTTGTAAAGCCAAGTGCCTTGAACATCATTTCCTGGATATCATCCTGGAAGATTCTGACACTACCGCCACCAATCTCATTTCCGTTCAGAACGATATCGTATGCTTTCGCACGAACTCTTCCCGGATCAGACTCGATATACTGGATATCTTCTTCCATCGGCATTGTAAATGGGTGGTGCATTGCAACGAAACGATTCTGCTCCTCGCTCCACTCAAGCAGCGGGAACTCTGTGATCCATACAAAACGATACTCATTCTTATCAAGAAGCTCAAGCTGTTTTGCAAGCTCAACACGGAGTGCTCCAAGAGAATCCCATACTACTTTATTCTTGTCAGCTGCAAAGAGAAGCAGATCTCCCGGCTCTCCATCCATTGCCTTTACAAGTGCATCCATCTGCTCGTCTGTCATGAATTTTGCAAATGAAGACTTCACTGTTCCATCTTCCTGGAGTGCAACATAAGCCAGTCCCTTAGCGCCGTAATCTTTAACAAATGCTGTCAGCTTGTCGATCTTCTTTCTCGGCATGCTGCCCTGTCCTTTGGCATTGATACCACGAACGCTTCCGCCATTCTCAAGTGCGCCTGTAAATACTGCAAATCCGCAGTCTTTCACTACATCAGATACATCTTTCAGTTTCATTCCGAAACGAAGATCCGGCTTGTCAGAACCATAACGGTTCATTGCTTCCTGCCATGTCATTCTCTGGATTGGAAGCTGTACGTCTACATCAAGAACTTCTTTAAAAAGTTTCTTAAGATACTTTTCATTCACTTCGATAACATCATCTACGTCAACGAAAGAAAGCTCCATATCGATCTGTGTGAATTCCGGCTGTCTGTCCGCACGAAGATCCTCATCACGGAAACATCTTGCAATCTGGATGTAACGGTCTACGCCTGAACACATCAGAAGCTGTTTATAAAGCTGCGGAGACTGTGGAAGTCCGTAGAAAGATCCCGGATGAATACGGCTTGGTACAAGATAATCTCTCGCGCCTTCCGGAGTTGTCTTTCCAAGCATTGGAGTCTCTACTTCAAGGAATCCTTCATCTGAGAAGAACTGACGTGTCAGTGTCATAACCTGACTCTTCATACGAAGATTTCTCTGCAGATCCGGTCTTCTAAGGTCAAGGTAACGATATTTCAGACGGATATCTTCTTTTGTCTTTGAGTTTTCTTCAATTGGGAACGGAGGTGTCTGTGACTCAGAAAGTACACGAAGTTCACTAGGGATCACCTCGATCTCACCTGTTGCGATCTTATCATTCACTGCGCCGGAACGTCTCTCAACTTTTCCGACAACAGCAACTACATACTCTGCACGTAAAGACGCTGCTTTTTCAATGATTGCTGCATCTGTAGTGCCTTCTTCACATACAACCTGTATAATTCCAGAACGGTCTCTTACGTCTGTAAATACAAGTCCTCCTTTATTTCTGTTCTTCTGTACCCATCCCATGATAGTTACAGTTTCCCCAACATTGGCTACTGAGAGTTCACCACAACGGTGTGTTCTCTTAAGCCCCTGCATTGATTCAGCCATGGTTATTTACTTCCTTTCCCTTTTTTCTATAAGTTATCAACAGAATCTCTGTAGCACTCTGTAATATCTGTGTATCCCTGTTCTGCAAGTTGCTCCTTCTGGAACTTCTTGTTCTTCTTCATGTTCATGATCATTACCTGACGTCCCGCTGCACGCTCCTTCTTCGCAAGATCAAGAACCTTGAGCATACCTTCCTTCGGCATATTCTTCTCGATCAAGAATGCCTTCTTCTCTTTGCTTGTCGGAACTTTGTATCCACGTTCCATCAGAAGCATGACAATACGTTCAAATCCGATAGAGAATCCAACTGCCGGTGTATCCTGTCCTGTAAACTTACCGATCATCTTGTCGTAGCGTCCGCCGCCACCTACAGATCCGCCGAACTCATCCATAGAAATCTCAAAAATAGTTCCTGTATAATAAGACATTCCACGTACCAGTGTCGGATCAAACAGCATACGGAAATCTGCTTCCTTCGCACTCTCTACACTTGTAATGATCATTTCAAGAGAATCCGCTGCATCTTCCGGAAGGAATCCCTGAAGTTTCTCTTTACATGCACGGACACCTTCTACGTCTCCTGTGATCTCCTTGAAGAGCTGAAGATATTTCTCAACAGATTCCTCTGCATATCCATTTTCCTTCAACTCTGCTGCAACACCATCAAGACCAATCTTGTCCATCTTATCCAGTGTAATAAATACGCTGTCATAATCCTTCTCTTCAAATCCACTGTAAGCTGCCATTGCCTTCAGGAAACGGCGGTCATTGATACGGATTGTAAAGTTATTGAAATCCAGTTTTCCAAGCAGGGATGTAGTAGCAAGGATCAGCTCGATCTCAGCAAGGTTAGACGGCTCGCCAAGAATGTCAATATCACACTGCATAAACTGGCGGTAACGTCCTCTCTGCGGACGGTCGGCACGCCACACACTTCCCATTTGGAGTGCTTTAAACGGTGCCGGAAGCTCATTAGAATGATTTGCATAATATCTGGACAGCGGAAGTGTCAGGTCATAACGAAGTCCTCCGTCTACAAGATCAGCTTCTTCCTTCGCCTCTGCAAGTCTCAGCTTCTCTCCACGCTTTAAGATCTTGAAGATCAGCTTCTCATTATCTCCACCCTGCTTACTGCACAGGTTCTCGATATGCTCTACACATGGAGTCTCAATGGATGAGAATCCAAAGCTTCTATATGTCTCTTTGATCAGACCGATCACATAATCTCTGATCTCCATCTCTGCAGGAAGAATATCTTTCATTCCTGTTACCGGTTTTTTCTTTAATGCCATAGCACTTCTCCTTTTCGTTCTATCTTTTCATTACTATAATCTCTTGATTTCGTAATGTTCTTCAACTAAAAATATACCTTAATCACGAGTCTTATATAATAAGTCAACTCCTTCTTTAAGGGTTTCCGTTATCGTCTGTTGATGCTTCTCAGAATAGTCCCTAAGTTTCTGATGTTCCTCCGCAGACATTCGGATTGTCACAATTTTATCTTTGATCACGTCTGACTTCGGACGTCCCATCTTAGCCATAGGCCTTCTCCTTTCTCTCACCTATACTATTATACTTTCGTAATACGAAATGTCAACTACTTTTGATTCTGTTTATTTTTGTTCTAATTGAATTACCTTTTTCGAGATGATATACTTTATTTGGATTAAAAAATCTGAATCTACGTTAATTTATTGCGTATTTAAAAACAGCTAAATTTTATGAAAGGAAACAAAAGACATGAATAATGACAGAAATACAAACTGTACAGATGTCGCGATTAAAAATGACAAAAAATCCATGCAAAAGCATTTAATTTATAGTCTTATATGCATTGCAATTGCATTAATCTCTTTTTTTGCAATCTCAAAATGGGCAACTTCTGCTGATACATACAGTAGGATTATTAATACTTTGAATGAATTGCAGAAAAAGGCTTTAGAGCTTACAGGTACTGCAACAGCACTTGCAACCGGAGCAGCTGCAATACCAGGAGATGCAACAACTCCTATTGCGAATAAGCTTGCTGATGTTGCAGGTTATATGGTGATCGTTTATGCTGTGATCATTATTGAGAAATATTTACTGACCATCACAGGATACATTGCCTTTAAAATCTTATTTCCTATCGGATGTATTCTGATGGCAACCGGTAATTTTATGAAAGCCGGATGGAAGGAATTCATTTACAGAATCGGGATCAAAAGTATCATTCTTGGAATCCTTCTCTGGGGACTGGTTCCTACCAGCGTCTGGATGACAAATAAGGTGAACGAAACTTATGCAAAATCCTACGATATGGATTTTACATTAGAAGATACTGAAAAATTATTGGATAAAGATAATGACTCTGCCTCTGCTGCCAACAGTAACAAAACAAATGATATTGAAAACAATAATACACCTTCTTCTATCACCGACTTTATCAACAACTTAAAAGACAAGGTAAGTGATGCTGTCGATACCGTCGGCACAGCTGCCTCAGAAAAAATCGATGCTATTGAGAAGGGCTTGAACAAGATTTTAGAAGGCGTGGCTGTAATGATTGTGACAACCTGCGCAATCCCAGTTCTTGTAATGCTGACTTTTGTATGGATCTTAAAGAGCATAACGGGATTAAAACTTCCAAACATTACACAGCAGTCAATACCGAAGGTTTCTGAGATGAAGCGGAAAAAGAAAGCTGAGATCGATGGTTAGGAGGGGGCTTGAAATCTTTCCTGTTCATCAACTAGAATACAACGAAAGGACGGTCCACCTCCCGGTGGAACCGTCCTTTTGTTACTTTTTTCAGCTATATTTTCACTTTTAATCCTTCTCAAAAAGTGCTTTTTTTCGTTCTATCATCTCATCGATACGGTCAATATACTCTGTAATATTCTTCACATTTTCTACACGGATCAGATTTGTTTCTTTGCCACTGCTTGTCTTGATCTTCTCCGGCAAAACAAGCTTTGTCGTAGATCCGGCGCCGCAGGCAATAATTGTCTGGCGTTCTTCCATAATCAAAATGTTATACACCCCAGCCTTGTCCTGCTCTGCATATCCAACATTCTCGAAGTTTCCGGCAATGTTCTTCTGGCGATACATGTAATATGGCACAAGTCCCATGCGTTCTGCTGACGCTGCTGCCGCCTCGACCATCTGTGTGATCTCAGTCCCCGGATCCATCGTTCTTCCTTCCTGACCGAACTTCGCAGCACGTTTGATCGCGAGTGCGTGTACTGTCAGGCTGTCCGGGTGAAGCTTCTCGATCTTCTCAAGTGTATCCTGCATATCTGCCGCATCTTCTCCCGGAAGTCCGGCGATCAGATCCATATTGATATTATCGAATCCAAGCTCACGTGCGAGGTTGAAGATTTGTTCTACATCTTCTACCGTATGTTTTCTTCCGACAAGATCCAGTGTCTTCTGCTGCATTGTCTGTGGGTTGACAGAGATGCGGGTTACAGGATATTTGCGAATCACTTCGAGCTTTTCTCGTGTGATACTGTCCGGTCTTCCGGCTTCAACTGTAAACTCAAGCACATGCTCCAGGTCAAAATTCTCCCGGATCGTTCCAAGCAAACGGTCAAGCTGGTCTGCCTCGAGTGTTGTCGGTGTTCCGCCGCCGATATATACGGTATCCAGCGTCTTTCCCTGCATCAGCTTTGCCGTAGCTTTCAATTCTTTGATCATCGCATCAAGGTAACAATCGACCTGATCTTTCCACTCAGCGATTGGTGAAGAGCTGAATGAGCAGTAGGAGCAGATGCTTGGACAGAATGGAATTCCTGCATACAGGCTATAGCCATTTTTACAGTCCAACTGATCAAGAAGTGCCTTTTCACGGCATGCAATCTCATACGCAATCTGTGCTTTTTTATCGCCAACACAATATTGTTCTTTTAGAAATCCAAAGATTTCTTCTTTTGTCATTCCCTGCTCGATTTTCTGCATTACAAGCTTTGTCGGACGGACTCCTGTCAGCATTCCCCAGGCAAGTTTCTGTCCCGTCTGCTTTGAGAGAAACTGATAGACTTTCTTCGTTACATCGCGTTTCTCTTCCTGCACATCTTCTGTCTGCACGCATTCTTCCGGCGCAAGGGAAAAGCAAGTCCCTTCCGGCAAATGTATCTTCACCAGTGGTTCTTGCTTCTCATCTACTGTCTGCACGATATCCTCTTTTGGATAAAATGCTTTTGTGACATGGTATACGTTATAAGTAAATTTGTTCTTCTTACTTTCTATCTTTATCATATGAATGGATTATGCTCCTTCTCAAACTGAACTGATGTCTCTTCCATATGTCCCGGATAGATCTTTGTATCATCCGGAAGTGTCATGATCTTCTCCTGTACAGAGCGTACCAGCTGGCTGCTGCTTCCTGTCGGTAGGTCTGTTCTTCCGATGGAAGCACAGAACAGCGTATCTCCACTAAACAATCTATGTTCTTTTGGTAGGTAATAGCAGCATCCTCCTACTGTATGTCCCGGTGTCTGAAGTACATCAACTTCAATTCCTGCGCATTCGATCACCTGACCATCTCTTACAGGCTGTGCTCCATGGAATGCGTATTTCGGTCCATACATAGAAGAAACATTCAATCGGTCATCCTCGATCACCGGAAGTTCGTCTTCGCCTGCGTAAACCGGCACAGGAAAGGCTTTGAGGAAATCATCGATTCCCATGATGTGGTCAAAATGTCCATGTGTCAGAAACAATGCTTTCATTTCTAGTCCATTGTTCTTGATATAATTGACATATTCCTGCGGACATTCTGCCATATCCACTGCAAAACATTCCTTCGTCTCTTCATTGGTTACAATATAGCAATTCGTTCCAATTGACCCCAGTACAATACTTTCAACCTTCATTCGTTTTCCTCCATCAGCCTGTTGTTCTCTCAATATCAATTACATTTTCAATCTGTCTGAGCTTTCCGATCACACGATTCAATTCTTCTCTTCCGTGTACAACAAATCCCATCTCCATTGTCGCCGTACCCTTCTTGCTCGTCCGGGTATTCATGGACTTCACGTCAATCTTCTCTTCGGTAAATACCTTTGATACATCCAGCAGAAGTCCTCTTCTGTCGTCTGCAAATATCTTCAGTTCTGCAAGATACTGACCGCCTTCTTCAAGATCATTATCCTCCCATTCTGCTGTGATCAGACGGGATCTCTCCACATCAGAAAGATTGATGATATTGATACAATCTGTTCTGTGGATCGACATTCCGCGCCCTCTTGTTACAAAACCGACAATCTCATCTCCCGGCACCGGATTACAGCACTTTGAGAAGCGTACTGCCATATCATTGATTCCCTTAACTACGATTCCGCTCTTTGATTTGGCAATGTGTACTCTCTGTTTATTCGCTTCTGAGATCTTCTCCAAAATATTCTCATCCGTGATCTCTTTCTTATGCTCTTTCTCGTACTCTTCCAGCAGGCGGTTCACAACCTGACCTTCTTTCAGTCCGCCGTGTCCGATTGCTGCAAGTACTGCATCCCAGTCACGGAATCCGTACTTTTTCTGAACGATCTGCTGATACTTCGGCTTGATGATATCCGGCAGATTAATCCCCTTGCTCTTACAGTAGGTACTGATCAGATCCTTTCCGCGGATAATATTATCTTCTTTGTATTCCTTCTTAAACCATGAATTAATCTTGCTCTTTGCCTGTGTGCTCTTGACGATATTCAGCCAGTCACGGCTCGGTCCCTTGGAATTCTGAGATGTAAGGATCTCAATTCGGTCTCCGTTCTGAATCTTATAATCAATGTTCACAAGCTTGCCATTCACTCTTGCGCCAACCATCTTATTGCCGACTGCACTGTGGATCGCATAGGCGAAGTCAACCGGTGTGGAGCCATTCGGAAGGTTCTTCACATCCCCGTTCGGTGTGAAGCAGTATACATCTTCCTGGAACAGATCCAGGTCACCTTTCAGCAGGCTTAAGAACTCACGGTTATCAGACATGTCTCTCTGCCATTCCAGGATCTGACGCAGCCAGTTCAGCTTCTCTTCCTGTGTGTTCAGTCCTTTCGTGTTGCTTCCGCCTGTCTCTTTATATTTCCAGTGTGCTGCGATACCATATTCCGCTGTCTTATGCATCTCTTCTGTACGGATCTGGATCTCGAACGGCTGTCCGGAAGGTCCGATCAGCGTTGTATGCAGAGACTGGTACATATTCGCCTTCGGCATAGCAATATAATCCTTGAAACGTCCCGGAATCGGCGTATACATCTCATGGATCACACCAAGTGCTGCGTAACAGTCTTTCACTGAATCTACGATAATGCGGACAGCGAACAGATCATACACCTGGTCAAGTGTCTTGTTCTGATTCACCATCTTCTTATAAATACTGAAGAAATGTTTTACACGTCCGTATACTTTCGCTTCAATATCAGCATTCTTCATATGCTTTGATACTTCAGCAACGATCTGTTGCACAAATTCTTCACGTTCCGTCTTACGTGCATTCAGATCATGCACCAACTGATTATAAACTTCCGGCTGATAATATTTCAGAGAAAGGTCATCGAGTTCTGTCTTGATCTTGGAAATACCGAGACGCTGGGCGATCGGAGCGTAGATATCCATCGTCTCTCTTGATTTTTCTTTCTGCTTCGCTGGTGTCATAAACTCCATTGTACGCATATTATGCAGACGGTCTGCAAGTTTTACAATGATGACACGGATATCTTTCGCCATCGCAAGGAACATCTTTCTCAGGTTCTCTGCCTGGGCCTCCAGCTTGTCCTGGGAATAGTTCAACTGTCCCAGTTTGGTAACGCCGTCTACAAGAAGTGCCACCTCTTCACCAAACTCTGCTGAGATCTCATCGAGTGTCATTGTCGTATCTTCTACCACGTCATGAAGCATTCCAGCCACGATCGTTTCTTTGTCCATCTCGAGATCTGCAAGTATGATTGCCACCCAGAGTGGATGGATGATATAAGGCTCTCCGGATTTACGGAACTGATTCTTATGCGCTTCTTTGCCTATCTGATAGGCCTTCTCGATCATCGTAATATCTGCAGAAGGATGATACTTACGCACACGAGCTATTAAGGCCTGATATAACTCCTCCGGATCCTGATAATCCTCCGGTGCTTTTACTGCATGCCCGTCCACTATCTCCAGATTTTTATTCAGATCTTCATATTCCCGAGTGCCTGCCATATCATCTTCCCCCTTCATTCATCCTGTGTTCTGTTCAGATCCAACTTCCAAAATGCTTCGTATTTCGTCAGTATGGCATATCCGACAATTTTAGACACAAAACGCCTTAGTTCTGAACAATTAATATGATTTAGTATATCACTATTTTTCTCTTTTTCAAATAAGAACTTCCCATTCTTCTTCATTTTAAGCAATTTGTACGGTTTTTTCGATATTATCTACTGATAATTGACAATTGTAAGCTGAATTGTTCTTCGTCCCATGTACTCATTGATGGATGGATAGTATGTAAAAGACATGATCTGCTTCTTTTCCATCTGCCGCAGACAGTCTTCCACTTCTCCGAAATAAACCGCTTCCATCTGATTTCCCTGCTGGTCCTCCAGTCTGCATTTCAGCACATTCCGGTTCTTTCCGAAGATTCTTGGCTGGATCACACGCAGTTTACTTTCTGCAAATAACGGTTTCCCATTGCCTTTTCCAAAAGGCTCCAATATCTTAAGTTCATGGATCAGCTCTTCATTAATATATGGAAATGGAAGCCGCATATCGATTGACACCTTCATCTGCAGATCCTCTTCTGTCAGATCCGCCAGTTCATTGATCCGTTTCCGGAAAACTTCGACCTTTTCCTCTTCTAAAGAAAGTCCTGCTGCCAGCTTATGTCCTCCAAACTTCGTAAATAATTCCCTGCAGCGGCTCATTTCCGCAAACATATCATAGGCTTCGATCGACCGTCCGGAACCTTTCACCCCTGTCTCTCCCTTTGTCAGTACAAAGGTCGGACGATAATAACGTTCCTTGATCCTCCCTGCAATAATTCCGGCGATACTTTCGTGACACTCTGGAAGATACACGACCAGCACCTGGTCGTCCTTCCAGGAACTTGATTCAATCTGCCGGACAGCTTCTTCTACACCTTCTTCGGTCATTTCTTTCCGGCTGTCATTTAATTCTTTCAGATCTGCTGCCAGTGTCACTGCCTCTCTCCGGTTCGATGCATTAAGAAGTTCCAGTGCACGCTTGGCTGTATCCAGTCTTCCGCCGGCATTGATGCACGGTCCGATCACAAATCCGATATGATAAGTATTCAGGTTCGCTGTATCTACCCCTGTACATTGCATCAATGCGTGAAGCCCTTCATTCTTCGTTGTCTTCAGAAGCTCAAGTCCCTTTTTCACAAAGACACGATTCTCTCCAACCAGATCCATCACATCACCGATCGTGGCAATCGCAACATTTTCCATCAGGCTTTCCTGCAGATGCTCTACCTCCTGCTCTGATTTTCCAGACACTCTGTACAAAACCTCAACCAGCTTATACGCTACAGCTGCGCCGCACAGCCCTTTAAATGGATACTCACAGTCTGCTCTGTGCGGATCGACCACTGCATCTGCCGGTGGCAGGAGATATTTTTTCTCTCCATTTTCTTCCAGATACGGAACTTCATGGTGATCTGTCACAACGATCGTCATCCCATTTTCTTTTCCGTAAGCAATCTCACTCATTGCCGCAATTCCATTATCACAGGTGATGATCGTGTCTACATCATCCTCCAGTGCACGGTCGATCAGCATCTGATTCAATCCATATCCGTCTTTGATCCTGTCTGGAATATCCGTATCGACATCTGCCCCAAGTCCTGCAAGCCCCTGTTGCAATATATACGTTGCATTGACTCCATCAATATCATAATCACCGATCACACGGATTTTCTTTCCTTCTTCTATTTTCTCCTTAAGAATATCTACTGCACGATCCATATCTTTCATCAGTAAACCGTCATACAGATCCTCCACTGTTCCATTCAGATAAAAATCAATTGCTTCATCTCCGATCACATCACGGTTCCTCATCAGTCGTGCAATGATCGGGGAGATCTGATATTTCTCTGCTATTCCATTAAAATCCGCCTTTTTCATTGCGACGAACCATTTCTCCATCCAAATACCCTCCCAGTCTGTCAGTATCATATTTTCTTATTATAGCAAAAATCTGCCGTATCGAAAATCATTTTTCATTTCCGATACGGCAGATTCTATTTCGTTACTGTTTCCAGGCTGCTATTTATTTCTTAGCGTTTTTTGCTCTTTTTGTTCTTGAAAGAAGTCTTCTTTCCTTTTTTCTTCTTGGAGCTGTCGTCTGCAGATGTATCTGCTGCGTTACTCTCTGTGGAAGTAGTTCCTTCTTTCTTGTCTGCTGCTTTTACAGAAACTGTCTTTGTGCCGGAAGCTGCTCTCGCAGCCTTCGCTTCCTCACCAAGTCTTGTCTTCATCACATACCACAGTGCACCTGTGATACATACGGATGTATATCCACCGCAGATGATACCTACCATCAGAGGTGCAGCGAATTCCTTAATGGAGCTTACACCAAGGATATACAGAGCAACGACCATGACAAATGTTGTAAAGTTTGTATAGATCGTTCTTGTCAGTGTCTGAGTAATACAGCGGTTTACAAGATCCTTCAGATCTTCTGTACGGCTCTTTGTTGCCAGCGCCTCACGGATACGGTCAAAGATAACGATCGTACCATTGATAGAATATCCGACAATTGTCAGCATACATGCGATAAATGTATTTCCAACAGATACTCTTGCGATTACATAGAACCCGAGAACTACAAGTACGTCATGCATCAGTGCGACAACAGCACTTGTTGCGAAACGGATATCTTTGAAACGGAACCAGATGTAAAGCAGCATACAGATTGTAGCAATGATCACAGCTATCACAGCGTCTCTTCTCATCTCGGAACTTACTGTTGAACTGATATTTTCTGTAGCGATATCAGATGCCTCTACCCCGTAGTTCTCATTCAGATAAGAAGCAAGTGCTTCACGTTTCTCAAGATCAAGTGTCTGTGTCTTGAAGACTACCTGATTGCTGTCTTTTACTGTCTGAACCTGAATATTCTTATCTCCTGTGATCTCTTCCAGGCTTGGGATCATCTGGCTGTCGATCTCTTCCAGTGTATATTCTTTATCAAATGTTACATTTGTTGAAGTACCGCCTACAAAATCAAGGCTGTAATTCATTGCGCCGATTCCTCTTGCATGGTTCACACCCATCATGACCGGTCCGGCCAGACAAAGAATGATAGAAATAACGAAGAAGATTTTTTTCTTTCCAAGGAAATCAACCGGTTTACGTTCTTTCAGATGTCTTCCGTATACTTTCTCATTGTGGATGCCTGCTCCATAGAATGCAAAGATGATCAGTCTTGTGATCACGAGTGCTGTAAACATGGATACGACGATACCCAGTGCAAGTGTCTGGGCGAATCCCTTTACAGTACCGCTTCCGCGAAGCCACAGCACACCGGCTGCGATCAGTGTTGTGATATTTCCGTCAACGATTGCGGACATTGCTTTCTGGAATCCTGATTTCAGAGAAGCGTGTACACTCTTTCCTGCTGTCAGCTCTTCTTTCACACGGGCGAAGATGATAACGTTCGCATCTACCGCCATACCGATACCGAGGATGATACCTGCGATACCCGGAAGTGTCAGTGTAATGTCAAATGCATTCAGAAGGATCAGGATCAATTCTGTGTAAAGGATCAGTGCAAGGCTGGATGCAAGTCCAGGAAGGAGGTATACCCAGCACATGAATACACATACGATTGCCAGACCGATGATACCTGCGATCAGACTTCCTTTCAGAGCGTCCTGTCCAAGCTGTGCTCCTACTACTTCTGAACTAAGCTCTTCAAGTTCCAGATTCAATCCACCGATACGGATTGTAGAAGCGATGTTATCAGCCTCTTCATAATCCATGTTTCCTGAAATCTGAGCTTTTCCATTCTCAATCACTGCATTTACGCTTGGCACGCTAATCAGAGAACCATCATAGTAAATAGCGATTGTGTCATGGTTATTGTTATAAGCTTCTTCTGTTGCTGTCTTGAACTTCTCTGCACCCTCATCTGTCAACTCAAGATCAACACCATACTTTTTATTTCCTGTTGTTGAGTCGTTGAGCACTCCGGCTGAAGCTGTCTTTACTTCTGTACCTGTCAGTACGATGGAGTCTGTATCTTTCAGTTCGTCGATTGACTTATTCAGTGTATATCCGGAAGCTGTCAGGGAATAGTTTTCATTTCCCTCACTGTCTTTATGCTTGATAAAGTACAGTGAACCCGGCTGTCCAAGTTCTTCCAGGATCTTGTTTGCGTCGCTCACACCCGGAATCTCGATACTGATACGGTTGTCTCCAACCTGATAAGCCTGTGCCTCTGTGCTGTACTGCTCCACACGTTTCTGAAGCTTGTACACGGTGTCATCCATGTCTGCCTGAGATGGCTTGTCACCTTTTACCTGATATGTAATGCTGACTCCGCCTTCCAGATCAAGACCGAGATTGATGTTCTTCGCAGCTCCCATTCCCTTTAAATCAAGTCCAAGCACACAGGTCATACCGAAGAGTGCTGTAACTGCGATTACGAGAATGAGGCTGAGAATACTCTTACCTTTCTTCATCTCTTTCTTTCCTTTCTTGACTACTGCTCTCTAACTTTATTGTTCTTCATCCGCCAGGGCAGCCTTTATCATGATCGCACATTCCACACGTTTTCTCTCCATCTCACAGCTTACTTCGTAAGTATCATGGATCGTATTGTGGAACTTGTAAGAATTCGCCATACAGCCACCACTGCAGTAGAATCTGGCAAAGCAGGTTCTGCAGCTTTCCTTGGAATATACGCTGCATCCACGGAATTCTTCCGCAATCTCCGGTTTTGTAATTCCCTCATCGACATTTCCCATGAGGAATTCTTCCTGTCCTACAAACTGATGACATGGGTAGAAATCTCCCCAAGGTGTCACTGCCAGATACTCTGTACCTGAACCACAGCCGGACAGACGCTTGGACACGCACGGTCCTCCTTCAAGATCGATCATGAAGTGGAAGAAATTGAATCCTCTTCCGCTCTTCTCACGCTCGATCAGGAATTTTGCGAGTTTATCATATTCTTCAAAGATCTGTGGAAGATCTTCTTTCTGGATTGCATATGGTTCTGTGTCATCACCTACTACAGGCTCGATTGACATCTGCTTGAATCCAAGATCTGCGAAATGTTCTACATCCTTGGAAAAATCCAGGTTATTTCTTGTAAATGTACCTCTAATGTAGTACTTCTCCTGATTACGGCTCTCTGCCAGCTTCTGGAACTTCGGAACGATCAGATCATAGCTTCCTTTTCCGTTACGGAACGGGCGCATCTGGTCATTCACTTCTTTTCTTCCGTCAAGACTGATGACAACGTTGTCCATCTCTTTATTCACGAACTCCTGAACTTCATCATTCAAAAGAACTCCGTTTGTTGTAAGTGTGAAACGGAAATGCTTGTCATGAAGTTTCTCCTGCTCTCTTCCGTAAGCAACCAGGTCTTTGACAACCTGCCAGTTCATCAGCGGCTCACCACCGAAGAAGTCAACCTCAAGGTTTCTTCTTGTTCCTGAATTCGCGATCAGGAAATCAAGTGCTTTCTTACCAACCTCGTAAGACATCAAAGCTCTGCGGCCGTGATATTCTCCCTCTTCCGCAAAGCAGTACTTACAGGCAAGGTTACAGTCATGTGCAATATGAAGACATAAAGCCTTAACAACTGTCTTACGCTGCTTTACAACGTCGATAAAGCTCTCATAAATGTCTTTTGTAAACAGACGTCCCTGTTCCGTCAGTTCTGTTACTGCCTCTAAAATATCCAGCAGATCTTTCTCAGAATATTTCTCTCCAAGCTCTTTTTTCAATGCTTCTGCTGTTTCCGGAGATTTCAATGTCTCCACTGTATGATCTTCATTCATGCGATTAAGCACTTCGATGACATCATACGCTTCCTGATCCACAACATGTACAGCTCCGCTGTTCACGTCGAGGACGATATTATATCCATTGTTCTGGTACTGATGTATCACGTGGATACCTCGCTTTCTATATGTATTTGTAAATCTATTTGTAACTGTTCAAAGCCCGGCATTTTCACAATGCAGCTCTAAGCAGATACGTCTAAAACATGCTTAAGGCAGCGATTTGCACCGCTGCCTCACCTGTAATCCTGTTGCTGTTTTTCGCATAATTGCAGGCAGTATCACCGCTCAAAGCAACTCTGCAGCAACATTATCTTCACTTTCAGGTTTTCTTATTTTGCGTTTTCGCAAGTCTGGTTTCCTACTGTACAGGATGTCTTACATGCAGACTGGCAAGATGTCTGGCACTCTCCGCATCCACCTTTTTTAACTGTGTTGTTCAGTGTCTGTGTATTCAGTGTTTTAATGTGTTTCATTTTTACTCCTCCTAACTTCGCACATATTGCTTTCGCTATTATAGCACACACAGCCAGGTTTTTAAAGTATTTTTTCACACATCTGTCTGGTTTTTCTTCATGCGACCATCCCACCAAGCATTCCGCCTCCGGTACAAAGTACAAATGTCAGAAACAAATCGCCTGTCCCTGACGAAACCTCACGGTACATTCCAAATGAGATGAGCAGTAATAAAACAAAATAGAGCACTCCGGTTCCAAGCCCCCAGAGGAACTTCTTTTGGCCTTCCAGTTTTCCCATCACAAAACCACCGGAAAAAGTTCCTATTACATAAATGAGAATAATTCCCAGATTTACATTTTCTTCACTCAATCCTGCTTTATAAAGGAGAAGTGCAAGAATTAACAGAAACATTCCTGTGACCAGATAGGCGCAAAGTAATGCCTTCACTAAATTTTCTACGTATATTATCCCTTTTTTCCCATGATTTTCTCTCATTTTCTTTTCCTTTCGATGCATGTCCGGTTTTCCACTGATACTATTCTATGCATCCTCCCGGAAAAATATGACACTTTTAACTTAACTGCCTCCCAAGCAGATCTGCTGCGCCTGCCGCAAACTTCTTTTCCATCTCTCCGAAATGCTTTTTCTCATTTTTCTGCAGAAAGATCACTCCACCTGCAATATCACCTTCACTGAGAATCACACTGATTATTTCCTCGCTGTATTCCCTCCTGTCTTTTGTAATTGCTACAAACTCAGCGTCACTGCTCTTTTTCAACACGGTCTTTCTTTCTTGAAACACTTCTGCCAGCTCTGCACTCAACAGCATTTCCTGAAGTTCTTTCTTCCCGTTTCCTGCTGCCGCGATCACCTGATCTGTATCAGTGATACAGACTGTACAATCAAGTGTCTTCGAAAGACTATCTGCATAAATCCCTGCCAGTGTTCCTAATTCACCGATTGGAGAATATTTCTTTAAAATCACCTTTCCTTCTCTGTCTGTAAAAATTTCCAGTGGATCACCTTCGCGGATCCGCAACGTCCTTCTTATTTCTTTCGGAATTACAATTCTTCCAAGATCATCTATCCTCCGGACTATCCCTGTGGCTTTCATGGCACATTTCCTCCATAATTATATTTTAATTAGTATGTGGTAAAATATAGGAAATTATGTTCTTTTTATGATAAAATGTAACTGTTCAGAGCCAAGCAAAATTTCATAAAACAGGTGTAAAATGCTTGCATTTTTAAGACTGTTTTTGAAATTTTATTTGGCGGATACGCCACACCGACGAAATGCGTAGCATTTTGGAGGTTGGCTCTGAACAGTTACGATAAAATAATTAATACTGATTATGAAACAAGGAGATTTTAAATGAAAATTGTATTTTTAGATGTCAAAACAATTGGAGAGGATATTGATCTTTCTGCATATGATGAACTCGGTGAAGTTGTAAAGTACAGCTTTTCTTCACCTGAAGAAGTCCCGGCGCGTGTCACGGATGCCGATGTGATCATATTAAATAAAGTTCCGGTTAATGAGCAGACTATTGGAACTGCAAAGAATCTGAAACTCGTCTGTGTCACAGCCACAGGCACGAACAACCTGGATAAGGAATATCTTGATTCAAAAGGAATTGCCTGGAGAAATGTTGCCTGCTACTCTACAGAGACTGTCGCACAACACACATTTGCAATGCTTCTCTTTCTATTAGAAAAGCTGCGCTATTATGATGATTATGTGAAAGAAGAGCGCTATGTAAATGATGTCTCTTTCACTCATTTTGCAGAACATTTCACAGAAATCCATGGAAAAACCTGGGGGATCATCGGTCTTGGGGCAATCGGCAGACGTGTTTCTGAGATTGCACGTGCATTTGGAGCGAAAGTCATTTACTACTCCGCCTCCGGTGCTCCGGCGCAGGAAGGTTATGAACAGGTTGACTTTGAGACATTGCTTACGCAATCTGATATTATTTCCGTCCACGCTCCACTCAACGAGCATACAGAAGGACTGATCAACAGCAAAGCGTTTGAAAAAATGAAATCTTCCTGTATTTTCCTGAATCTCGGAAGAGGACCGATTGTTGATGAGCAGGCATTATATAATGCACTGGTCAGAAATCAGATTGCCGCAGCAGGATTAGACGTCCTTTGTAAGGAACCGATGTCCGCAGATAATCCATTGCTCAAGATCAAAGACAGTAAACGCCTGCTGATCACACCACACATTGCCTGGGCGAGCGTGGAAGCGAGAACTCATCTGATGGAAATTATCCATGGACAAGTCAAGGACTTTTTTGCTTAAGATTAATATTTTGTTTATCCTTACAATTTTTCTGCAATTTGCAATCAATATTTTTCTGTAAAGTTTAAAGAAAATAATTGTAAACTCTGGGTAAAGTGTTTTATAATAGCCATGTACGTAATTTTTTGCAAGACGTAACATGTCAACTTAATAACTTAAGAAAAAGGAAAAAAGAAAATGGGAATTACAATGGTTTTGTCCTTGCTCAGCGGAGTTGCCCTCTTCCTGTACGGAATGGCACTCATGGGAGACAGTCTTAAGAAGGTTGCCGGTAACAAACTGGAACTTATCTTATACAAGCTCACAAACTCCCCAATCAAAGGATTGCTGCTGGGTACAGTCGTAACAGCGATCATTCAGTCGTCATCAGCTACAACTGTTATGGTCGTAGGATTCGTAAACTCCGGTATGATGAAAGTTGCTCAGGCAATCGGAATCATTATGGGTGCCAACATTGGAACAAGTATCACCGGCTGGATTTTATGTCTTTCTTACATTGATGGCTCCAGTGGCATTGCACAGCTTCTGTCCACCGCAACAATCTCTGCGATCGTTGCGATCATCGGTATCATCTTCCGTACATTCGTAAAGAAGAAACCTTATTCCGATATCGGTGACATTATGCTTGGTTTTGCGATCCTGATGTTCGGAATGCAGACAATGAGTGGTGCAGTTTCACCTCTGAAAGAGAACCCACATTTTGTCAGCCTTCTGACAATGTTTAAGAATCCATTTATGGGTATCCTTGTTGGTATCGCATTTACTGCAGTGCTTCAGAGTGCATCTGCTTCTGTCGGTATCCTTCAGGCATTATCAATCACAGGCTCTATTACATTTGCTGCCGCACTGCCTATTACAATGGGTATTGGTGTCGGAGCTGCCTGTCCTGTACTGCTTTCTTCTATCGGTACGAACAAGAACGGAAAGCGTACAGCACTTATTTACCTGCTGAATGACTTATTCGGAATGATCTTTTGGTCTATCGTATTTTACTCAGTAAATGCCGCTGTCCACTTTACATTTATGGACATGGTCATGAGTCCTGTCAACATTGCTTTATTGAACTCGGTATTCCGTATCGCTACGATTCTGATTCTTGCTCCATTTATCAGCAAGATTGAGAAACTCGTCTTCTTCCTCATCAAAGATACTGACGAGGACAACGAAGAGCAGGCTGATTTTGATCTGCTTGAGGAACGTTTTCTGGATTACCCGCCGTTGGCGATCAGTCAGAGTCAGATGGCTGTTAACGGTATGGCGAAGAATGCCCGCAAGAATCTCATGCGCGCTTTCGAACTTCTGACAGACTTTAGCGACAGCAAGTTCAATAAGATCCAGGAAAAGGAAAACATGATCGACAAGTACGAGGATAAACTTGGTACTTATCTGATGCAGTTAAGTATGCATGATATGACACCTGAGCAGGCGAAACAGACCTCCAAGTTCCTTCATACGATCAGTGACTTCGAGCGACTTGGTGACCACGCAGTCAACATTTCCAGAGTTGCCCAGGAACTTCATGAAAAGTCCCGCACATTCTCTGAATCTGCTACTTATGAGCTGAATGTGCTCGAGAAGGCATTGGTTGAGATTGTTGATCTTACAGTAAATTCTTTTGTAGATGAAGATCTTGAGACTGCGGCAAAGGTTGAACCTCTGCGCGAACTGATTGGTATTCTCTGTAATGATCTGAAACTTCGTCACATTAAGAGACTTAGAAATGGTCAGTGTGATCTGAATACCGGATTCGCTTTCAATGACCTGCTTACAAACTACGAGCGTATCGCAGCGCACTGTTCTAACGTTGCTGTAGCGATTCTCGAGCTTGATTCTTCTAACTTTGATATTCATGAATATACAAAGAGTGTCCGCAAGCTGAAGGATGAAACTTATCTTACAGCCTTTGAGGAATATGAAAAGAAATATGATATCAACGGATATCAGCCGGAAGCTGAAGCAGATAAGAAATTCTCTGCAAAAGCGAAGGATAGCGAGAAGAATAAGGACAACGAGAAATCTTCCGGAAAGAAGAAAGACAAAGACAAGAAAAAAGATAAAAAGAAATAAATCCCTTTCTATTTTATACAAAAAAGGAATAGCTCACAAAGAGCTGTTCCTTTTTTGTATATATTATCCTTACGTGCAATACCGAAATGTCTTATCCGTAAGAATTCTTGCAAAGATCAACCCTAACGGAAGAGCTGCAACGATCAGTATTGCCGCCGCAAACCAGGAAGCTGATGTAGAAAGATTCATTGTTCCCAGATTATAAAATCCACGGTACAGATACAATCCCGGAACCATGATTACAATCGACGGAACCGTGACAGAGATTCTCGGATATCCGACCCGATTTTTAATCATAGTTGCCAGGAGTCCGGCTGTTAATGCTCCGACAAATGCTGCTGCCGCCGGAGGCAATGCCGTCAGATCAACCAGTTCCAATCGCAATGTATTGGCAATAGCACCGATTCCTGCCGCCACTGCCGCAAGGCGTGTAGGACTGTTGAACATAATCGAGAATCCAAACACACCACAAAAGCTTGCAAGTAACCGGAAAATAATCCATTCTTCCTGCGTCAGATCAAGTTTCAGGAAATCCACAGGTTGTAAATTTAAGACTAGTGCCATGATCCATGCAGACATTGTAGCTACCAAAACAATAATCAGTGCATACATGAGTCGTTCCATGCCAGAACGCATGTCCAATTTTGCAAGGTCAATTCCACTTGTGATAAAAGGGAAACCTGGAATAATAAATAGCATTGCACAAATATATCCCGCCTCATGCTGGATTGGAATCGCCCACAAAATCTCAGCTGCTTTCAAGAGTCCCGCATAAACCAGACAGGCTGCCGAAACAGATGAGGCTATACACAAAAATAATGTGAAATGATGTTTACTCAATTTGCACCTGATAAAATTTCCAATCCCTGCACCGACAAATGCACAGAACATTTCAATCAATCCACCGCCAAGCAGAAATGTAAATCCACCGCATGCCAATGCTGCTGCCATTCCCAATGCAATTGGAGAATATAGTCCGTGAATCTCTTCAATCTGATCCAGCAGCTTATGCAGTTGTTCACCAGACATATCCTGTCCGCCCTGTTCGAACTCACGGATAAAGTGTTCCAGTCTGTTTAACTTAGATGTATTCACGCCTGTATTCGTCAGACACAAAGACTGCGTGAATCCATCATCACCATCAAAACAGGTATACTCAATCGACATCAGACCAATATCCGCTGTACACGTTATCCCCATCTCTTCTGCTAGTGCGTTCATAGAACTTCTCACTCTCCAAGCTCCGGTTCCACAGGAGAGAAGCATAATCCCCACTCTTCCGACAATTGATGCTTTCTCCGTCAAACTTGCTTGTGTTACCGGTATTTCTTCTCCACCTTTATCTGTGTATTCATGCCAGAGAATATCCATATGATTTTTTCTTATTTTCTGTGTCTGCATCTCATTCACTTCCTCTTTATTCCAGGTCAAGGCTTTCCGCTCCGGCCTTTTTCATCATCTTCTCTCTGCATGAAAGAACAATCCCATCAATCTCATCCAGATGATGAAGCATTCGTTTCTCAAATCCATGAATTGGAAGTAAAACTCCTATCTCGTCAAATCCTTTCTGACGCTTCTCACCGGTATCCTGCCCATAATAAACTTCCACTCTCGGAGCCTGTTTCTGAATCTTCTGGAAAGTATCCCAGACAACTGCATAGACCTGTGCTTCTGTCAGTCCAAGCTTTCTGGTATCCGGTAATGCATATAACGCCATCACGCCACGCTTCTTGTTCTCTTTTTTCTCCTGAATCTGCATGCCCTCTGTATAGGAACGAACTATGTCATATCCGTCAGCAAGATACAGTTTTGATCTAGGTGCACATTGATGTTGCCTGTACGTCTCATGGAACTTTTCATATTCATGAGCTGTTACTTCCCTTTTCTTACTCTCCAGAAGCTTTCCCTCTACATCAGTCAGGAGAACCGGATTCTCTCCTGATTTTCCATGAAATTTCTTTGGAATCAGATATGCGTCCCGAAGCAGATCAAACATACTTCCTCCGCACAATTCAAGTAGCAACGCGCTGACATCTCCATTTTTATACGCCTGGAGCAAGACCTCTGCAAAATGTCTGTCGCCATCGTCATTTATCTCCTGATAGTTTTCCAAATGCTCATAAAACACTTCATTTAACCGGTCACAAGCCTCCTGTGAACCGAGAACCTTAGATATAACCGCTTCTACAGCTTCTTCACGTGGTAATACTGTCTGCATACTTACACTTCCTTTATTATTTCTTTGTTTGTCTTTTGCTTGTTAAACAGAACAAAATCCCACTTATTAATATAGAAAGCGCCGGTTTCAAAGTCAAACCGGCGCATACTGTTTTATTCACATATCTGATATATATTTTCTACATAGGAATAGATTGGATCCGCAATATCCTCTTAAACAATACCTTATTTCAGAACTAACATTTTTTTGAACATATCCGCCGCAATGCTTGGTGGAAATGTATGATTCTCAACCAGACAGATTTCTCTCTCCGGAATATTCTCCTTTAGTGGAATCTGACAGACCTTTCCTTCCTCGATCACTGGTCTTACGAACAGCTCCGGAAGGAATCCAATGCCCAGTCCATTCATAATAAGCGGCAACACCTGATCGATCGTCTCAACTTCCGTATCCGGAGATAGAACCAGATCATTCTCCAGGAAAAATTTGGAATAGAACTCATAGGTTGTGCTTCCCTGCCCAAGAGAAATCAACGGATTCTCAATTAAGTCTTTCAGCCTCATTGGTTTTTCTTTCCCCTGAAAAGAATGATCTCCCACTGCAATTTCCTTAAAAGACATTAAAGAAGTACTTTTCAACGGTTTCTTTGCCTGAAGCGGCGTAGTCACAACTGCAAAGTCCGCCAGTCCGTTCTTGACGGACTCAACTGCCTCCGGCGTGGAATGATTCAAAAGTCTCAGCCGAACACCCGGATATTGCTTATGAAAGCGCCCCAGTATAGGAAGAAGTAAAAGATGAAGTGCAATCTCACTCGCACTGATCGTGATACTTCCGCTCTCCATGCTTCGCTCCATTGCAAGTTCCGCTTCAGCCGCATGAAGATGCTGATATGCAACAGAAACATGCTGATACAGCTTCTCTCCTTCCGCTGTAAGCGTAACTCCTCGATTAGATCTGACAAACAATTTACACCCAAGCTGATTCTCCAGATTATTCATAAAATGAGTAATATTCGGCTGGTTGCTCATCAATACTTTCGCCGCTTTAGAAAAGCTCTTATACATTGCTACATAATAAAAAATCCGGTAATAATCATAAGTAATTTCCATAAGTCCCCCCTAAACTGACACTAATCTGTTACTCTCCACCTGCAGAGGTGGGAGTCAAACCACATCTGATAAATCATATAAAAAACGTATATCTGTCATAACAAATATGTATTTTTATTTCTTTGTTATTTATTATATACTGAATGACGAAAAAATCAAACACATTCATTTACGAGGGGCGATATCATGATCAAGCAAAATATTAAATTTCTCACAACCGGACAATTTCTCACTTTTTCACACACTTGTAAAAATCTTTCTTCGGATGTGCGCATCCAGGATCTTGAGAACCACAATCGCGTAGATATCAACGGAAAAGATCTTTCTGAACTCGCCACGATCCAGCTTGGTCTTCCGTTTCTCCTCGTTATTCATGGAGAAGATGAAAAAATAGCCAGAAGAATGTTGAAGAAGTATTGTGCATAAAAATTGAGTTGCCGTTTACACTCTGTATAAGCAGCAACTCAACTCTTATTACTCTCCCCAGACTTCTTCTGCAATTTCTTTCACAAGCTTTAACTTTGCCCATTGTTCCTCTTCTGTCAGTTTGTTTCCGATTTCACAGGAAGCGAACCCACACTGTGGACTGAGATAAAGTCTGTCTAATGGGATATATTTTGCAGCTTCATGAATTCTCTTGATCACAACTTCTTTATCCTCAAGCTCAGGTGTCTTCGTTGTAATTAACCCTAATACCACTTTTTTATCCGGAGACACCTTTGCAAGCGGAGCAAATCCACCTGATCTTGCATCATCATACTCAAGGAATAATGCATCCACATTCTCTTTTGCAAAAACATAATCTGCTACGGAATCATACGGTCCACTTGTAAAGAATGTAGAGTGATAATTTCCTCTGCAGATGTGGGAAGTGATCACCATATCCTCCGGTTTTCCTTCCAGTGCAAGGTTATTCACTGCAAGCAGCTGCGCCTTCACATCATTCAAATCAATGCCAAGCGCCTGATACCTCTGTTCTGCCGCGTCCCCTACGATAGCACCCCATGTGCAGTCATCAAACTGCAGATTGCGGCAGCCTGCATCGTAGAACTGCTGAATCACATCCTGATATGCCTTGCCAATATCCTGAATCAGCTCCTCGTTTGTTGCATAAATCTTTCTTGTTCTTTCGTAGTTTGCAGGCACAATCATCTGTTGAAAGGTCTGCGCAGGTGCGGGAATGGTATATTTGGCAACTGTGTTTTCATCCTCAAACTGTTTCAAAAATTTGAAATATTCCACAAAAGGATGTGCCTTCGCCTTAATCTTTCCTACCAGATAGGTGTCCTCCAGCAATGCCAGCTCAGCGTCAAACTGCACGCCGTTGCCTGTGTCCTCATGTGCAACGCCTTCAAAGCCCCACATGAAATCCAGATGCCATGTCGATCTTCTGAATTCTCCGTCTGTGATCACATGATATCCAAGTTCCTTAATCTTTGCCACCAGTTCCAGGATGCATTCATCTTCCACTGCGGTCAGTTTTTCCTGTGAGATTGTCCCTTCTTCGAAATTCTTTCTTGCGTCTTTTAATTTCTGTGGGCGTAAAAAACTTCCTACAAAGTCGTAACGAAATGGTGTGTTCATGATTATTTCCTCCTTGCCGCCAGGGACTTAGGTTTTCTGTCTTTTTTGTTGTCCCTGATGGCTTTCTTTTATATTTTTCATATTCTTGATGATGTTCTCGATCGATGGATTTATTATAATTTGTTTTGATAAACTTGTATAATACAAAAAAATGTGTATTTGTCATAGTTTTAAACTATATCAAATATCCCTTTCAAATCATCAACCGACTATCTACAGAAGCTGCCACCGGCAATTTTTCTTACATATTTTGACATCTA
>ENA-OPCI01000526-OPCI01000526.1-human-gut-metagenome-genome-assembly--contig:-NODE-526-length-25941-cov-4.477362_pt1 | contig 25941 bp, 18 predicted proteins | sample MGYA00241564_ERZ501479 | MGnify/ENA primary metagenome ERZ501479 (study PRJEB25962, sample SAMEA2042630) | human gut metagenome | biome: human gut; feature: human-associated habitat; material: faeces...
ATATCAGCCTGCCGAAGGTACATGGAGCAGTGACTATGCTATCATGGACTTTGCCAATGACGATGATTTCGGGACTTGCTGGAATTCTAATTCTGAAGTGAAGGTGCCCTGGTATTCAGTGACTTTCGAGCGCGAGAAACCTTTCAATATGGTGGTTATTACGGATCGTAACAATGACCGTTTGCAGGAATACCGTCTGGAATACCGTACGGGTGGTACATGGAACCTTCTTTACGAGGGTAAGGCTCCTACCGGTCTGCGTGTGAAAATCCACCGTTTCGATACGGTTTGGGGGGATGCGGTACGAATGACTGTCTTAAATTCTAATGGTACTACTTCCATTGCAGAGTTCGGAGTATATTGTGAGAGAAGATGATGAATTTATCTTAGAGTTAAATCATTGAATTTATATAAAATCACCATCAGGTAAAGTCGTGCTTTTTGATGGTGATTTTATTTCATCCAACTCTTTATCGTACGTCTATATTTCCCTTTTTGTGGGACTTGCGTGTAGAATAATATTTGGATTTAGGCCAAACATTTGTATCAGCTTTCTAATGGTCGATCCGATGGCTTTTGTTACTTTTCTTGCTTATTAATGTTTCATTTATATTATATTTAGTATATTTGTTCCCGTTTCATTTAATAAGACATGAACAATAATACTTGCTATTAATATAATGAGAAGATGTCTGATATGATGCCTTTTTACATTTATTAGTTCGTTGGTCTGTTGGGCTGATGCGGGTAAAGATGCTTATCTTTTTCGGAAAGTCGATTATCAACAAGGCGCCCTGTAAGGGCAAAAGCTTTAAAATATTACCTAATAAAAATATGAAAATCCCCTGAGTTATGTAAAGCTTTTGCCCTTACAGGGCGGCAGGTTTGCATCCCAATTACCCAGGGCGATGCCCTGGGCTATGAGCTTCTGCCCTTTCAGGGCGTATTGGGTAATTTCAACCATACAGGTCGGATCATTTCTATAAGAATCTAACAACATTACGTCAGAAAGAATAATTATCACACAGACATGAAAAGAAAAAACTTCAAACACTGGGGGCTCTTCATTGCCCTGCAATTCATTACTTTAAGCCTCTTTGCACAGGGGCCTAACAACACGGGTATTACTATCAGAATGCTAACGGAAAGAAAGGCAAAGCGTTGAAAACAGCGATGTTTAATATCATTAAGACGCATGAAGAACTATCGTACAAGGGGCTTTGGACTGCTTTCAGAACAACAGACATGAGAGAAGACGGAAAGGTATGGGATATGTACTCTGACAAGACCAACTATGTTTTCGGAAGTTCTGCACAGGGAGCTAATTACAGAAAAGAAGGCGATTCTTACAACCGTGAGCATTCTTTTCCAAAAAGTTGGTTTAATGATGCTAAACCCATGTACACAGACCTCGTTCATCTTGTACCTACAGACGGATATGTAAACAATCGCAGGGGCAACCTTCCTTTCGGAGAAACAGATGGCGATACATACAAGTCTCATAATTCATTCTGCAAAGTAGGCACCTGCAACTATCCCGGCTATAGAGGTGAAGTCTTTGAGCCCAACGATATGTATAAAGGAGACTTCGCCCGCATTTACTTCTATATGGCAACAGCTTACGAAGACAAGATTGCAAATTGGAATGCTGGAAAATTCGAACCTATCGCCTCACACGATTCCTACAAGCCCTACAAGGACTGGCAAATGAAGATGCTGATGGAATGGTCGAAGAAAGACCCAGTAAGCCAAAAGGAAATAAACCGCAACAAGGGCATCCAATCTCTGCAGGAGAACCGCAACCCCTTCGTCGACTATCCTGGTCTGGAGGAATATATCTGGGGAAGCATGACGGACGTTGCCTTCTCGTACGACAACTACCAGGGCGTGACGAGCATTCCTTTCATCGAGTTCGAGGCAGAGCCCATTTATCCTAAGGGCTGGTACAACCTGAATGGTCAGAAAGTGGGAGAAGAATGTCCTACACAGAAAGGCATCTACATCCACAACGGAAAGAAAATGGTAGTAGAATAAAAAAGGTTTGTGCAAAATAACCTAAAACTTTTTAGGTGAATAGCACATAAATAAAAAAATATATGTAACTTTGGAGGCGATTTCAGAACATTCAATCAAAATTCAAATGGAAAAACATAATTTTGTGACGATAGCAGACCTGTCGAAGGAGAAGATAGAATACCTCCTGCAGATGGCGCAAGAGTTCGAAAAGCATCCCAACAGGGAACTGTTGAAGGGAAAGGTTGTTGCAACCCTTTTCTTCGAACCATCCACCCGTACACAACTTAGTTTTCAAACTGCAGCCAACCGCCTCGGTGCCCGTGTCATAGGCTTCTCTGATGCCAAGACATCAAGTACCACCAAGGGCGAGACACTGAAAGACACCATCCTCATGGTGAGCAACTATGCCGACATCATTGCCATGCGCCACCACATAGAGGGAGCTGCACAGTATGCCAGCGAGGTGGCACCAGTGCCTATTGTCAATGCTGGAGACGGAGCCCACATGCATCCATCACAGTGCCTGCTCGACCTCTACTCCATCTACAAGACACAGGGAACACTCGAGAATCTGAATATCTATCTCGTGGGCGACTTGAAATATGGCAGAACAGTACACTCGCTCATCACTGCCATGCGCCACTTCAACCCTACCTTCCACTTCATCGCACCCAAGGAGCTGGCCATGCCACAAGAGTACAAACTCTACTGCGACCATCATGGAATCAAATATGTGGAGCACGAAGACTTCAACGAAGACGTGATAGCAGGAGCCGACATCCTCTATATGACACGCGTCCAGAAGGAACGCTTCAGCGACCTGATGGAATACGAGCGCGTAAAGAACGTGTATATTCTGAAACGCAGTATGCTCGCCAAGGCCAAGGAGAACATGAAGATCATGCACCCGCTGCCACGTGTCAACGAGATAGCATACGATGTGGATGACGACCCACACGCTTACTATATACAGCAGGCACAGAACGGACTCTATGCACGAGAGGCCATCTTCTGCCATTGCCTCGGCATCACGCTCGACGACATCAAGAACGACAAGACTATTATTGAATAATGTTTAGAGTTTTATTATGGGAAACAATAAGAATCAACTTGTGGTTGCCGCTATCGAGAACGGAACCGTTATCGACCATATACCAGCCGAAAAGACCTATCAGGTAGTCAACCTCCTGCAATTAGAGAAGATGGAGACACCTGTCACCATCGGCTACAACCTCCCTTCCAAGAAAATCGGCAAGAAGGGCATCATCAAGGTTGCCAACAAATTCTTTACCGACGAAGAGATCAACCGTCTCTCGGTAGTAGCTCCAAACATCGGTCTGAGTATTATCAAGGACTACGAAATCGTTGAAAAGAAGACAGTGAAGACTCCTGATACACTGAAGGGAATCGTGAAATGCAACAACCCCAAGTGCATCACCAACAACGAGCCTATGGCTACAGTCTTCCACACCGTGGATGCCGCATTGGGCATAATACGCTGTCACTACTGCGACAAGGAGCAGCAACTCGGAAAGGTAGAACTTTGCAAATAACATAAAACAGGCTTCTAACATAACAGTTAGAAGCCTGTTTTTGTATAAAAACGACAAAAAGTAAGCAAATAGACTCAAAATAGCTTTTATTATTTGGCTATTACAACTATATTGCTTATTTTTGCAGTACAAATCTAAAATATAAGCTGAATCAAGCATAAAACGACAAATAATATAGAGATTCAATGGAAAAAGACCAAGAGATTTTCGACTTGATCGAAAGAGAACATCAGCGTCAGCTGAAAGGTATGGAGCTGATTGCTTCCGAGAACTTTGTGAGTGAAGAGGTAATGAACGCTATGGGTTCTTACCTTACCAACAAGTATGCTGAGGGACTCCCTGGCAAACGTTACTATGGCGGTTGCCAAGTGGTAGATATCGTAGAGAACCTTGCCATCGAGCGCGTAAAGAAAGTCTTCGGTGCAGAGTATGCCAATGTTCAGCCTCACTCTGGAGCACAGGCCAATGCTGCCGTACTGCTCGCTGTGCTGAAGCCCGGCGACACATTCATGGGACTGAACCTTGACCACGGCGGACACCTTTCACATGGCAGCCACGTCAATACATCCGGTATCCTCTATCGCCCTATCGGCTACAACCGCAACAAGGAAACTGGTCGTGTAGACTATGACGAGATGGAGAAGTTGGCTCTCGAAAACAAACCTAAGTTGATTATCGGTGGCGGCAGTGCCTATAGCCGTGAGTGGGATTATGCCCGCATGCGCAAGATTGCCGACGAGGTGGGTGCCTTGTTGATGATCGACATGGCTCACCCTGCTGGTCTTATCGCAGCAGGATTGCTCGACAACCCATTGAAATATGCACACATCGTAACTTCTACCACACACAAGACTCTCCGTGGTCCTCGTGGAGGTATCATTCTCATGGGTAAGGACTTCGACAATCCTTGGGGCTATACCACCAAGAAGGGCGAGGTAAAGAAAATGAGTATGTTGCTCAACTCTGCCGTATTCCCAGGTCAGCAGGGTGGTCCATTGGAGCACGTTATCGCTGCCAAGGCTGTAGCCTTCAACGAGAACCTTCAGCCTTCATGGAAAGAATATGCCACACAGGTGAAAAAGAATGCTGCAGTATTGGCCGACGACCTCATCGGACGTGGTTTCGGAATCGTTAGTGGTGGTACCGACAACCACTCTATGCTGGTAGACCTGAGAAGCAAGTATCCTGACTTGACAGGTAAGGTGGCAGAGAATGCCCTTGTTGCTGCTGATATTACCGTCAACAAGAACATGGTACCATTCGACACTCGCTCTGCCTTCCAGACAAGTGGTATCCGTCTGGGTACTGCAGCCATGACAACCCGTGGCGCCAAAGAGGATATGATGCATTCAAACTCCTTACGGTCGTTCTTGAAGATAGATTGTAAGCGGTCGGATACCTTCTTCGTGATGTAAGTAGAAATCTTCTTCACGTTCGAATCGCTCTGCAAGTAAGAACGAGATACGTTCAACGGAATATCCGGAGAATCGATGACACCGTGAAGCAAGGTCAGGAAGTCGGGCACGATACCTTCTACTGAGTCGGTCACATATACCTGGTTGCAATACAACTGAATTTTGTTACGTTGCAAGTCGATGTTGCTCTTGATCTTCGGGAAGTAGAGCACACCGGTCAGGTTGAACGGATAGTCTACATTCAGGTGAATCCAGAACAACGGTTCGTCGGCCATCGGATACAGGTCGCGGTAGAATTTCTTGTAATCCTCTTCCTTCAAGTCCGACGGTTTCTTGGTCCAGATAGGACAAGTGTCGTTAATCAGGTTATCTTCATCCGTTTCTACCTGCTTGCCGTCTTTCCATTCCTTCTTTTTGCCAAAGGCTACCGGTACGGCCAGGAAGTGACAATACTTGGTGAGCAAGCCCTGCAAGCGAGATTCTTCCAGGAATTCCTTGCAATCTTCATCCACGTGCAGGATGATGTCGGTTCCACGGTCGCTACGTTCTGTTTCTTCAAGGGTAAACTCAGGACTTCCATCACAGCTCCATTTCACGGCCTTGGCACCTTCCTTATAAGAAAGAGTTACGATGTCTACCGTCTTGGCTACCATGAAGGCTGAGTAGAATCCCAGACCGAAGTGACCGATGATGGCATTGGCATCGTCCTTGTATTTTTCCAGGAAGTCATTAGCTCCTGAGAAGGCAATCTGGTTGATGTACTTGTCGATTTCTTCAGCTGTCATACCCAGACCACGGTCGCTGATGGTGATGGTACCGTTTTCCTTGTCCACTTTTACACGTACCGTCAAATCGCCCAGTTCACCTTTAAAATCGCCCGTAGCGGCCAGTGTCTTCAATTTCTGAGTTGCATCCACCGCATTGGAAACCAGTTCACGGAGGAAAATTTCATGGTCGCTATACAAGAACTTCTTTATGATGGGGAATATGTTTTCTGTTGTAACCCCGATATTACCTTTTTGCATATCTCTTTGTTTTTTATGATTGTTCGAATAAATTTTTTTTCAGTCCTTACACAAAAAAAATGCCAGATACGTTTGTACCTGACATTTTGTCTGTATGCCGAAATTCTGTCAGAATTCCGTTATGCTTTTTCTACTTTCATTTCTACTCCGTCACCTTGGGCGTTCATGCACACATGCAAGGTATCGCCCGTCTGCGGTTCTTCGTTGATAATCAGCTCTGCCAGTCCGTCTTCCAGATGGTTCTGGATAGAACGTTTCAACGGGCGGGCACCGAACTGTACGTCGTAGCCTTTTTCTGCCACGAAACGTTTGGCCTCCTGGTCGAGCAGGAGATGGTAGCCACAACCTTCGATACGCTTGTAGAGTCCTGCCAGCTCGATGTCGATGATTTTCTCCAGTGAAGCAATATCCAGCTGGTCGAAGGTCACGATTTCATCTAGACGGTTGATGAACTCGGGAGCGAACGATTTGTTCAAGGCCTTACGAATCACGCTATTGGCATGTTCTTTCTCGTTCTCGCCGGTCTGTGCCGTGAAACCGATGCCTTTGCCGAACTCCTTCAACTGGCGTGTACCGATGTTGGACGTCATGATGATAATGGTATTCTTGAAATCTACGGTCCGTCCCAGGCTATCCGTCAACCGGCCTTCGTCCATCACTTGCAACAACATGTTGAACACGTCGGAGTGAGCCTTCTCGATTTCATCCAGCAATACGATGGAGTAGGGATGATGGCGTACTTTTTCCGTCAGTTGTCCGCCTTCCTCGTAACCCACGTATCCCGGAGGAGCTCCGACCAGACGTGACACGGTGAATTTCTCCATGTATTCGCTCATGTCGATACGGATAATGGCGTCGGTAGTGCCGAACATGTTCTTGGCAAGCTCTTTCGCCAGGTGCGTCTTTCCTACACCCGTCGGTCCTAAGAAAAGGAACGTACCGATAGGTTTGTTCGGGTCCTTCAGTCCCACACGGCTCCGCTGGATACTTCTTACCAATGTCTCTACCGCTTTGTCCTGTCCGATAACCTTCGAAAGCAATGCCTGCTTCATCCCCTTCAACCGTACACCTTCCGCTTGCGCCATACGTTGCACGGGTACACCCGAAATCATGGACACCACTTCCTCTATCTGTGGTGCGTCCACCGTTTCGCGGTTGTCCTTCAACTTTTCTTTCCATTCGTTCTTCAGGCGTTCCAATTGCTCCGTGTACTGGTTTTCACGGTCACGGAAGCTGGCGGCCAGCTCGAAGTTCTGCAAGCGAATGGCCTCATTTTTATGTTGTTGCGCTTCCTCAATCAATCGTTCCTGCTCCTCAATTTCCTGAGGTACGGAGATATGAGTGAGGTGGATGCGAGAACCCGCTTCGTCCATGGCATCGATGGCCTTGTCGGGAAAATAGCGGTCGGTCACATAGCGGTCGGTCAGGCGTACGCAAGCCTCCAGCGCCTCGTCCGTATAGGTCACGTTATGGTGCTCCTCGTATTTATCCTTGATGTTCCGGAGAATCTGCAAGGTCTCTTCCGGTGAGGTCGGTTCTACCAGCACTTTCTGGAAGCGGCGTTCCAATGCCCCGTCTTTTTCGATGTTCTTGCGGTACTCATCGAGGGTGGTGGCTCCGATGCATTGGATTTCTCCACGCGCCAGCGCCGGTTTCAACATGTTGGCCGCATCCATGGAACCAGCCGCCGAGCCGGCTCCCACGATGGTATGTATCTCATCAATGAACAGAATGACGTCTGGGTGTTTCTTCACCTCTGTCAGAATGGCACGAATACGCTCTTCAAATTGTCCGCGATATTTGGTCCCGGCCACTACCGCCGTCATGTCGAGCGAAACGATGCGCTTGCCGAACAAGGCACGCGAAACCCGTTTCTCCACAATGCGGAGTGCCAGCCCTTCGGCGATGGCCGATTTTCCCACACCCGGCTCACCAATCAGAATCGGGTTGTTCTTTTTGCGCCGGCTCAGAATCTGTGCGATACGTTCAATTTCTTTCTCACGGCCTACCACGGGGTCAAGTTTCCCACCTTCGGCCGCCTTGGTTAGGTCAATACCGTAATTGTCGAGGTAGGGTGTGCCACCGTCCGCTTGTTTCTGTTCGGTCTGCGTGGTCTGGCGATTGGCGGAAGAACCGAATCCATCGTTGTTCTTGTCCGCGTTTCCGCGACGTCCGATGCCTTCCTCTTCTTCGTCGTCATTGAAATCCAGTCCGTCAAAAGGAGCTTCTTCCTGCTTCAGACGGTCTATTATCTTTTCGTAAGTTACGTCGTTCTTTTCCAATATCTTATATGCGTTATTCTGGTTGTCTCTCATAATGGCCAATAAAATATGCGGGGTGTCCACTTTCTCGTCATTCATCAATCGTGCCTCTAATTTGCTTAATGTCAAAATTTTTGATGCTTCCTCGCTGAATGAGATGTCCTGTGAGTAGTTCTCCAGAATGGACTTCTCCCGTAATTGTGTTTCCAGTTCGTTCTTGATACCTTTCAGGTCGAGGTAGAACGATTTCAATATTTCGGCGGCTTTACACTCTCCATCGCGCAAGATGCCCAATAGCAGATGTTCCGGTTCGATATGGTCGTTCTGAAGGCGGTTGGCCTCCTCTTTTCCGTAAACGACGATGTCGGACACTTGTTGTGTAAATTCGTTGCTCATCAAATTCATATCTTCTCCAATCGTTTATATTCAAAATAGGCTTGCAAATATACATTATTATAAAGACTCTTCATCAAGTCTTTCTTTCTATTTAACAAAATGCGTGCCACATTTCCTACAAGTGTCTCCAAATGCAGGCTTATACGTATTTTTTGGTGGAAAAGTTTTTGTATATCCGCTAAAAGTCGTACTTTAGCATGGTTTTTTACAAGCCTTGAAAGGAAGTATAATTAATAATGTATTAAATGCAAGAACAAGACAGAATTATAAAAATCAACATCGAAGAGGAAATGAAGTCGTCGTACATTGATTACTCCATGTCAGTAATCGTGGCACGCGCCCTCCCTGATGTAAGAGACGGATTCAAGCCGGTTCACCGCCGTATTCTTTACGGAATGATGGAACTGGGAAATACATCCGACAAACCGTATAAAAAAGCAGCCAGAATCGTAGGTGAAGTATTGGGTAAGTATCACCCTCACGGCGACAGGTCTGTGTATGGTGCCTTGGTGCGTATGGCACAGGACTGGGCGATGCGTTATCCGCTGGTTGACGGTCAGGGTAACTTCGGTTCTATCGACGGAGATAGTGCCGCCGCTATGCGATATACGGAGGCTCGTCTGAAAAAGATTGGTGAGGAGATGATGCAGGACCTTTACAAGGAAACTGTAGACTTTACCAACAACTTCGACGATACGTTGCAGGAACCTACCGTCATGCCGACCCGCATCCCGAACCTGCTGGTGAACGGTGCTTCAGGTATCGCCGTAGGTATGGCTACCAATATGCCGACACACAACCTGCGTGAAGTCATTGACGCTTGCGTGGCATACATCGATAATAATGAAATCGACGTAGACGGCCTAATGCAGTACATCAAGGCACCTGATTTCCCGACCGGAGGATATATTTATGGTATCAGCGGTGTGCGCGATGCCTACGAAACCGGACGTGGACGTGTGGTAATGCGTGCCAAGGCCGAAATCGAATCGCATCCTACACATGATAAGATTGTAGTGACCGAGATTCCGTATGGTGTGAACAAGGCTGAGCTGATCAAGAGCATCGCTGATTTGTCGAACGACAAGAAAATCGAAGGCATTTCAAATGTGAACGACGAAACCGACCGCGAAGGTATGCGTATCGTCATCGACATCAAGCGTGATGCCAACGCCAGCGTGGTGCTCAACAAGCTTTACAAGATGACCATGCTTCAGACTTCTTTCGGTGTGAACAACGTGGCCCTGGTTCATGGCCGTCCACGCCTGCTCAACCTGAAGGAACTGATCAAATATTTCGTGGAACACCGTCACGAAGTGGTAATCCGTCGTACACGTTACGACTTGCGCAAGGCCAAGGAACGTGCGCACATCCTGGAAGGATTGATTATCGCTTCGGACAACATTGACGAGGTAATCCGTATTATCCGTGCCGCCAAGACTCCGAACGAAGCTATCACGAACCTGATGGCCCGCTTCAACCTGAGCGAAATCCAGGCTCGTGCTATCGTAGAAATGCGCTTGCGCCAGCTCACCGGACTGATGCAGGACCAGCTCCATGCCGAATACGAAGAACTGATGAAGCAAATCGCTTACTTCGAAGAAATTCTGAGCAACGAGGAACTTTGCAAGAAGGTCATCAAGGACGAGCTGATTGAAGTGAAAGAAAAATACGGCGACAACCGTCGTTCGGAAATCGTATATGCTTCGGAAGAGTTCAATCCGGAAGATTTCTATGCCGACGATGAAATGGTCATCACCATTTCGCACATGGGATACATCAAGCGTACACCGCTTTCAGAATTCCGTGCGCAGAACCGTGGCGGCGTAGGCTCGAAGGGAAGTGAAACCCGTAACGAAGACTTTATCGAACATATCTATCCGGCTACTATGCACAACACGCTTCTGTTCTTCACGCAGAAGGGTAAGTGCTACTGGCTCAAGGTATATGAAATTCCGGAAGGCAACAAGACTTCGAAGGGACGTGCCATCCAGAACCTGCTGAACATTGAGGCAGACGATGTGGTAACGGCTTACCTGCGTGTGAAGAACCTGAACGACACGGAATTCATCAATAGTCACTATGTACTCTTCTGTACGAAGAACGGTGTCATCAAGAAGACGTTGCTCGAACAGTATTCTCGTCCGCGTCAGAATGGTGTGAACGCCATTACTATCCGCGAAGACGACCGTGTGATTGAAGTACGTATGACTAACGGAAACAATGAAATCGTGATTGCCAACCGTAACGGTCGTGCCATCCGTTTCCATGAAAGCGCGGTACGCGAAATGGGACGTACAGCTACCGGTGTACGCGGTATCACACTCGATGAAGACGGTCAGGATGAGGTAATCGGAATGATCTGTATCAAAGATCCTGAAACAGAAACCATCATGGTGGTATCTGAAAACGGTTACGGTAAGCGTTCGGACATTGAAGACTACCGCAAGACCAACCGTGGCGGAAAGGGTGTGAAGACACTGAACATTACGGATAAGACCGGAAGTCTGGTAGCCATCAAGTCGGTAACCGATGAAAACGACCTGATGATTATCAACAAGTCGGGCATCACCATCCGTCTGAAGGTGGCCGATGTGCGCATCATGGGACGTGCCACACAGGGTGTGCGCCTGATTGACCTTGAAAAGCGCAACGACCAGATTGGTTCCGTATGTAAGGTAGCTTCTGAAAATGAAGAAGAGGAAGTGCAGGACGAAGCAACTCCGGCAATGGACATCCAGCCCGCCGACGGAGAAACCATTCAGCCTGTTACGGACGAACCGAATGAATAATCCGGACAAAAACTAACTTGAATATTTGTATTACTAAATTTAAACCTTATGAAAAAAGTATTATTCTCAGCCGCTTTGTTCTTTACCGCATGTGCTGTTTCTGCTCAGGAAAGCGTGGTAAAGGAAGCTAAATCTGCCAAGAGCGATCCCGTGAAGGCAGCACAAATCATCGAACCTGCTTTGACAGATCCTTCTACCGCCAATGATCCTGAAACATGGAAACTGGCTGGTGATTTCCAGAAGTCTATCTATGACGACGAAAACATGAAATTGTATTTGCCGGGTGGTCAGGCTGATACCGCTAAATTGTATAACAGCTTGGCTAAAATGTTCGAATACTACACAAAGTGTGACGAAGTAGAACAGGCTAAGGTACAGAGCGGCGAATTGAAGAAACCGAAATTGAGAAAGAAACTGGCTAAGACATTGGCTACCGTGCGTCCTCAGTTGACTAACGCCGGTTCTGACGCTTACAATGCAGGTAACTATGCCAACGCTTTGAAGTTCTTCGGTTTGTATGTAGACGCTCCGCAGAACCCGTTGTTCGCCGATGAAGATGCCGTAAAGAACGACACATTGACTCCGTTGATTGCCAACTATGCCGCTCTTGCCGCTAACTCATTGAAAGACAATGCAGCCGTAATCAAATACGCTACTATCGGTAAGGAACACAAAGAAGAAGGTTACCGTTCATTGATGTGCCTGGCAGAAGCTTACGGAAAAGGTGAAACTCCTGACTCAGCAAAATGGTTGACTACTATCCAGGAAGGTGTAGAAAAATTCCCGTCACAGGAATACTTCATCGGTAACCTGATGGACTACTACATTCAGAAAGGTAAGATTGACGAAGGTCTGGCTCAGATGGATGCCGTACTGGCTAAGAACTCTACTCCGTACTTCATGTACGTGAAGGGTGTGCTTCAGTATGAAAAGAAAGACTACGATGGTGCCATCGCTACATTCAACCAGATTATTGCAGAAGGTAAGGATTTCGTAGCTGAAGCTTATTCTAAGATTGGTGATTGCTCATTCTTCCCGGCTCAGGAAATCGTAGAAGAAAACTCTAAGCTTTCTATGGACGATCCGAAGTATGCTACCAACGAAGCTAAGATTAAGGAACTGTACGAAAAAGCACTTCCTTTCTACGAAAAAGCGAAAGAAGTGAAACCAGACAACCGTCAGTTGTGGGGCCAGTACTTGTTGAACATCTACTGGAAGCTTGACAAGGAAAAATACAACGCCCTTGAAAAAGAACTGGGTTACTAATATATAATAAGGTATACGGACCGCCCGTCTGAGGCGAGTGGTTTGCAAACCTTGGAAACCCTGAAGAAAGAAACTCCTTTGCGTGGCCGGAACGATGCCCGCAAAGGAGTTTTTGTTTTGCCCCGCCGTGATGATAACCGCGACGTTTTTATTTGTATCTTTGTGCAGACCCCATTCACGAAAAACGAGAAGAGAGATGACTACAGAACCTACAACCTCACGGCATAACCCCATGAAAGTCATATTCAATTACCAGAATGTGTTCTTCAGCTTTTTCTATGACGATGCCGATGCGTGCGTGCACCGTTCCAGGGAATACGCCATGAACTATGTCTTGTCGGGCGAGATGGTGCTCGACGACGGGCACCGGCAGATACACGTGGGAAAAGGAGAGTGCGTGTTCATTCCGCGCGACCATCGTGTGACCATGTACAAGAAAGCCTCGGGCGGGGAGCAGTATTGCGGAATTTACATGTGCTTCACCCGCTCCTTCCTTCGGGAGATGTACGGAAAGTATGCCCGCCACACGGACACGGTAGAGCCCGTGGAGAAGTTCGTGCCCGGCGTGATGAAGCTCCCACCTTCGGCCGAGATTGAGAGCCTGTTTGCTTCGATGACTCCTTACTTCAATCCGGAAGTGAAACCGCAGGACGACGTGATGCACCTGAAGTTGCAGGAAGGATTGCTGGCCCTGCTTCATACCGACAAGCGCTTCATGACCGCGTTGTTCGACTTCAGCACACCGTGGAAGATGGACATTCTTGACTTCATGAACGAGAACTACATGTACGAGTTCACCCTGGAGGAGCTGGCGCATTACACGGGTCGTAGCCTGGCCACCTTCAAGCGCGACTTCAAGAAGGTGAGCGAGCTGACACCCGAGAAATGGCTGATTCGCAAGCGCTTGGAAGTGGCCTATCACCTGCTGAAGGAAGAACGGCGGAAGGTGGTCGATGTCTATGCGGAGGTGGGCTTCAAGAACCCTTCGCATTTCTCTACGGCCTTCAAGAAACGCTACGGCATTCCGCCCACGGCACTGGCCGCTCCCTCGTGCATTTGAACTTTTCAGAAACGATATTTGAGCCTCACGGAAATGTCTCTGTGGGGCTTTTGTGTTATTTTTGCCTTCGTAGAATAATAGAGTGATAACTATATGGATATATTGTGGAAGACGTTGTGCGCGGCATCGGCGGCCTGGCTTCTGACTACGGGCAGCCTGCTTGCCACAACGGACGGTTTAAAATCGGAGATGAAGATGGAAAAGAGTTTGAATTTGACACACGAATGGGACAAGGTGTTCCCGTTGAGCAACAAGGTGAACCACCGGAAAGTGACTTTTACCAACCGCTATGGCATTACGCTGGCGGCCGACATGTACGTGCCCAAGCAGGCCGAAGGAAAACTTCCGGCTATAGCCGTGAGCGGGCCTTTCGGAGCGGTGAAGGAACAATCGTCGGGCCTGTATGCCATGACACTGGCCGAACGCGGATTCCTGACCATTGCCTTCGACCCCTCGTACACCGGTGAGAGTGGGGGCGAACCCCGCTATGTGGCGTCTCCGGACATCAATACGGAGGACTTCTGTGCGGCGGTGGACTTCCTTTCTACCTGCGAGCAGGTGAATGCCGACCGTATCGGAATACTGGGCATCTGCGGATGGGGAGGCATGGCACTGAATGCGGCGGCCATCGACACGCGCATCAAGGCTACCGTCACCGCTACGATGTACGACATGAGCCGGGTGAATGCCGACGGCTATTTCGATGCCATGGATGCCGATGCGCGCTATGAGCTTCGCAAGCAGCTCAACGCCCAGCGTACGGAAGACTACCGCAAGGGCACGTATGCGCTGGCAGGAGGGGTGGTAGACCCGCTTCCCGACGATGCTCCCCAGTTTGTGAAAGACTATTACGGATATTACAAGACACCGCGCGGCTATCACAAGCGTTCGCTGAACTCCAACAACGGGTGGAACAAGACTTCTTCCTTGTCGTTCATGAACATGCCCATCCTGTCGTATAGCGACGAGATACGTAGTGCCGTGCTCATGATTCACGGAGAGAAAGCCCATTCGCGCTACTTTAGCGAAGATGCCTTCAAGAAGCTGAAGGGCGACAACAAGGAGTTGCTGATTATTCCGGGAGCCAATCACGTCGACCTGTACGACCGGCTGGATGTGATTCCTTTTGATAAAATTACGCACTTCTTCCAGAGGTACCTGAAGTGATGTGCCATGTGTACAGAGACGGGAAAGCCCGGTTGCCGAAACAATCAGCAGCCGGGCTTTTTCTGTATCTGTCTGAGGTAGTCGGTCGGGGTATATCCGCAGAACTTCTTGAACATACGGCTCAGGTGCTGGGGGTATTCAAAGCCTAATTCGTAGGCCACCTGCGAGATGTTTGCCCCGCTGGCAAGTTCGTTCTTCACCCGCTGGATGAGGTCCTGGCGGATGTAGTTGCTGGCTGTGTCTCCGGTCATCTTCTTGATAAGGTCGCCGAAATAGTTGGCCGACATGCATAGCTTGTCGGCACAGTATTGCACGGTGGGCATGCCCGAGGTAAGCTGGATTTTCTCCTCGTAGTAATCGCGCAGGAGCTGGTCGAACTTCATGAGCATGTCCGAATTGACCAGCTTGCGGGTGATGAACTGGCGGTTGTAGAAACGCTGGCAGAAGTTCAGCATCAGTTCGATGTAGCCCACGAGGATGGCATCCTGAAGCGCATCGTGCTTTTTCTGTAGCTCATCTTTTATCTGGCGCATCAGCGACACGAGGATGTCGTGCTCCTCGTTGGTCATGTGCAGGGCTTCGTTCACGCGGTAGTCAAAAAATGAATACTCCCTGATGTGCTTCTCCAGTGCCGTGCCCTGCAACAAATCGGGGTGGAAGAGCAAGGCCCATCCCGTCAGGTTGACCAGCTCGCCGTTGTCTTCCTTTCCTCCTATCTGTCCGGGAGCCACACAAATGACGGTTCCTTCCTTGTAGTCGTATTTTCCGCAACCGTAGGCCAGGTCGATGTTCGCCTCGTCGTGAAAGAAGATGCCATACACGCTATAGTTGTTCAGGCAATGGCGTACGGGAGACACTTCTGCATAGTCAATGACGCTGACCAGCGGATGCGTGTCCGTGTGTCCCACCCACTGGCTATAGTCGCCTACATTCCTTATTTTCAAAATCTTGCTCATAACCATTCTTTTGTTTTCGTCGGGATGTCCCTTCACAAAAATACATTATCTCAGCCAATTGGCCGCACGTGAGCAGGCAAAATCCGTAAAAACGGTACGACCTTCCGTGGTATTGTTACGGCCTTCTGCCCGTGCAGGGGTAATTTTGCCGTATCAAGAAAACAAGAAAGATGGATAAACCAATAGACATTCCCGCCAATTTATACGAGGATGAAGTGGTCTGCTTCATGGCCGACCGTTATCGCACGACTACGGAAAAAGTGGTGCAATGTTTTTTAGTGCAGGAAGCCGGGGCTCCTGCGCCCGAAAAGGAGAACTTTCCTTTCCGCCTCACGGATAACGAAATGGAAATTTTACGAGGGTTGTTGAGCCGTAGTGGCTCGTAAAAAAGATTCAGATTATGGATAGAAGAGATTTTTTGAAGATGTCGTCTGTAGCCGCCTTTTCTGCGGTATGTGCATGGACCGGTGTATCGAAGGTTTTCTCCCAGTCATCGGATAGTAAGGATCAGTCTGTACGTGGAGATATGGAACATCGCAGTTTGGGCGGACTGGATGTATCGGCTATCGGGCTGGGATGCCTTCCCATGGTAGGTTACTACGGCGGACGGTATGAAAAGAAGGATATGATTGCCTTGATTCGTCGGGCTTATGATCAGGGAGTTACTTTTTTCGATACGGCGGAGGTGTACGGCCCTTATACCAGTGAGGAGTGGGTAGGCGAGGCACTTGCTCCTTTTCGTGACAAAGTAAAAATCGGTACAAAGTTTGGTTTCGGGGTGGAAGAGAAACAGCCCACGGCCTTGAATAGCCGGCCTGACCATATTCGTCGGGCAGTGGAAGGTTCATTGCGACGCTTGCGTACGGATCACATAGACTTACTTTATCAGCACCGAGTAGACCCGAAGGTGCCGATGGAGGAGGTAGCAGACACGGTAAAGAAGCTGATGCAGGAAGGAAAAGTCTTGCACTGGGGATTGTCGGAAGCCAGTGCACGTTCTATTCGTCGGGCACATGCCGTTTGTCCGCTTTCGGCCGTACAGAGCGAGTATGCCATCTGGTGGCGCGAACCGGAGACCAAAATATTCTCTACGCTGGAAGAACTGGGCATTGGTTTCGTTCCATATTGTCCGTTGGGAAGGGCCTTTCTTACGGGAGTGATTCATGAGGAAAGCCGTTTTGAGAAACCTGATAGGCGGGCCACATTGCCGCAATTCACGCCTGAAGCCTTGAAGCATAATATGCCGCTTGTGTCACTTGTGCGTAAATGGGCAGCTCGAAAGAATATTACTCCTGCCCAGTTTGCCTTGGTGTGGATGCTTTCGCGTAAGTCATGGATTGCTCCCATCCCTGGCACAACGAATCCGAACCACCTCGATGATTTCCTGGGGGCGGCTCATGTGCGGCTTACGGCTTACGAGATGGAGGAATTTGAGAGGGAGTATGCACAAATAGACCTTATGGGGCATCGTGCCGATCCGTTTACCGAGAGTCAGATTGATAAGTAACAGAAATAATAAGAATGCTATGCTAAAATTTATTCAGTATGTATGTTTGTTGTTCCTTGTGTGCTCCTGTAGCACGAGGAATGAAGAAAGTGTGATATTGCAAAATGAAACGGATATGGAAAAGAAAAATTTAGGTTCGGTACTGGCGCTTTATCCCAAACCGATGACGGTGGTTGGGGCGGTAGTCAATGAAAAAGTAAACTGGCTTGTAGTGGGACATACTGGAATTATTGGGCATGACCGTATTCTTCTGAGTATGAGTAAACATCATTATACCAATCAGGGAATAAGGAGGTCAAAGAAATTGTCTGTAAACCTTGTGAGCCGTGAAATGTTGCCTGCGGCTGATTATGTGGGAAGTGTAAGTGGAAATTCGGTGGATAAATCGACGGTGTTTGACTATCATTTTGGAGAGAATGGTACTCCGGTTATTGACAAATCACCATTAACCATGGAATGTGATGTGGTGGATATTTATGAAACCGAGGGATTTGACAATTTTATTTGTTCCATAGCTAATACCTATGCAGCTCCAGAAGTGCTCGGTCAAGATGGGAAACTGGATTATACCCGATTGAAACCTGTGTTGTTTGAGTTTCCGACGTACTCGTATCTTGCCACGGGAGAAATAATCGGCAAGTGTTTGAACTTAGACAAGAAGCCTGGCATGTGTGCCAAACTTCCGATGTCGCCCGATGGTATTGTGAGGTTATCGAAAATAGAAGTGTATCCGGAGTTTATAAAGGAATATATGCAGTGTGCGGTGGAAGTGGGTGAGATTTCATTACGCACTGAACCGGGGGTATTGACCATGTATGCCGTTGCCGAAAAGGAAAATCCGTGTAAGGTTACGATTCTTGAAACCTATGCAAGTGAGCAGGCTTATAAATTACATATTGCATCGGAGCATTTTCAGAAATATAAACAAGGGACAAGGCACATGATCAAAACGCTGGTGTTATCGGATCAGACTCCTCTTAATCCGCAGAGTCAGGTTAATAACTTCATTCAATAGAAGCGATTGAATCTTTATAATACAGAATCTCCTCACAAACCCATGCATCGTGGTGATTTGTGAGGAGATTTTGTATTTATTTCGGTGCCTTGCGGTAGAGATAAATCGCAATGAACAGATACAGGATGTTCGGAATCCACACGGCCAGGTTCGGATGCGCATTTCCGTTGATGGCGAAGGTGGACGAGATGGTCTGGAATAGGATGTAGGAGAAGCTCAGTGCGATACCGATTCCCAGATGAAGTCCCATACCTCCTTTCCGTTTTTGTGACGAAAGCGAGAGCCCGATGACCGTCAGGATAAAGGCCGCAAACGAGGTGGCGATGCGCCGGTAGTATTCCACTTCGAACACCTTGATGTTGGCGAAGCCTCGTTGCTTCTGCTTGTCGATGTATTCCCGTAGCTGGGGACTGGTCATCGTTTCCTGCTGGCCGCGCGTGATGAGGAAGTCCTGCGGCTCCATGTTGATGATGGAGTCCATACGCTCTCCTCGGGTAATGGTTTCACGCATGCCCTTCATCTCACGAATCATGTAGTCCTTGATTATCCAGCGGTGCACGGTGGTGGTGTCGTACGTAATACGGCGGGCCGTGAGGTGCGATACCAGCTTGTGGTCTTCAAACTTGTCGAGCGAGAAGCGGTAAGCCGTCTTGTTGTAGTCCTCGTAGCGCTCCATGTAGGCAATGACACCCGTATCTACCTCCAGCTGGATGTTGCGCACATAGTCTGCCCGCTTCTTGTTCTTGTACACTTGCTCAAACTTCAGTCGGGTGACGCTACCGGTAGGAATCACCTCGGTACTCAGCACGTAGGTGACCAGTGCGATGATGGCGGCCGAAATCATGTAGGGCACCATCAGGCGCTTGAAGCTCATTCCGGTGGAGAACATGGCGATAATCTCGGAGTTCTCTGCCAGCTTCGACGTGAAGAAAATCACGGCAATGAATACGAACAACGGACTGAAGAGGTTCGTGTAATAAGGAATGAAGTTCAGGTAATAGTCGAAGATGATGGCACTGATAGGCGCCTTGTTGTTGATGAAGTCGTCAATGTTTTCATTGATGTCGAACACCACGGCGATGGAGATAATCAGGGCGATGGCAAAAAAGTAGGTGCCCAGGAACTTCACGATGATGTACCTGTCCAGCCGTTTCAACCATTTCTTCTTGAACGGGTTTCCTTTTAAATTTTTCAGTTGTTCCTTTCCGGCTTGCAGGTAGGAACGGAACAACTGGAACACATTGTGTTTCATATTTATCGTCGTAAACTACAATTACAATCGGGTAGATAAACGTTTCACCATGGCCGGTTTCCAGGTAGAGAAATCGCCGGCGATGATGTGCTTGCGGGCTTCGCCTACGAGCCAGAGATAGAAGGCCAGGTTGTGGATAGAGGCAATCTGCATGGCCAGCAGTTCCTGTGCGTGGAACAGGTGGCGCAGGTAGGCACGGCTGTACATCGTGTCTACGTAAGATGCTCCGTCAGCTTCGATGGGCGAATAGTCGTTCTCCCATTTCTTGTTGCGCATGTTCATGATACCGTCTTTGGTGAAGAGCATGCCGTTTCGTCCGTTACGGGTCGGCATCACGCAATCGAACATGTCCACACCGCGTTCGATGCCTTCCAGAATGTTGACCGGAGTACCTACACCCATCAGGTAGCGGGGCTTGTCCTTAGGCAGAATCTCGTTGACCACCTCAATCATCTCGTACATCTTCTCGGTAGGCTCACCCACGGCCAGTCCGCCGATGGCATTACCGTCGGCATTCTTCGAGGCGATATATTCGGCTGACTGGCGGCGCAAGTCAGGATATACGCATCCCTGCACGATGGGGAAGAGTGACTGGTTGTAGCCGTACTTGGGCTCCGTTTCGTTGAAGCGGGCACAACATCTGTCCAGCCAGCGGTGAGTCAGTTCCATGGACTTCTTGGCGTAGTTGTAGTCGGAAGTACCGGGGGCGCACTCGTCGAAAGCCATCATGATGTCGGCACCGATGGTACGCTCGATGTCCATCACTCGTTCGGGAGTGAACAAATGCTTCGAGCCGTCAATGTGCGAGCGGAACTCCACGCCCTCTTCGCGCAACTTGCGGATGCCAGAAAGAGAAAATACCTGGAAGCCGCCGCTATCGGTCAGCATCGGACGGTCGAATCCGTTGAACTTATGGAGTCCGCCAGCCCCCTCGATGATGTCCAGTCCGGGACGCAGGTAGAGGTGGTACGTGTTTCCCAGGATAATCTGAGCCTTGATGTCGTTCTTCAGCTCGTGAAGATGCACGCCTTTCACCGTACCCAGTGTGCCCACCGGCATGAAGATAGGGGTCTCAATCTGCCCGTGGTCTGTTGTAATCAGACCAGCGCGGGCATTCGATTTGGGGTCCGTATATTGTAATTCAAATTTCATTGTGCAGGGTTTTCTTTGTTTTTATCTTCTTTGATGGTAAAGTCGATGGCATCGGCCACCTTCTCGTCGGTCAGTGCCAGGCGGAGCACCTCCTTGATGTCCTTCACGTAGTGGAAAGTCATTCCGGTGAGGTACATCGGCTGGATTTCATTGATGTCCTTGCGGTTTTCCTCGCACAGGATGATGTCCTTGATGCCGGCACGTTTGGCCGCCAGGATTTTCTCCCGGATACCGCCTACGGGAAGTACCTTTCCGCGAAGGGTGATTTCGCCCGTCATGGCCAGGTTGGCTTTCACCTTGCGCTGGGTAAGTGCAGAAGCCAATGAAGTAACCATGGTGATACCGGCAGAAGGTCCGTCTTTCGGAATAGCTCCTTCCGGTACGTGGATATGGATGTTCCAGTTGTCGAAGATACCTTCGGGCAAATCCAGCAGGTGGCTATGTGCTTTCAGGTACTCCAGTGCCAGCATGGCCGATTCCTTCATTACCGAGCCCAGGTTACCGGTCAGGGTCAGTTGTCCCTTTCCACGGCTCAGGCTGGTTTCTACGAACAGAATCTCACCGCCTACGGCCGTCCAGGCCAGTCCCGTCACTACGCCGGCATATTCGTTGCCCTGGTATTTGTCGCGGGAATATTCCTGTGCGCCGAGGAACTTCTCGATGTCTTTCGGCTTCAGCTCATGTGTGCCGGTAAACTCATCGCTGGCAATTTCCAGTGCGATTTTACGCATCACCTTGCTGATTTTCTTTTCCAGTTCACGCACACCGCTTTCACGGGTATAGTTCTCGATGATGTATTCAATGGCCGCCTTGCTGAACTTCACGTGTTCCTTCTTCAGTCCGTTCTTCTCCATCTCTTTCGGAATGAGGTGACGGCGGGCGATTTCAATCTTCTCTTCGGTGATGTAACCGCTCACTTCAATCAGCTCCATACGGTCGAGCAACGGCCCCGGAATTGTGTTCAGATTATTGGCGGTAGCAATGAACATCACCTTCGACAAGTCATAATCCACATCCAGGAAGTTGTCGTGGAACGTAGTATTCTGTTCCGGATCAAGCACTTCGAGCAGAGCGGAAGAAGGGTCGCCCTGACGGTCGGCACTCACCTTGTCTATCTCGTCCAATATAAATACGGGATTGGAAGAACCGGCTTTAATCAGACTCTTGATAATACGTCCGGGCATTGCTCCGATATACGTCTTGCGGTGTCCGCGTACTTCCGCTTCATCATGTACGCCACCCAAGGACATACGGATATACTTCCGCTTCAAAGCAGCCGCTATAGAGCGCCCCAAAGAGGTCTTGCCCACACCCGGAGGACCATACAGACAGATGATAGGCGACTTCATATCTCCTTTCAGCTTCAATACGGCAAGGTGCTCCAATATACGCTCTTTTACCTTCTCCAAGCCGTAATGGTCTTTATTCAACGTCTTCTCTGCATTAGTCAGGTTCAGATTATCCGTTGTATAAACGCCCCACGGCAAACTCATCATAGTCTGCAAGTAGTTCAGTTGCACACTGTAATCGGGCGATTGCGGATGCATGCGCTCCAACTTATCCACTTCTTTCAGGAATGTACTTTTTACTTCTTCATTCCATTTTATGGTTTCAGCTTTTTTGCGCATTTCTTCCAGTTCCTGCTCCTGACTGCCACCACCCAATTCATCCTGAATGGTTTTAATCTGCTGTTGCAGGAAATATTCGCGCTGTTGCTGGTCTATATCCTCGCGGGCGCGCATTTGGATAGACTCCTTAATCTCGGCAAGCTGCACTTCCCGATTCAAAATCTCAAGCAAACGATAAGTGCGGGCACGCAATGCGTCAATACGCAGCAACTCTATCTTTTCATCCTTCTTCAAGGGCAGATTGGTGCAGATAAAATCTACCAAAAACATCAGGTTATTAATGTTTTTGATGGCGAATGCAGAGTCTTGCGGAAACATTTCCGAGGATTTTATGTAACGCACGGTCAAATCCTTACATGCTTCTACCAATGCCTGAAATTCCTTGTCATCTTTAGCAGGTATCTCTTCATTGAGGGTAGTTACACGCCCTTTCAAATAAGGAGCCACTTCCATTATTTCTTTCAACTCAATGCGTTTGGAACCTTGCAGAATAACAGTCGTTGTCTGATCCGGCATTTCCAATACACGGACAATCTTGGCAACCGTACCGATTGTATGCAAGTCCTCAAGTACAGGCTCCTCCGTATCAGCGGCTTTCTGACACACTACAGCTATATATGAACTTTTCTTTTCTGCCTCACGCACCAATTTTAAGGAAGACTTTCTTCCAACGGATACCGGCATAAACACACCCGGAAACAAAACCATGTTCCGAAGAGGCAATACCGGAAGGATTTCATCAACCTCAATATCCATCAATTGTTCTTCATTCCCCTCAAAATCAGCAATTACAGAAAATGCATTTTCATTCCTATCTTCGATATCACTAAAGTAATTTCTTTTCTTCATTTCATTCTTTTTAGTTTATGTCATATTGGCAGGCCAATAAGGCGCTTGCAAAGTTAGCTATTTCTTCTGTATAAACGGGTGTCCTTTCTTTAAAAAGACAAAAACGATGCCAAAATTGCCGTTATTTTGTCGGCTTTGATTATTTTTGAGTCCGATTAACAAAGACAAATATGCCGAATCCTTATTTTCAGTTCAAACAATTTACTGTCCGACACGACAAATGCGCCATGAAGGTAGGTACAGACGGGGTGTTATTAGGAGCGTGGGCTCCGGTTCAAGATGTTAAACGGATTCTTGATGTAGGAGCGGGTAGTGGCTTAATATCCTTACAATTAGCACAGCGTAATCCGGAAGCGGTAATTACCTCTGTCGAGATAAATCCGGCAGCGGCGGCACAAGCCCAAGAGAATATTCAATCGTCCCCCTGGAGCAATCGGATGGAAGTTGTATGCTGCGACTTCCGCAAGTATCACCCGGAAGATAAATTCGACCTGATCGTTTCCAACCCGCCTTATTTTGTTGACGCCCTGAGATGCCCTGACAATCAGCGCTGCATGGCACGGCACACGAGTGAGCTGAACTATGAACTTCTTTTTGGGCATTCGGCGTACTTATTATCGGAACAGGGAGTTATAAGCATTATCATTCCGGCCGAAGTTGAAAGAACAGTGATTGATACGGCCTGGAAATATAATTTTCATCCACATCGCCGTTTGCATGTTTTTACCAAACCCGGAAAACCTTGCCGGCGCGTGTTGCTGACTTTCGGCCGGCAAAGCATATCATGTATTGAGGACAGTCTTTACATAGAAGGAGAGAAACACGAACAATTTACCCCGGAGTACATTGCGCTGACCAAAGACTTTTATTTAAAGATGTAATGTTCTTGATAACTCATAAAGAATAAGGAAAGTCTCTATGGATAGTAGGAAAATGTATTGCCAACAAATAGTCCGGCTACTATTCTTAATTCGTTAAACAGTTATTGCCCTTGCGTCAGACATCTGTTACTCTTGCGTTAGACGGCTGTTTAACGAAAGGGCAACAGATGTCTGACGAATTATTATTTGCAGTCAAGGGCAGTAATAAATGCGAAATAAGGTCTAATGGATTATTGTAACCCACCATAATTTATACATAGCAACAAGAAGGGTCAATGTAAAAACCTGAGGGGTAATATTTGTAAAAATCCTATCTTTGCATAAAACTAACTCAGAAATCTTATGGACAACAACGGCTACCGTCTCCTTCTTCCTGAAGGGACATTGGATTATTTCATCATCTCGGACGTAAAGGAAAGCGCATCGGAAATAGTGATTTATTTAGAAGAAAAGAATGAAGTTCCTAAAGAATACGCAGGAATGAAAGTTGAGAGCAAGGGTTTTTACGAACCTGTTGTGGTTCAGGATTTCCCCATACGCGGCAAGAAGCTTTTTCTGAACGTGCGCCGGCGCAGGTGGGTTGTCAAGGATGAGAACCGTTACGTGAGCCGTGACTGGAAACTGGTTGCCGGTGGTAGCCGTATGACGCATGAATTTGCGTCTTTTTTAAAAGAATTATATTGATAAGCTGCCGGTGGGCTGCAGGCTGTTGGGAACGCTGTTCGGGGTCGACGGGGAACTGCTCGAGCGGCAATACCGGAATCACCTGAGCGGTTATCTCTGTTGGGAGCAGCTTCCTCATGCCGAAGAATGGCTTCTTTTCGAGAAGAACATCGGTGCTTATGTGGGACTGGATGAAGTCTGCCTTTCCCGCGGAGAATTATATACCGTGTTGATAAACAAGGAGAGAAAAGGCCGTTCGGGCAGTCTTATCGCCGTTGTGAAAGGAACAGATGTAAAGACCGTGACCTCCGTACTGCTCCGTCTTTCCCGCCGCAGACGCTTTCAGGTCAGGGAGATAACTATGGATATGGCTCCGAACATGGAGCAGATCGCCCGCCTCTGTTTTCCCGCCGCACGCCGCGTCACAGACCGTTTCCATGTGCAGAAACTCGCTTATGAGGCGGTTCAGGATATGCGCGTTAAAGCACGTTGGGAGGCTTTGGACGAAGAATCCGTTCAGATCGCCCATGCCAAAGCCTGCGGGAAGATATATCATGCGCCGGTCTTTGAAAACGGTGATTCACGCAAACAGCTTCTTTCGAGAAGCATTTACCTATTATATAAGAAGGAATCCTTGTGGACGGAATCACAGCGCGTACGCGCCGGCATCCTGTTCCGGGAGTATCCCGATATTAAGAAAGCATACTACCTCTCCATGAGGCTCGGACTGATATACCACCAATGCAGGTACAAGGATGCGGCATTGACGCGTCTTGCCCGCTGGTATGACGAGGTGGAAAAATCAGGGTTTCTTGCTTTCGGAAGAGTGGCACGTTCCGTACAGATGCATTACCGGGAAATAATCAACTTCTTTGATAGAGGTTCAACAAACGCTGCTTCCGAATCGTTCAATGCAAAAATAAAGGAGTTCCGCACACAATTCAGAGGAGTAAAGGACAGAGTTTTCTTCCTGTTCAGATTGGCGAAAATTTATGCATAAGCTATGAATCCCTCAGGTTTTTACGTTGACCCGGATATTGCTTTGACAAGGCTGGCAAGGTGGTATGATGAAGTAGATAAATCAGGG
>ENA-OPCI01000528-OPCI01000528.1-human-gut-metagenome-genome-assembly--contig:-NODE-528-length-25919-cov-8.342600_pt1 | contig 25919 bp, 20 predicted proteins | sample MGYA00241564_ERZ501479 | MGnify/ENA primary metagenome ERZ501479 (study PRJEB25962, sample SAMEA2042630) | human gut metagenome | biome: human gut; feature: human-associated habitat; material: faeces...
CAAATAATTTATTTGAAATTGAGTAGATACCTGATATAGATTGTTGTAATGCAGGGTAATTTGATGAACTTTTAATCAAATTATATGCTCTCCAATTTATATCTAATTTCCCAAGATCTTTTATTACACTATCAAGATTCTTATCACCTTTTACAAAGAATGTTGCATCTTGGTATACAGCTGTATCTTCTGTATTACCATAAACTTTAGCAGCTGTATGAACATCAGTGATTAATGTATTTTCGTATAGTTCTTGTGCTGCACTTACTCCACCGCTATTATGCCCATCGAATAGGCCTTTAATTTCTACTTCTACTGTTTCGTCTGCACCTTTCTCATTATCAGCATCAAATAAATTAGATTTTATTTTTATCTTATCTCCAACTTTAAGATTATTTTTTTCAGCCAAATCTTTATGCATTAAGATTTTATTTTTATCTTCATTTTCTAAATGCTTTCCTTCTACTAATTTATATGCTTCTGATACAAATTTTGTTTCTTTTGATGAGTCGTTAACTCCGGTTAACATCACTGTTCTTTTAAAATTCTTCGCTCTTTTAGGCGATTGATTCGCAAGAGTCTCTTTAGTTTCAATAATATCATAATCAACTAAATCTGCAACACTGTTTATTCTTTTTACATAGGAGTCTATACTATCTGTTTGAGATATCTTTTTAATATCTTCACCTTTTACATTTCCTCCACCTCTAGGTGTTCCTGGATTTACTTGTCTATTTATCTCCATAGAAAAACTATTTGTTATATTAGCAAATGTTTCTTTTGAAGCTCTGTCCGTAGCATCTTTAATAGATAAACTTATAAGACTTAAAGTTGACATAGCCAAAATGACTAACATAATAATTATTGATTTTAAGCTTTTTCTAGTTACATAAGCAAATGCATTTTTTATCATTATTCAACCTCCAAATTCATTTTATTTACTTTTTTCAACTTTTTACCACTTAGTTCTAAAATGATATCTGCAGAATCTGCTACTTCCTTACTATGTGTTACAACTATTACACATTTATCTCTATCTTTAGCTAATGTCTTTAATATATTAATTATTTCTCTAGCAGTAACACTATCCAGATTACCAGTAGGCTCATCAGCTAGTATTATTGGAGCATCTGATACCAATGCTCTAGCAATAGCTACTCTTTGTTGCTGTCCACCAGATAATTTCATAACATTTCTTTTTATTTGTTTTTTATCTAAACCTAGTTCAAACAAGATACTTTCATCTGCTGATTTATTCACTAATCTAATATTTTCAATCGGCGATAAATAATCTATTAAATTATAGTTTTGAAACACTAAAGATATATTATTTTTTCTATGATTACTATATCCTTTCTTTTGTATATCTTCATTCTTAAACAATATTTGTCCTGTTTGAGGTTTATCAAGTCCAGCAAGTAAGGAAAGAAGTGTAGATTTTCCTGCTCCTGACTTTCCTACTATCGCATAAAACTTCCCAAGTTCAAATTTTTGATTTACTCCTGACAAAACTTTTTCTTTAGAATTGGCATAACTATATGATACATTCTTTATTTCTAATATTTCCATAATTTTCTCCTAACTTATTTTTGATAATATTTCTTTAGGCTTCTTGATTAATATTAATGAAGAAGCAAATACAACTGATAAAACAATAATACTTATTAATATTAAATAACTTTGTCCAAGTGTTGTAATATTTAACATAAAACTATCATTTATTAAACTTCCACCAGAAATCATTGAGTCCTCTGAGTTAACGATTCCACCTGCAATTACTTTTAGTAATACATTTCCTAAAAATAAGGAAGATATTATACTTGGTATCGATATGAATAATAACTCGAATATAAATTGCATTATAATTTGTATCTTAGATGTTCCAATAGATAAAAATATACCTATTTCATAAATTCTTTCTCTTAACCATAGAATCAAGATTAATGAAAGAACAACCATCCCACCTAACATAATAGAATAAGTCATTATTTTTATCATATGTTTTATTCCACTCACTGACTCTAAAGACTCTTCAAATGCATTAGAATCTTTTTGAACAAAATACTTTGACTCATCAATCTTAAGCTCTTTCAATTTGTTTAAGGCTAAGTCTGTAGATTCTGCGCTACTAGAATACATTAAAATTTTATTTGCAATTTTGTTATTTTCTGATTTATTTAATATCTCTTGGCTTGTTGAATAATCTACAAACACCATATTTTCACTAAAATCAGAAGATAATCCTGTATATGTTTCCTGTTTTTTACCAGAAAAGATCCCTATAATTTTAAATTTATGACTTTTTATTTCTTCACTTTTTTCAAGATCAAGTAATTCAAGATCAACTTCATCGCCTAATTTTAGATTGTTTTGTTTAGCAAATTCTTCATGAACAATAATTGAATTCTTATCATTTTCTTCTATATTTTTTCCTTCTTTAATTGTAAACACTCTACTGCTAAACAAAATATTTCTTTTAGTATTATTTGTAGCTTCGAATGAAACAACATTCTTAAATTCGTCAGATAAATCTTCTCTATTTATTCTTTGTTCTCCGCTAACTACTTTAGCATCTTTTAGTTTTGCTAATCCATCATATTGAATTATTATTTTTTCAACTTCTTTTATTTTTTCAATATCTTTAAATTGATTAACGTTAAAATATTTACCATCTTTTTTTGTTATTGAAATTGAAGAATTAGAACTTTCATATAAAGTCTTTTCTATTTCATTGCTTGATTTCATTATTGTTAAACAAGAATACAAACAAGATAGAACTATAGTTAATATAATAAAAATTATTAAAGTTCTATTTCTCTTTCTTGTAATATATGCTATAGCATTTTTTATCACTTTACTAACTACTCCTTTCTATTTTTTAGTATTTCATAACTGCTTTCAATAACATTCTACATAGCTTTTATGAAACGTTTATGAAATATAATTTTTTATTTTTCCAAACTATGGTATAATAATATAAGCATTATGCTTAAAATTGTTCTTACACGATTAGTATATGATCTATTAGTATATGAGTAAGCACAGTAAGTGTACGGACACTTACGAAAAAATTGATGAAGCAGCCCTCTGGGATATGCTTCTTTTTTCAAATAAAAAGACGATAGTTTTTCTATCGCCTTTGATAACCTATTTATGAAATTTTTAACTTTACTGTCTGTAATTTATAATACTATTTTCTTCCATTTTCTAATTTTGTTCCTGAAAGTTTTAAAAGGAGCTACAGTATTCACATGAATAAACTTATAAACTTCCCACACTGCTGTTTTAGTCGCATCATCAGCCCATTTTCTCATATGTGGTTTAAATAATTCTTCATCACTTAATGAATCAATCCAAGCTAATCCAGCTTAATTTCAACATCTATATGCTTATCGACATCAAGTTTGGACAATAACACTACCGTCTCTACATGGTCACAAAAAGGGAACATATCAAATGGTCTGCACTCCAAAACCTTATATCCACCTTTCATAAGCATATCAACATCCCTTTTCTGAGTATCTGGATTGCACGATACATACACAACTCTTTCTGGCTTAATCTTAAGTACCGACTCAAGAAATTCCTGACTGCTGCCACTTCTTGGAGGATCCATTATAACAACATCAGCCCTCTTATGTGTGGCATATTCAACAAGAAACTTTCCAGCATCATCATTCACAAATCTAATATTCTTTATATTGTTAATCTTAGCGTTGACCTCTGCATCTTTTACCGCATCTGCATTTAACTCAACCCCTATAACCTGTCCTGCCTTGGCAGAAGCTGCTATTCCTATTGTTCCTATTCCACAATAAGCGTCAATAACTGTATCCTTCTTAGTTATTCCAGCCATATTTATCGCCGCCTTGTATAACTTTTCTGTCTGCTGGTGGTTAATCTGATAGAAAGATGATGGGCTTATTCTAAATCTGTAGCCACATAACACATCTTCAATATATCCCTTGCCTGTAAGCACTATATTTCTTGGTCCTAACACCATACTTGTATTGTATTTATTAACATTCTGTACGATTGTATTAATCTCTGGGTGCTTCTCTTTTAATGCTTTAAGAAAATGTGTCTTAGACGGAAATGCAACATCAGCCGTCACAATAACAAGCATAATCTCCTTAGTTGAAAAGCCTTTTCTTAAAAGAATATGCCTTATAAAACCAGTTCCCTTATCTTCATTATATGGCTTGTATTTAAACGACTTAAATAAATCTCTTAATGTAGCTATAATGCTACTGCAGTGTGAATCTTCAAGCAGGCAGTCAGATACAGGTACTATATTGTGGCTGTTCTCTTCATATGTTCCCGTTATAATATTGCCATTCTTATCTTCACCAACAACAGCGTGAACCTTGTTACGGTAATGCACTGGTCTGTACATTCCTGTTATCTTATCTACTGGACAGATGTCTTTAAAAAGTTTGTCTACATATCCCTGCTTTATCTTTAATTCATTATCGTATTTCATTCCTGCATAGGCACAGCTCCCACATTTTTCTGCACTTTCACAGTTAATTACACGCTTCTTCTCATCATATATATTACTTCCCATAACTTTTATGTTACCTCCCAACATCAAAAGGCTGTCACATATAAAATGCAACAGCCTGTAAATTCTATTATTAATATTACAAATGACAATATTATGCAGTAATCATTATATCAGCAAATATCCATGCATAAAATCAAAACCTGAAATTACATAATTTCACTGTCATCGCCATTGCTGACAATCTTAACCTTACCTTCATATAACTCTTCTACAGCTATTGAAAGTGGCTTCATATTCTCTGCATTATCGATAAGAGGTGTTCCTATCTGAAGCTTTCTTGCCTCATCTGGTGTTGTAAGCGGCTTTGGCTCATTCTTCTTATCCTTATTATCCTTTTCCTTTTCCTTTGGAGCGTTCTCAGCCTCAATACGAGCCTTTCTAACCTTCTCCTCTATTGTTCTTGCATCAATAATCTCTTTAGCTCTTGCGGCAGTAGCCTTAACAATTGAATAACGGCTCTGTACGATTGGCTGTTCGCCGTCCTCTACCTCTCTATTAACAACTGCCATTAATTCTGAATATGATGGATGTAACATTATTATTCTCCTTTCTCATAAGCTTTAAGCTCTTCTTTAATATTATTAATTAAACTCATATTGTTAACTGCTTTTCTCTTCTCACTGTTAACTATAGAATGAATTGCCTCAACACAATCATCCACTTTATCATTGATAACTATATAGTTATAATTCTCTACGCCCTTAGCCTCATCACTGGCTCTTTGCAGTCTTGCCTTTATTGTGGCTTCATCTTCTGTTCCACGTCCTACAAGTCTTCTCTCTAATTCTTCTGCACTTGGTGGCATAATGAATAAAAGAACTGCATCTGGATACATCTTCTTAATATTAAGTGCACCCTGAATCTCGATTTCAAGTATCACATTCTTACCTGCTTCAAGCTGTTCCTCGACATATGCCTTAGGTGTTCCATAATAGTTGCTGACATACTTTGCATACTCAATCAATTCAGAATTATCAATCATACTCTCAAATTCTTCTGTTGATTTAAAGAAATACTCTCTTCCATTCTGTTCACCTTCTCTTGGTGAGCGGGTTGTCGCTGAGATAGATAGAGCATAATCATTATGAAGCTCTAATAATCTCTTAACTACAGTTCCCTTTCCAGCTCCTGAGAAACCTGAAATTACAAGTAATAAACCTTTCTCTTTCATCTCTATTCTCCAATCTGTAAATACCTGTTGGCACGCACACAACATAAGTGTACAAGTTATTATACAGAAATACACCGATTCGTGCAAGCTTTTTTATTCTATATTCTGTATCTGTTCCCTTATTTTTTCTATTTCTGTCTTTAAATCTATAGCTGCATTTGATATTTCTATATTATTCGCCTTAGATAAAGTTGTATTGGCTTCCCTGTTCATCTCCTGTGCTATGAAATCCATCTTTCTTCCAATCCCTCCGTCTTCGTTAAGGCATTTTCTTGCGTGTTCAATATGACTTCTTAATCTTACTGTCTCCTCATCTACGCATACTTTATCAGCATATATAATCACCTCAGAAGCTATCCTGTTCTTATCTATATCAGCAGCTGAAAGGATTTCTTCCATCTTGGCTTCTAACTTCTTCTTATAATCTTCTATTATCTGTGGATTTTTTGTTTCAATATAATAAACAAGCTCCTCCATATGATCTAACTTTAACAAAAGATCCTTCTTTAAGTTCCCACCCTCAATAATTCTTGTATCAGCAAGCCCCTTGCAGGCTTCTTCTATTGCCTCATTAATAAAGTTCCACAATTCTTCTTCATCTTCCTGCGATTCTTCCATTGTGATAACCTCTGGGTATCTTGATAAAGCTCCAACAGTAATATCATTTCTTATATTAAAACGCTCCTCCATCTGTCTGAATATATTCATATATTCCCGTGCTATGCTTTCATTAAACTTAAGGCTTACATTGCTCTCTGAATTATCCTCGTATGTAATAAATACATCAATCTTTCCCCTTGATGCATATTTCTTAATTGTATCCCTTATTCTTGCCTCAAATATATTAAGCTTTTTAGGCATCTTTATACTGTTCTCAAGAAATCTGTGGTTCACCGACTTAATCTCTACTGTTATTTTACGGTTGCCTCTCTCTATCTCGCTTCTTCCAAAGCCAGTCATACTTTTTATCATCAAAGTGTCCTCATTTCATTTATTCATTGTTGATAACATTAAAAAATATTTTAATACTAAATGTAGTTTAATACATCGCTTATTAAACATCAACTTACATATCAAACTTTTAATTACAACTGCTAATTATATCAATTTTACTTTAACCATACAAGACAACATCTATAAAATGTGCTATCATTTATTCTAAAGTATTAATGGCGTACCAATACGCCAGAATGGAGTATTATGGCATTTGATGGAATTACAATAGCGAATATTGTACACGATTTAAACAACACAATTCTTGGTGGAAGATTATATAAGATTGCAGAGCCAGAAAATGATGAGCTTTTACTTACCATAAAGGCTAATTCTGGACAATACAGGCTTGTATTATCTGCAAATGCTTCACTTCCGCTTGCATATATGACTAAAGATAATAAGCCAAGCCCCCAGCTTGCACCTAACTTTGTTATGTTTCTTAGGAAGCACATCAATAACGGACGAATTATATCAATAACACAACCCGCTTTTGAGCGAATAATTGATATTGAAATTGAACATTTAGATGAATTAGGTGACCTCTGCCGTAAACATTTAATCACAGAATTTATGGGCAAACACAGCAATATCATATTATGCGATGACAATAACACAATATTAGACAGTATTAAGCATGTGTCAGCACAGATAAGCTCTGTCAGAGAAGTTCTTCCAGGAAGGGAATATTTTATTCCTAATACATCTAACAAGCACAATCCGATGAATATGGATTTTAATACCTTTAATGAAAATATATTATCACAGCCTAAGACTACTGCCAAAGCCTTAAGCAGTGCTTACACTGGAATAAGCACCTGCATATCAGAGGAAGTCTGCCACAGGGCACATATTGACAGTGCCAAACCAGCCAACTGTCTGTCCAGTGCTGAAAGCATAGCTCTATTTGAAGCATTCAAGGCTATTATTAATGACGTGGCAAATGGAAGTTTCAGCCCTAACATCGTATATGATAACGGTGCACCCACAGATTTTGCCGCGATTCCTCTTACTATGTATGATAAATCCGAAAGCTACTCCTCAATAAGTGAATGTCTTATCGGTTATTATCACGAAAAAGAAGTAAGAACACGAATTCACCAGAAATCGACTGATATAAGAAGAATAATTACAACTCATCTTGAGCGTTCTTATAAAAAGCTTGATATTCAGGAAAAACAGTTAAAGGATACTGAAAAACGTGACAAATACAGAGTGTATGGAGAGCTAATCAACACATACGGCTACAATATCGAGTCTGGTGCAAAAAGCTTCACAGCTCTTAATTATTACACTAACGAAGAAATCTCTATTCCTTTGGACGATACATTGACACCAATTGAGAATGCGAATAAATATTTTGCACGATACAACAAATTAAAACGTACTTATGAAGCTGGTGTAAGACTTATCAAAGAGATTAAAGATGAGATTATGTATCTTGAATCAATAATAAATGCCCTTGATATTGCAACTACTGAGAATGACCTTAATAATATTAAAGAAGAACTTATCATAACCGGCTATATCAAGAAGAACAGCAAATCCAAAAGCAAGGATAACAAGAACAACAAACCTCTGCACTATATATCATCAGACGGTTTTGATATGTATGTCGGCAAGAATAATCTTCAGAATGATGAACTAACCTTTAAATTTGCTTCTAATAGTGACTGGTGGTTTCATGCCAAGCAGATGCCTGGTTCTCACGTTATAGTTAAGACTAACGGCAAGGAACTGCCCGACAGAACTTTTGAGGAAGCTGCCGCACTTGCAGCCTACTACTCTAAAGGCCGCGACCTTGATAAAGTTGAAGTCGATTATGTATTAAAGAAAGAAGTCAAAAAGCCTGCCGCTGCCAAACCGGGCTTTGTTGTATATTACACTAACTACTCTCTTATCGCCATAGCTGATATTAAAGGCATTAAAGAAGTTACTGGCTGATAAAAAACTGGCTGTCTGAAAGCTTTATATGACTTTATCATATAAATGTTTTCTGGACAGCCAGCTTTTTATTTAATTAACTTAAAGTTCTTAACCCTGTAACAGCTAACACTATAACTCCTATAACATCAACCACAGCACACAGCATATACATAACTGAAAGCGAAGCCCTGTTTAGTCCTGCCACAATAAGCATAGCAAGACTTAACACAAGCAATGTGCCTGCTATTATATACATACACTTTATATTAATTCTTTCATTAACGACCAATACAATAAATATTATGCCTGTGATTAATGATACGCTCATTCTTACAAGATACCATACAAATGCAGCTTCTGTTAAATCACACAGCGTATTATCTGTTGTAAGGTATCCAAATAATGATGGCGGATTAAACGCATATATAACGGATGGAATAATAACAATAATACTAAATACAGCTATCTCAATAATCATAAGTTTATTATTATTATTTAATAATATTGCAACACAGGTTACAATAGTAAATATAATAAGCCACGACCAGTTAAAATAGAATTTACTTCCAATATAATAGTCCTGAATATATCCTGCTACAGTCTGTATATACTCATCTGATGATAACATCACCACTCTTGAAATAACAAGATTTCTAATAACTTCAAGTATAAGAAAACCTGATAATGCAGGGAATATATATATAACAGCATTATTATATGCCATCTTATCATTATATATTTTTAGCTTTGTTATTGTACTGCTCTTAACCATTAAAAGTCCTAATACTGATAACACCATAACAAGAATATAAGCTATTGGTATTCTGGACATTAATTGTACTGTCTGTATATTACCAATGTCCGATTTATTCATATAAAAGCTATTTATAAATATATGAACACCTTTTGAACTTTCTGTTATTCTTGCAAATAACAATAACGCACCTGTTATAAATGCACTTATATTAGCAGCTATTGACAACCTTGATGCCATACTCACCTTTTTGTATACACATACCGCCGCAGTCACAAGTAGTAATATCGTTATTGGAAATATAATCTTATATATGCTCCCAAAACCAGCATAAAAATAATAATTATAAATTGATGTATCAAGCGTACCGCCATCATATACATTACTATTCATTCTGTTAAGTATATTCTGAAATGTATGCTCCCCTACAAAAAATAATAATACAGCCGCATTTATAACCATAATTAACGCAAGGCTCATAAGCCTTATAAAGGTAATTTCACTCTTTTTCATACTTATCCTCACTCTTTAACTCTCCATAACCAGCAGTATTACTGCCGGCTCTGAAACATTTTACAATATTATGCCTGTACCTTTATAAATGACTTCTTACCCTTCTTAACAACTACTCCATCACCAGCAAAGAATTCTTTATCAAACTTTGCTGTTATATCAGATACCTTTTCACCTGCAACAGAAGCACCGCCCTGTGAGACAACTCTTCTTGCTTCTGACTTAGTAGCTGCAAGACCTGCTGCGTGAATTAACGATACAATATCAATGCTTCCATCTGTAAAGGCATCAGCTTCAAGCTTAACTGCTGCCATATTAGCCGCATCACCTGATGTAAATATAGCCTTAGCTGTTTCTTCTGCCTTCTTAGCTTCTTCCTCACCATGAACCATCTTAGTAAGTTCAAATGCAAGTATTTCCTTAGCTCTATTAAGCTGTGCACCTTCCCACTTATCCATTTCATCAATCTGCTCAAGTGGTAAAAATGTAAGCATACGGATGCACTTTAATACATCTGCATCAGCTACATTTCTCCAATACTGGTAGAACTCATATGGAGAAGTCTTTTCTGGATCAAGCCATACAGCACCGCTTACTGTCTTACCCATCTTCTTACCCTCTGAATTAAGAAGAAGTGTGATCGTCATAGCTGAAGCATCCTTGCCAAGCTTCCTTCTGATAAGTTCTGTACCACCAAGCATATTGCTCCACTGGTCATCTCCACCAAACTGAAGATTACAGCCGTATTTCTGGTATAACATATAGAAATCGTAACTCTGCATAATCATATAGTTAAATTCAAGGAATGTAAGACCTCTCTCCATTCTCTGCTTGTAGCACTCAGCTCTTAACATATTATTAACTGAGAAGCACGCACCGACTTCTCTTAAAAGGTCAACATAGTTAAGCTTCAAAAGCCAGTCTGCATTATTTACAAATAAAGCCTTATCATCTGAAAAATCGATGAACTTGCTCATCTGCTTCTTAAAGCACTCACAGTTATGCTCAATCTGCTCCGGTGTAAGCATTTTTCTCATATCTGTCTTACCTGATGGGTCACCAATCATACCTGTTCCGCCACCGACTAATGCGATAGGCTTATTGCCTGCCATCTGAAGTCTTTTCATAAAGCAGAGTGCCATAAAATGTCCTACATGAAGACTGTCTGCTGTTGGATCAAAACCAATATAGAATGTAGCCTTTCCATTATTAATTAAATTCTTAATTAATTCTTCATCTGTTACCTGTGCAATTAATCCTCTTGCAACTAACTCGTCATAAACTGTCATTTCTGCCATTTCTGTTCTCCTGTTCCTATTACGTTATTATTTGATAAATGATACATAACCCTGTTAATAACAAAAAAGAGCATATCTTTCATCCTTGTTAAAGGACGAAAGCATATGCTCCGTGTTACCACCTTTATTCATAAACAGCTCACACTGTTCACCTTAACGGGTCTTATGATCCTTGATACTGTAACGTGTACCCCACGTCGCCCCTACTAAGCACTATATGCCTTTCAGTTTGCTGCTACGGAATGTATTCAGAATAACTATCCACTGTGCCTCTCATCAGCCGGCTGCTTTCTGTTGCTTACTGTTATGCCTACTTGTTTCCATCATCGCATTATATTAATATAGATGATAATCTTACTGTCAACCTCATACAACTTATTATGAAAATTGCATAATAAAATATTATATTCTAATATTCGACACCTGATTATCATATGTCTACTAAAGCTTATACCATATAGTTGCTAATTTTGCAAGCGTTATATCATATTTTCGCACTCATTATATCTTTATTCTTGTGCTGCTTTTCAGCACATACAAAGTTCCGTTAGGAACTTTTAAGATGAGTGCTTTCGCACTCATTATATCTTTATCAATTAATATTATTGCATTTTTCACCTTTATGTTTACACATATTTTTATATATAATATATACTATAATAAGTCCTATTATGCTCCCTGCCGCATCTATCAACACATCTAACACACAACCATACCGACCTGGCACGAATGTCTGGTGAAACTCATCTGTTGCTGCAAATGCTATTGCTATAACTGCTGATATAACAGGAATCCTTACACCCTTAATCCCATCAACTATAAGTGCAATCATTACAAATATTGAAAAAATTGCATATTCTGTCATATGTGCAGCTTTTCTTATTGGAAACTGCACCGCCTCTATCATACTTTCCCTGTTATTCTCATTACAATCTATAATTCCAGCCTTATCACACACTGTAAGTATAATATCCGCCGCCTTATAGCTTAGCCCTGATGACTCTTCCCCATCCTGCTTTGAAAAGCCAAATATAATCATTGCCATAACAATGGCTGGGAGCCATATCAATATCTTTTTTATGCTCATATTCAAATCCTTTAATATACACCTATGTTATTATCAAACTATTCTGCTATTTTTTTTAATATCAAGCTGCATATTCTATTCTAACCTCCTTAATTGGTTTCAAAAACTCATCTACATCACTCCCATTGCATATATATAATTACGTATATTTATTTTTCGATTATTATATCATTCAATTTTTATATTTTCAATTATGTAGTGTTCTAACCAACTTAAAACAAGCCCACAAAACCAATTTCACAAGGTTTTGTGGGCTTATATAACTATCTGAAATATCTTATACCAGCTATAATATTAGAGTGTAACAACTCTCATTGTATTAGTAAGACCTCTCTTAGCTGATGGATCAGATGTTGTAGCGATACCGGCAGATACGATAACTGTATCTCCTTCTTCTACATATCCAGCCTGCTCAGATACAACTAAAGCGTGCTCAATAATCTTATCTGTTGAAGTCTCTGTAGCTGTCTTTAATGGTCTTACTCCCCAATAAATCTGCATCTTTCTAAGAACATTATCATATGGTGAGCAGCCGATAATTTCTGCATTTGGCTTTAATTTAGATGTAAGTCTTGCTGTGAATCCTGAAATTGTTGGGCATACAATAGCCTTTGCATTAAGGTTATCAGCAGTCTGAACTGTTGCGTTACATACAGCACTTGAAATGCTTCTCTTGCTGTGAACCTTAGCGATATCTGCAGATCTTCCCTTGATATCCTGCTCTGTTCTTTCAGCAATCTTAACCATCATCTTTAATGCTTCAAGTGGATACTTACCATTAGCTGTTTCACCTGAGAGCATAACCACGTCTGTACCATCATAGATAGCGTTAGCAACGTCAGTAACCTCGGCTCTTGTAGGACGTGGATTTCTAATCATAGAATCTAACATCTGTGTAGCTGTAATAACCGGCTTATATGTTGCGTTACACTTCTTGATAATTTCCTTCTGGTAATGAGGAACATCTTCTGCTGGAATCTCTACACCCATATCACCTCTGGCAACCATAATTCCATCAGCAACTTTGATAATTTCATCAAGATTTTCAATACCCTCTGCATTCTCAATCTTAGCGATAACCGGAATATCAGCACCATGCTCCCATAAGAGCTGCTTGATTTCCTGAATACAAGCTGCATTTCTTACGAATGAAGCTGCAATAAAATCAAATCCCTGTTCAATACCAAATATAATATCATCTTTATCTTTATCTGTAATACCTGGAAGCTTAATGCTTACGTTAGGTACATTAACACCCTTCTTAGAACCAAGTTCACCACCATTGATTACTGTACATACGATATCCGTACCATCGACTACCTCTTCTACTCTAAGCTCAATAAGACCATCATCAATAAGAATAGTATTACCATTAGCTACATCTGCTGGAAGACCTGCATAAGTAATCATATCAATAGTATCATCACCTACAATATCTCTTGTTGTAAGTGTGAACTTCTGACCTTCCTTAAGTGTAACCTTCTTGTCATCCTTAAGCACACCCGTTCTGATTTCTGGTCCTTTTGTATCAAGAAGTGTAGCTATAGGCTTGTTAATCTCTTCCCTTACGCTCTTAACTAATGCAAAACGGCCTGCCTGTTCTTCATGGTCACCATGTGAGAAATTAAATCTTGCAATATCCATACCACTAAGTGCAAGCTGCTTAATAAGCTCTCTATCATTAGTGTTAGGACCCATAGTACATATAACCTTAGTCTTTTTCATTATAACCTCCAAGTAAATAAAATAAATTAAATTCAAAACAATCCAACAAATTATACTTAATAACACATAAAATAGCAATACCCATTCTGAAATTGTTATGATAATTAAGTGTTATTAATAATATATACCATCATATTACCATATATTATTGTGTTTTGCCAATATGAATATGTGTATATAAATGGTCATTACAATATTCATAATTGCCAACACATTTTGAGCAGAATCTGAACACAAGATTTTCATCGTCTAATTCCGTTCTTCCACACACAGCACATTTGTGCTTAGGTGTTCCATTAGCAGGTCTGTATGGCTTATTAGCCCCCTGCCATGTTGTCTTTTCACTATTGGCATTATAAAATGTTTCATTAAAGCTCTGTCTGCTGCCATTATTCTTCTGTGCTTTTCCTGCTGTATGCATAGCCTTATTATAATTCTTCTGTGTAGAAGTCTTAAAAGGTCTTCTCTTAGACACTGTAATGAATATTATAAAGTTAATCATAGACACTAAAGCTGCAATCGCATTGGCATAACATCCCATTCCGCTTCCTGACAGAAGTCCTGCATTGTATAAACCTTTCCACATAGTCCAGCCAAAGTTCACTCCGCTTACTGCAATTGTTGGAACAATAAAGCCTCCAAGAATAATTATTGCAAATACTATTCCATCAAGGAGTGCCATCCATTTAATCTTGATCGGTATTACAAAGAACAACAACACTTCCATATCCGGCTGTTCCATAGCAAAAGCCATAAATAAAGCAAGGTTAATATAATGTGTGCTCATATTAAAACTTATGCCAAATATAAGATATATTATAAGAGCCGCAATTATATTAAGTATTACTCCAGAGAAGAAATACACATTAAACTTAAATGACCCCCATATATTCTCTAACACTGTTCCTATAAGATAATAGAAATAAAGTGAAAAGAATACAAATATTATGCTTGTTGATGGTGGCTGTATAATAAATGTTACAAGCCGCCATATCTGTCCCTTAAATATATATGCAAAATCCAATGAAAGATATGTGCTGTAAACCCCAGGTGCAAACACCTCGAATACAAAACCTACAGCATATAACACAATAATATACATCATTAAATTCTGTATTGCATATTTAGAATACTTTCTTTCTAGTTTCTGAAACCAATCCATTAAACTCCTCATTTCCGCAGGAATAATTCCCACATTATTAAATTATGTATATTTAAAGTGATTTAATAATAAAAGTATAAAAACAAAACCTATGTTTGTCAATTATATAACAATAATAGTATTATTAATTTTATATAAACAATGTTCTAACAAGTGTTGAATTTCTGTGTCATTTCTTATATAATATGTCGGATTGTAACTTTTCGATTTTATTATATATTTTTCGACACAATATAATTAACAAGGAGGTCGGCTCTGCCGTAATGACTATGAACAAATACAGATTAGGTATTGATATTGGCTCTACAACAGTAAAGATCGCTATTCTTGATGATAATAATAATATTTTATTTTCTGACTACGAAAGACATTTTGCTAATATTCAGGAGACCTTACAATCTCTTCTTGAAAAGGCTGTCGCTCAGTTAGGTGAATTTGAAATATACCCTGTTATCACAGGTTCTGGCGGACTTACACTTGCCAAGCATCTTGAAGTACCATTTACACAGGAAGTTGTCGCTGTATCTACAGCACTTCAGGATTATGCACCTCAGTGTGATGTTGCAATAGAACTTGGTGGTGAAGATGCCAAGATTATATATTTTACTAATGGTATCGACCAGCGTATGAATGGTATATGTGCAGGTGGTACAGGTTCTTTCATCGACCAGATGGCTTCACTTTTACAGACAGATGCTTCTGGTCTTAATGAGTACGCCAAGAATTACAAGTCAATATACCCTATTGCCGCAAGATGTGGTGTATTTGCCAAATCAGACATACAGCCTCTAATTAACGAGGGTGCTACTAAGGAAGATTTATCAGCTTCTATTTTTCAGGCTGTTGTCAACCAGACAATCTCTGGTCTTGCGTGTGGCAAGCCTATCCGTGGCAATGTGGCATTTCTTGGTGGTCCGCTTCATTTCTTATCAGAACTTAAGCAGGCATTTATCCGCACATTAAGCTTAACACCTGAACAGGTTATAGCACCTGACCACTCTCATTTGTTTGCGGCAGTTGGCTCTGCTATGAATTATGATGAAAATGTATGTGTAAATGTTGCAGATATTATCAAAAGACTTTCAGGCAAAATCAAGCTTGAATTTGAAGTTGAACGTATGGAACCACTTTTTGCCAATCAGTTAGCTTATGATGATTTCACTAAAAGACATAATGCACATCATGTAAAGACTGCTGATATAAGCACTTATGAAGGTAACTGCTACCTTGGTATTGATGCAGGCTCTACAACAACTAAAGCTGCTTTAGTAGATGAAGATGGTAATTTATTATACTCATTTTACTCAAGCAACAACGGTTCTCCTCTTGATACTACAATCAAGGCTGTTAAAGACATTTATACAAAGCTTTCACCTAAGGCTAAGATTGTGCAGGCCTGTTCAACAGGTTATGGTGAGGCTCTTATCAAGTCAGCACTTATGCTTGATGAAGGCGAAGTTGAAACTGTGTCCCACTTCTATGCTGCTGCATTCTTTGACCCTGAGGTTGACTGTATTATAGATATCGGCGGACAGGATATGAAGTGTATTAAGATAAAGAACCAGACAGTTGATTCTGTCCAGCTTAATGAAGCCTGTTCTTCAGGATGTGGTTCATTTATCGAAACATTTGCAAAGTCGCTTAACTACTCTGTTCAGGACTTTGCCAAAGCTGCACTTTTTGCCGAGCACCCTATTGATTTAGGTACAAGATGTACAGTATTTATGAACTCTAAAGTCAAGCAGGCTCAGAAAGAAGGTGCGGAAGTCGCTGATATTTCTGCCGGTCTTGCTTATTCAGTTATCAAAAATGCTTTATATAAAGTTATTAAGATTGCTGACCCTAACGACCTTGGAAAGCATATTGTTGTACAGGGTGGTACTTTCTATAATGATGCAGTATTAAGAAGTTTTGAAAAGATTACAGGTGTTGATGCCATAAGACCTGATATTGCTGGTATTATGGGAGCATTCGGAGCTGCTCTTATCGCAAGGGAAAGATATGACGGCATATCTGAATCATCAATGCTTTCAATAGATAAGATCAACCGTCTTACATATGAAACAACACTTACAAGATGTAAGGGTTGTACTAACAGTTGTCACCTTACTATTAATAAGTTCTCTGGTGGCAGGCAGTTTATAACTGGTAACAGATGTGAAAGAGGTCTTGGAAAAGAACGAAATAAAGAACATCTTCCTAACCTTTTTGATTATAAATTCCATAGACTTTTTGATTATGAACCATTATCTGCTGACCTTGCAGTGCGTGGAACTGTTGGTATTCCTAGAGTACTTAATATGTATGAGAACTATCCTTTCTGGTTCACATTCTTTACTAAGCTTGGATATCGTGTAGTTCTTTCGCCTCAGTCTACAAGAAAGATTTATGAATTAGGTATTGAATCAATACCTTCTGAGTCTGAGTGTTACCCAGCCAAGCTTGCACACGGACATATAAGCTGGCTTATCAAGAAAGGTATTAAATTCATATTCTACCCTTGTGTTCCTTATGAACATAAAGAGATTGATAACACTAATAACCACTATAACTGCCCTATTGTAACTTCTTATGCAGAAAATATTAAGAACAACGTTGAAGAATTAAAGACAGAAAATATAGATTTCAGAAATCCTTTCCTCTCATTTGAAAGTGAAGAAATTCTTGCCAAACGACTTAAAGCAGAATTTCCTTTAATTCCCGCACCAGAAATCAAGGCTGCTGTTCACGATGCGTGGGAAGAACTGATGCAGTCAAGAACTGATATGCATAATAAAGGTGAAGAAGTTATTAAATACCTTAAAGAAAATAACAAACGTGGTATTGTACTCGCTGGAAGACCTTACCATATTGACCCCGAGATTAACCATGGTATTCCAGAACTTATCAACTCATATGGAATAGCCGTTCTTACTGAAGACAGCGTTGCCCACCTTGGCAATGTTGAAAGACCACTTATTGTTATGGACCAGTGGATGTACCACTCACGTCTGTATGCCGCAGCAAGCTATGTCAAGACTCAGGATAATCTTGATCTTATACAGCTTAATTCATTCGGCTGTGGACTTGATGCAGTTACTACAGATGCCGTTAATGATATTCTTACTAAGTCTGGCAAAATATATACAGTTCTTAAAATTGATGAGGTTAATAACCTTGGTGCTGCAAGAATACGTGTCAGATCACTTATTGCTGCACTTAAAGTAAGGGACAAGAAAAATTACCAGCGACAGTTAGTTTCAAGTGCATACAAGCGTGTTGAATTCACACCTGAGATGAGAAAGAATTACACTATTCTCTGCCCTCAGATGTCACCAATACATTTTGACCTGCTTGAACCTGCTCTTAATTCGTGTGGATATAACTTCGAAGTTCTTGCCAATGATAATAAATCGTCTGTAGATATGGGACTTAAATATGTTAATAATGATGCCTGCTACCCTTCTTTAATGGTTGTCGGACAGATTATGAACGCGGTTCTTTCCGGTAAATATGATTTAAGCAAGACTGCCATTATAATTACGCAGACTGGTGGTGGCTGTCGTGCTTCTAACTATATTGGATTTATAAGACGTGCTCTTGAGAAAGCTAATCTTGCATACATACCAGTTATTTCTTTAAGTGCACAGGGACTAGAGTCTAACTCAGGCTTTAAGTATGATCTGCCAATGTTAAAGAAAGCTATGATGGCTATTGAATACGGTGATGTATTTATGAATGTTGTATACAGAACAAGACCTTATGAGAAGGAAAAAGGCTCTGTTAACGCCCTTCACGAACATTGGAAAGAGATATGTATAAAGCAGCTTACTTCTGACAAAGTAAGAATGAAAGACTTCAATAAAAATCTTCGTGATATAGTTCACGATTTTGATAATATTGAACTTCTTGATATTAAAAAACCTAGAGTTGGTGTTGTTGGAGAAATTCTTGTTAAATTTCTTCCCGCCGCTAACAATTATCTTGTAGATTTATTGGAAGCTGAAGGTGCTGAAGCTGTTGTTCCAGATCTTATGGGATTTCTTCTTTATTGTGCAGAAAATGCTAACTTCAAACACAAGTACCTTGGTGCTTCATCTAAGTCAGCATTTATCAATAACGTGGTAATTAAATTGCTTGAGTGGTTCAGAAAAGCTGGTAACGAAGCATTAGCACAGAGCAAGAGGTTTGATGCTCCATCTTCAATTAAAGAAACTGCTGCTCTTGCCAAAGACCTTGTGTCACTTGGTAACCAGACTGGTGAAGGCTGGCTTCTTACTGGTGAAATGATTGAGCTTATTCATAACGGTGCTGGAAATATTGTATGCTGTCAGCCATTTGCCTGCCTTCCTAACCACATTGTTGGTAAGGGCGTAATCAAAGAATTACGTGCAGCATTCCCTGAAGCTAACATAATCGCCGTGGATTATGACCCAGGTGCATCAGAAGTTAACCAGCTTAACAGAATTAAGCTTATGCTTGCTACTGCTAACAAGAACCTTTAATGTCTGATGTTTGCTAAATCAGATTTATTATCGTGAACTTATATAAAAGGCTGAGTGTTGCATATTTATTGTATACATATGTGTTATAGAAACATCTGTATATAATAAATATGCTGAAATATTTAATTTCAATATATTGAAATTAAATAATTTCAAGTGTATAATACTAATAAATGGAGGTCGGTAATATGAACTTTTTATTATTTTTAGGACCAATTATCGGTGTTGCAGTTGCTATATTTGCAGTTGTAGTAATTATTGCTGTAATAGGAGCTGTTGCAGGTTCAGAAGAAGATTTTGATGAATAGACATTTCTTCCGTAGTTTTATTTTCTAAGCAAAAAGCAGCGTTGATTGACAATCTACTATTAAGTGTTGTCAATCAACGCTGCTTTTTATTTATTTTAAAATATTCATAATATCAGATATTCTCTATCTGCCAGTCAATAGGCTCAACTCCATGGCTTTCAAGGAATTCGTTACATTGGCTGAAATGCCTGCATCCAAAAAATCCTCTATATGCTGATAAAGGACTAGGGTGTGGACACTTTAATATAAGATGCTTAGGATTGGTAAGCATAGGTATCTTTCTCTGTGCTGGTGAACCCCAGAGCATATATACTATCGGTCTGTCCTGCATATTAACCGCATTGATAACTGAATCAGTGAACTGTTCCCAGCCCATTCCCTGATGTGAATTAGCATTATGAGCTCTTACTGTTAATACTGTATTTAACAATAGTACGCCTTGATCAGCCCATTTTTTAAGGTAGCCATTATTAGGATAATAACAGCCACAGTCATCGTGTAATTCTTTATATATATTCTGTAGTGACTTAGGAATAGGATTGCCCGGAAGAACCGAAAAACTAAGCCCATGTGCCTGATTTACCTCGTGATATGGGTCTTGTCCTAATATGAGCACTTTAACATCTTTTAAAGGTGTAAAATGAAATGCATTAAAAATATCGTCTGCTGGAGGATAGACAACACATCTGCTATATTCGTCTTTTACAAATGTATACAACTTTTTGTAATAATCTTTCTTAAATTCATCACTTAAAGCATCTTTCCAATCATTAGTTATCATTGACATAATAACACCCTCCAATATCTACTTAACTAATCTTATAGGTATTCCCTTATCAGATAAATACTGCTTTAAATCATTTATCTCCATCTCTTTATAATGGAATAAAGAAGCAGCTAATGCAGCATCTGCCATACCTTCTGTAAAGGCATCATAAAAATGCTCCATATTGCCAGCCCCGCCAGAGGCTATAACTGGAATTGATACATTAGAGGCAACCTCTCTTGTAAGTTCAATATCGTATCCTGCTTTAGTACCATCACAGTCCATACTTGTAAGAAGTATCTCTCCTGCTCCAAGCTGTTCTGCCTTAACAGCCCACTCAACAGCATCAATATTCATATCAACTCTTCCACCATTCTTATAAATGCTCCAATGACCATCTTCCTGTCTTTTGGCATCTATTGCAACAACCACACATTGACTGCCGAACTTATCAGCCGCCCTTGATATAAGTGTTGGATCCATAATTGCCGCTGAATTAATAGATATCTTATCAGCACCTTCTCTTAAAAGCACCTTAAAATCATCTACTGTTCGTATTCCTCCGCCTACAGTGAATGGAATAAATACTTTTTCAGCAACTTTTCTTACTAAATCAACAGTTGTATTTCTTCCGTCACTTGAAGCTGTTATATCAAGAAATACAAGCTCATCAGCTCCTGATTTGTCATACATTGCAGCAACTTCAACTGGGTCTCCAGCATCCTTTAAATCAACAAAATTAGTACCTTTTACAACTCGTCCATCTTTGCAGTCAAGGCATGGTATAATTCTTTTAGTAAACATATAACATTCTCCATTCTATAATTCAGCAAAATTTTTAAGTATTCTTAAGCCTGTTTCACTACTCTTTTCTGGGTGGAACTGACACGCAAAAAGATTACATTTTTCTACTGAAGCATGAATATGTGTTGAATATTCAGTAGATGCTGCTACAATATCATCATTATCAGCTTTTAGATAATATGAATGTACAAAATATACATATGGATTAGCATTGATTCCTGCAAACAATCTCGCATTATCCTTAACATTTAAGGAATTCCAGCCCATATGTGGTATCTTAAAGCCTTCCTTAGCTGGAATTTTAAATATCTTTCCTGGAAGAAGGTTAAGACCTTCAGCTCCTGGTGTCTCTTCGCTTTCCTTGAATAAAAGCTGAAGTCCAAGGCATATTCCAAGAAATGGTGTATCCTTAGCTACAACATTTTTAATTGTATCTACAAGTCCAAAACGATCCAGATTGTTCATCGCATCACCAAATGAACCTACTCCAGGAAGAATAACTTTATCTGCCTGAAGTATCTCACTTGAGTCTCTGGATACTATAACTTCTTCACCGAGTGCTATTAACGCTTTCTCAACACTCTTAAGATTGCCTGCATCATAATCAATAATCGCTATCATTTTACTGCCTCTCCGTATGCTTCTATCTTGTAATAATAAGTAACAAAATCGCTATTAGACATATCTGCTAATGATATAGCTTCTGTCTCTGATATCTTATATGTATCCTTAAGTGCATTTATAATCTTATCATAGCTTTCCTTCATCTTATCATCTACGCCTAACTCTTTACCTTCAGCCCTGTATGTCTGATATCTGTCAACACCCTTTATAAGAGCATTAATTGCCTCTGTATTCATATTCATCTTTCTGTAATTAAGATATGACTCATACTGTCTTTGAACATACATAACAACCTTTGACTGATTATATATTGTCTCTTCATTACCTGAAAGGTTCATACCACTTAAACTATTATAAACTTTCTCGTATTCGCCATTGATAAAGTAATCTTTAGCTGCATTTACTTTACTGTTGTAATTGATACTATAGCCAAATACCTGTATAAGCATAATAATTCCTGCTATAAGTAATATAAATAAAATGATTGATTTTGGTTTAATCTTAAGAATATCACCTGGTTTAGGTGGTTCTTTAACTTTAACTTTTTTAGGTTTCTTTTCTTTCTTAGGCTTCTTATCTTTTGCCTGTTTAGCCTGCTTTTTCTTTTCTTCTTTCTTAGCTGCAGCCTGTTTCTTCTTCTCCTCAGCCTGAGCCTTTTTGGCTTCCTTAGCCTCAGCCTTCTGCTGATTTTCTATTTGTTCCTGTTCTTCTTCAAGCTTACCTTCTTTTTCCTGCCTAATCTTAAACTGCTGATACCTATACTTAATCTTAGCAATTAAGCCCTTCTTAGGTGCTTCTGGCTGGTCAAGATTAGCTTTACCATGAAATACCTCATCAATGAGCTTCTCATTCTCATCCTGCTCTTTTCCATCATCCACTGTGTTAGTCTTAGCAGTTATTGCATCATCAACAGCCTTTTCAAGCAATTCTCCATCGCCTGTTGCCACATTTGCTTCATTAAGATCATCTTCAATACTTTCAAAGAAAATGTCTTTTATAACAGAAAAAATACCTTTTTTATCTTTTTTCTTTTGCTTTTTGTTGTGCTTCTTTTTCATAGAAGCTTTATCAGCCTGTGCTTCATCGGCATCTGAAGCTTTATTCTGCACACTGTCTTTATTAGCTGCTTCTGTGCCATTGTCATCAGATGTGCTATCTGAAGCTGCATTTGCCTCATTATCAGCATTGCCTAAAGAAGCATTATCTGCTGATGAAGCTGAATTATCGGATGATGTATCCTCAGCAGCTACCTCATCTTCTGACTGCATACCGTTCTCTTTAAGAAGCTCATTCATAGATGATTCATCTGCATTATCATTCATCTCACCTATAAGATCATCCAAATTCATACTTGCAAGACGGTCTTTTTCGGTATCTGATAAACCCATATCATCCATAAGCTCATCGTTCTTATCAAGATTAGTACCAGCAGCTTCATCAACTGGAGTGTCATCTAACATCTTATCAATAGCTTCATCTGCCTGCTTATCCTTAGATGTATCATCTGCTTCTGTCTGCTTATCTGCTTCCTGTGCCTTCTTAGCAACTTCCTCAGGAGTTAATTCTGATACTGTATCATCAGTTATAAATGTTTCCTCCGTATCAGAAGCCGCCATATGACGAGGAACTGTCATAACATCTTTTAATAAATCTTCTATATTATCGTCATTAAGATTTCCATCCTCATCATCATATATATTTTCAAATTTAGTACTCTTCTCATTAGACTTTTCAAAGGCTTCCCTTACCTGCTCTTTGATCTGTTCTTCCTCTTCATCCTTATTCTCTGATTGTGCATTCTCATCTTCAGATAATGATTTCAATAAGCCATCAAGGTAATCCTCTTCATTCTCTGCCACAATTCCACCACCTTCGTAAAATTATAAATAAAATTCTACCATAAAGAATATTAATTAACAACATTAACTAACTCTTTCAATACTTCATATGAGTTAATCTTCATTGTACAAGCTTTGTCTGCTATTTCTTTAGGTATCTGATAAAACGTACTATGTGCCCTGTAAAAATGTGCTTTATCATTAATCATAACAATTCTCTCAAATGGCCACCTTATAAGATTAGGATTGTTAAATCCTTCCCCTATCTCAATAACAAGCAGCTTCTTAGCCAATGTCGCTGATAACCATTTGTTGTAGAAATCCCACTGTTTCTCATCTTCATTAATATATGGACAAACCATTCTTTTGGGATTTATTGTTGATTCACCTAGATAATTATGCTTGGTAGACGATATAATAAAATAATTATTCTTATCAAGAAGTTCACCAAACTTATTAAGCATATCTATAAGATTACCATCATTATTATTAAGTGCTTCATCACCAAGACCTATTAATATATAATCATAATCTTTAACATCTTCTCTAATTCTATTACAGTAATCTTGTAATGTATATTCCATATCTATCCTCACAGCCTTAACAATAAATTATGGTGCTATCATTATATAGATAACACCATAATAACATAAATAATATTATCTGAGAAGTTTATCAATCTCATTAACTAACAATCCAATCTCTGGCTTAGATAACTGAACATCAGCTCCTAATGCTTCTCCCTTAGCTCTCATCTGGTCATTAATTAATGATGAGAATATAACAACTGGTATATTCTTTAATTTATCATCTGTCTTGATAAGCTTTGTCAATCTGTGTCCATCCATTAATGGCATCTCTAAATCAGTTATAACACAAGCTACATCCATCTGTGCATCTTCTGAATCCTTCAGAGCAACAAGATTCTCCCAGGCCTCCTGTCCATTAGCACATAATGTAAGATTATCATATCCTGACTTAATAAGTGAATCTGAAATAAGCTTCATAAGTAATGGAGAATCCTCTGCAATTACAATATGTGCTTCATTCTTAGTTCTTCCTTCAAGCTTTTCAATATCTGATACTTTTAATCCTGTCTCTGGACTTATATCTGATACAATTCTCTCAAAGTCAAGAATGATAATTAACTGTCCATTAATCTTAACAACACCTGTTGCAATTCCGCTGTCAGCACTGCTTATTGTGCTGTCTGGCTTAATAATATCTGTCCAGGATACTCTATGTATTCCAACAACCGATGCCACATGAAATGCAACATTAAGCTTATTAAAATTAGTGATAATAAACATATCCTTTGTAATATCTTTAGAAGGTGCACACTTAATAACCTTAGCTAAATCAACTATTGTTATCATTAAATCTCTTGGCATAAACACACCTTCTACACAAGGATGTGAATTAGGTACTGGTGTAACCTTGCTATATGGAACTATCTCTTTAATCTTAGCGACATTAATTCCATAATGATTCCCTCCAACTATGAATTCAAGCACCTCTAATTCATTAGTACCACTTTCCATTAATATATTAGTTTCCATATAGTTTTATCCTCCATAAATCCCGTACTTTTATTGGAATATTATAACAAATCACATACATAATTTCAATTGCTATTACATATAATTATACAAAATATGAATATTGTCCAATATATTATCTACTTAAATACTTATATTTAAATGCTGATGTTTAATTACTGATATTATTGTATATAACAATATTATTAAAACTTTCTAATCTACATAATATCTACATAATATATAAATTGATGATAATAAAAAAGAGGCTTTAAAGCCTCTTAAATAACAACTATTCACTACTCATTCAAAACTGCACATTAAATATATCTTATACATCCGTATCCTGTCAAGTACTTTC
>ENA-OPCI01000545-OPCI01000545.1-human-gut-metagenome-genome-assembly--contig:-NODE-545-length-25428-cov-3.514760_pt1 | contig 25428 bp, 19 predicted proteins | sample MGYA00241564_ERZ501479 | MGnify/ENA primary metagenome ERZ501479 (study PRJEB25962, sample SAMEA2042630) | human gut metagenome | biome: human gut; feature: human-associated habitat; material: faeces...
GAACCTGAATTACAAGTGGATAAAAATCTGCCTTTTTCCGGTTGATTCAAGGGGATTAGCATATTATTTTAGGTGTCAATCTCTTTGAAAAGTAATTTGCCAGAATTCCTATTTTTCCTATCCCCTTCTCCAAATCTTTTTCAACTGATTTGTAGGATTTGGAATAGTCAGCCGCTGTAAATTTTCTGTCGGATTGCTCAAATAATACGAGGAAGAACCCCTAAAAAATTTATTGAATTTTGTGACTTTGTGCTGTGAAATTTTGACCATAGAAACTTCGGACTGCTTTCTCCGAAGTTTCTGTACTATTGGGCAAAATGGAGCGTTTAGCACAACGGAACAAATCAATAAATTTTTTAGGGGTTCTTTTCAATTATTCTTCGGGCAATCTGGCTTTCACTTTTCTTATAGCAGCGGGTTCGTCTGTTTCATAGACTCACAAATCAGAAGCTATTTCATTTTGATTTTTACGGTCTTCTTCTTTCCGCTTCCATCTGTTGCCATTGCAGTAATTTTTACCGTTTTTCCTTTGGCTGATTTCTTCGTTGTTACAATTCCCTTAGCATTTACCGTGGCATATTTGGTATTGCTTGATATCCAGAGAAGTTTTTTATTTGCTTTCTTTGTGGCAGTTACTTTGGCTTTTAGTTTTAGCTTCTTGCCTGCTTTTACTGGCTTACTCCCCGTAATCTTAACTTTCTTTACAATGCCTTTCATAGATGTAATCTTCCAGGAAGCATATTTTTTACTGCCATCTTTTGCTGTTGCTGTAATCGTTACTTTTTTACCACCTGTTTTCTTTTTCAGGGTGACTATACCATTTTGGGTTACCGTTGCAACTTTTGGATTACTGGACTTCCAGATTAGCTTTTTATTGGATGCGTTATTTGGTAAAACTGTCGCTTTTAAAGTAAGCTTTTTGCCTGCGGCAATTTTTTTGGAAATACCGGAGAGACGAATAGAAGATACTAACCTTCTATTACCATTTGTGTCTATATTCGGTTTTGTGTTCTGGTCACTGCCTGAATACAAAATATCTCCACTGAAGTTATAATTGTAAAACATTCTTCCGGTAGGTACTATCTCATACTTATCCAGAATGGACATTGGCTGGTTTTGTTCTCCTTCTACTGGAATTGCATAATTTTTATTAGCTTTCTTTTTAATTTTATAAATAGAACATACTTCTTCATTTTTTTGCTGATCATAATCAAAGTATGCTACATAATCCGACACTGTACCTGAAGATGTCTTTTTATTTAGCATCATCAAGCTGTATGATGTTACAGATGTTGTATACGCTTTTATTTTCTGTGCGTTTGTGTTTATAGTAAAATTGCTCGACCAGAAATAATTTCCATTTTCATCCTGCATAGAAGCAAGCCAAATTTCAGGGAAAACTTCCTGTATTTTATAAATATTATAGTATGGTTCATCGTCACTGCTTCCTGCTTGTCGTAAAGCCCCATATATCCCTGTTACAGAATCGTCTTTTGGCGTACATGGAATAAAGTCTGCCAGCTCATAGACTGCCGCAGTCATCCGTTTTGCTTCTTTTTGTGATGTTTTCTGTACTTTTTGGTTTAATGTATCATTTCCTTCAAATACAATGCCATCTTTTGCTGCGGCAGAATAAGAAACAACTATAGAAGAAGGAAATTTATTATCACGATACACTTTTAAAGTAACCCCTTGTTTTACTTTAAACTGTGCGTTTGCCTCTTCTGCCATTAAAGAAATCGGTTCCCCCTGTACTCTGTTTTTATTAATCTCTAAGGACCCATTTCCTTCTAATGTAAGGCTTCCGCCATAAGAGTAACCCCATACAGCAATTCCCTGTATCTGATTATTCCCCACTACCTTTACTTTAAAATCATCCCCCATTTCATTTGCCACAATTTTCTTTTCAGCTTCCTGATATCCGTTTAAAGTAAGAGTATTTGTTTTTTTATCATAGCTGATGTTTCTAACTGTGCTGATAGTCACTGATTTATTGGCGTTATAAAGCTGTTTAGGATTTGCACTTCCATCATCAATCACTATATATGCACTACTCCAATCCTGCTCATTTGGTCCATTTGCCGCTTCGACCGAACTTCCCAGCATCACAAATGACATTAAAAACGCAAAACAAAGTGCCATTATCTTTTTCCATCGTTTCATCGCTGTTCCTCCTTTATCCATTGATACTTTGTTTTTTGATAATTACATTATACAAAATTCCACTCTATATTTTCTGATTCTTTCCAGTTAGTCATTGCCAAAACGGAAATCATACTTTATGGGTTTTTTGTCTGCTGCTTTTACGATATAATAGAATTAAATGAAACCTTTCAGGATTACAAAATCTACCACATAAAGCCTGGTACATAATCTTCGATTCATTTAAACTTTTAATTTAGGAGAAGGTAAGATGACCGATTTTAAAGATATTTTAATAAAATATATAGAAGAACTGGATTGTTCCTCCAAGGAGCTTGCGGATAGTTCCGGACTTTCTGCCGCAACGATCAGCCGTTATCGTTCCGGAGAACGAATACCTGATGTAGAAAGTGACAATTTAAAGCAACTGATTTACGGTATCGTTAAACTTGCCCAAAAAAGAAATCTTTCTTCTATTAATGACATAACGGTACATTCTGATTTTCTGCGTTTTTTACCGGATATATCGGCTGATTTTTCTATTTTGCAGGCAAATTTGAATACTTTATTTACTATGCTGTCAATAAATACTTCAGAGTTTGCCAGATTTTTAAATTATGATGCCTCTTATATTTCCCGCATAAAAAGCGGCGAACGGCAGCCTGCTGATCCAGAACTCTTTCTTGTTAATACTGCTCTTTTTGTAACAAAAAGATATACGAAAAAAACAGATCTTTCTATATTAGCAAATTTATTTGATTGTTCTTTGGAAGATTTGCGAGAGGAAAAAACGTATTTATCTCTTTTAAAACACTGGCTTCAAACAAAGCATACGAATACAGACAAAGAACAGCAATCTTTATCCCATTTTCTGCAAAAATTGGATGAATTCAATTTAGATGACTATATTCGTGTTATTCATTTTAATGAATTAAAAGTCCCAACGGCACCTTTTCAGTTTCCCGGTTCTAAAAATTATTTTGGATTAAAAGAGATGATGAATAGTGAACTCGATTTTTTAAAAGCAACGGTTCTTTCTAAATCACAGGAAGATGTTATTATGTATAGTGATATGCCTATTGAAGAGATGGCGAAAGATTTGGAATTTTCTAAAAAGTGGATGTTCGGAATGGCCTGTATGCTAAAGAAAGGATTACATTTGCATCAGATTCACCAAATCGACCGGCCGTTTGCCGAAATGATGCTTGGGCTTGAAAGCTGGATTCCTATGTATATGACAGGTCAGATTTCTCCTTATTATTTAAAGGAAAGCACCGGACATACCTTCATGCATTTATTAAAAGTTTCCGGTGCTGCCGCACTTCAGGGTGAGGCAATTTATGGACATCACACACAGGGACGTTATTATCTTACGAAGCATAAAACTGAAATATCTTATTACAAAGAAATGGCTGAGCTGCTTTTAAAAAAGGCTTCTCCTCTCATGGAAATATTTCGGGAAAACTCCATGATGCCCTATCATGCTTTTTTACAGGCAGATGCAAAGACCAGTGGAAAACGATATCACATTTTATCTGCTTTACCGCTTCAAACTCTAAATTCTTCTTTACTTGAGGACATTTTAAATCAGAATCAGATTAATAAAGAAGATGCTCAGAAAATCAAAGCATATATTGATAAAAAGTCTGCTCAGATTCAGCAGATTCTTTCTCATGATATGATTACGGAAGAATTCCCTATTTTATCCAAAGAAGAATTTAGTAGATTTCCGATTGCGCTTCCATTATCCGATATTTTTTATGAAGAAAACATCTATTATACCTGGGAAATGTATAAGCAGCATTTGGAAAGCACTCTAAATTACGAAAAAACACATCAAAACTATTGTATAAAGCAAAATCAACAATCTGCTTTTCGAAATATTCAGATCAGGATTCACGAAAAAAAATGGGTTCTCGTATCTAAAAACAGAACCCCTGCAATTCATTTTCTCATCCGGCATCCTAAAATGAGAAATGCTTTTGAAAATATGATCATACCAATTGTAGAATTCTAGAAAATAAAAAATATCCTATAGCAGCTAATATCACAGCTACTATAGGATACTTTTTATTTTCTTTCTAAGATTATTTATTATAGAGATTTCTCTTATCGACTACTCGAACCGCTTTTCCTTCGCTTCTTGTAATAGTCTTTGGCTCTAAGATACTGACATCTACCTTGATTCCAAGCATATTCTTTAAACCATGTACGATTTTCTTTTCTCTAGCTGCGATAGCAACATCTTCCTGTTGCATTTCCGGTGTCATCTCTACCTGAACTTCGATTGTATCGTTATTACCAATACGATCTACTAAAATCTGATAGTTTGCCTGATATCCCTGTTTTAATAAAACAGCTTCAATCTGAGATGGCCATACATTAACACCTTTTACTACCATCATATCATCGCTTCTGCCCATTGGTTTATGCATACGGATATGGGTACGTCCACAGGAACATTTCTTTCTTGTAAGATAACATAAATCTCTTGTGCGGTAACGGAGTAATGGATAGGCTTTCTTTGTAATACAGGTAAATACTAACTCTCCTATTTCTCCTTCTGGAAGAACTTCTCCTGTATCTGGATTAATAATCTCAGGAATGAAGTGATCTTCCTGTATATGCATTCCTTTCTGCTCTTCACATTCAAAGGATACACCCGGACCGGAAATCTCGGTCAATCCATAAATATCATATGCTTTGATACCAAGAGATTCTTCGATATTATGACGCATTTCCTCTGTCCATGGCTCTGCTCCAAAAATACCTGCCTTTAACTTGATATTCTCTCTATGTCCGCCTTCATTAATTGATTCTCCAAGGCTTGCAGCATAAGAAGGAGTACAGCAAAGAATGGTAGATCCTAAATCTTCCATAAACTGAATTTGTCTTTCTGTATTACCTGAAGACATTGGAAGTGTCATACAGCCCACTCGATGAGAGCCTCCATGCAGACCTGCTCCGCCGGTAAAGAGTCCATAACCGTAGGCTACATGGCATACATCATCTTTTGTTCCACCAGCTGCCATGATAGCACGGGCACAGCAGTCTTCCCACACATCAATATCTTCTTGTGTGTAAAAGGCAACAACACGGCGGCCTGTTGTACCACTTGTAGACTGCATTCTTACACATTCAGATAATGGTACCCCAAGAAAACCATATGGATACTGATCTCTCAAATCATCTTTTGTAACGAAAGGAAGTTTATGAAGATCTTCGATTCCTTTTATATCTTCTGGTTCTACTCCTGCTTCTTTCATTTTATTACGATAAAATTCTACATGATCATATACATACTTTACCTGCTCTACAAGCCTTTCGCTCTGTAAAGCCTGCAGTTTCTCTACCGGCATCGTTTCAATCTCTGGTTGATAATAATTTCCCATTCTTCTCTTTCTCCTGTTGTCACTTAATTTATAATGATCTCTTTTTCTTCTATTCTTCGCCTCTTCCAAGTGCAAATGCCTTGTGATTGAGTTCAACAAACTTTGCCGGAACACATTCCTCGATTGCTTTCTGCCACTTTTCTACCGGAATATCAAAGTATTTAGACAGTCTGCCCATTAAAACAATATTTACTGCTTTTGATGAACCTGCTTCTTCTGCTAAGGACAGACAATCCATCGCATCTACTTTAATTCCTAAAGCTTCCATCTTTTCGATAAGATTTTCAGGGTACTGTGCCGCACCGATAATAACCGGCATCGGGTCAATTTCCTGTGTATTTACTACGATTCTTCCGTCTGGTCTTAAATATTCTACATAACGGGCAGCTTCTAACTTTTCAAAAGAAACAATAAAATCTGCCTCTCCCTTATCAATAATTGGAGAATATACTTTCTCTCCAAATCTTACATATGTAACAACGCTTCCACCTCTCTGGCTCATTCCGTGAACTTCAGAAACCTTTACGTCATAGCCTTCTGATAAAAGCAAATGTCCTAATAACTTGCTGGCAAGAAGGGAACCCTGTCCTCCTACACCGACAATCATAATATTCTTTGTCATTTCGCCTGTCCTCCTATGCCTGTAATGCGTCAAACTTACATAACTGCTGGCATACACCGCAGCCTACACATAATGTCGTATCAATGACTGCCTTTTTGTCCTTTACACTGATGGCAGGACATCCAAGACGCATACATGATTTACATCCTACGCAGTTCTCTTTTTCCACTTTTAATGGTGGGTTATGTTTTACATATTTTAAGAGGGCGCAAGGACGGCGGCTGATGATTACAGATGGTTCTTCTGCTGCTAATTCCTCTTTAATAACTGTATCACAAGCTGCAAGGTCATATGGATCTACCACACGAACACGATTGAATCCCATAGAACGGCAAAGACTTTCTAAGTCAATCTTTCCTGCCGGGTCACCTTTAATATTGTAACCAGTTGTTGGATTCTGCTGATGTCCAGTCATTCCAGTGATAGAGTTATCAAGAATGATTACCGTAGAATTACTCTGATTGTAAGCGATATTGGCAAGTCCGGTCATTCCAGAATGCATGAAAGTAGAATCTCCGATAACGGCTACAGTCTTTCCTTCGCTTTCTTTGCCAAGTGCCTTGTTAAATCCATGAATAGAACTGATGGAAGCACCCATACAAAGCGTCATTTCCATTGCACTAAGTGGTGCAACTGCTCCAAGTGTATAACATCCGATATCGCCGAGAACAGTACATTTATTTTTAGATAATGTAAAGAATAATCCTCTGTGCGGACAGCCTGCACACATAACCGGAGGTCTTCCCGGAAGAGCTTCTCCAAGTTCTTTATGTGCTGGAACTTCTATACCTAATTTTTCTGCGATTAAATTCTGTGAAAATTCACCTTCCATTGGAAGAGCATCTTTTCCTGTAACAGTAAGTCCAAGTTCTTTACAATGATTTTCTAAAATAGGATCTAACTCTTCAATGATCGCAAGCTTTTCTACTTTTGCAGCAAAATCGAGAATTAACTGGTCAGGCAGAGGATTTACAAGACCAATCTTTAAGATACTTGCCTTATCTCCAAATACTTCTTTTGCATATTGATAGCAGGTAGAAGATGTGATAATACCAAGCTTTGTATCTCCCATCTCCACACGGTTAAAATCACAGTGATTTCCATACTCGATAAGCTTTCTTGTTCTCTCTTCCACAACTGGATGACGGCGAATCGCATTTCCTGGCATCATAACATACTTTGCAATATTCTTCTCGTATGGAATTGTCTCTGGTACCACACGCTCGCCCGGCTCTACAATACTCTGTGAATGAGCTACACGGGTACACATCTTAATGATAACTGGTGTGTCAAATTCTTCAGAAAGTTCAAATGCCTTCTTTGCAAACTCATAGGCTTCTGTGGAATCTGATGGCTCTAACATTGGAATCTTGGATGCAATCGCATGATGTCTGGAATCCTGTTCATTCTGAGAAGAATGCATTCCTGGGTCATCTGCAACACAGATAACCATACCGCCATTCACTCCTGTATAAGAGCAGGTAAATAATGGGTCAGCAGCTACGTTAAGCCCAACGTGCTTCATTCCGCAAAAGCTTCTCTTTCCAGCAAGAGATGCACCAAATGCAACTTCCATCGCAACCTTTTCATTCGGTGCCCATTCACAGTAAATCTCATCATATTTTGCAGCTTCCTCTGTAACTTCTGTACTAGGAGTTCCCGGATAGCTGGACACGACACTACAGCCAGCTTCATATAAGCCTCTTGCCAATGCCTTATTACCTAACATTAATTGTTTCATGGTAAAATATCCTTTCTATTGTTTATTGTTCCTTTTTATAGAAAGATACGACCGTCCTGTACAGTCGCATCTAAGTATATCTGACGTTGTAACACATTTAAAAAACTAAGATTCTTTAGCCTCTTCGCTTCCCTCTTTTTGGTTCAGTCTGTCAATTACCTCTCCAAGACAGCCTGTTCCATAATTAAGCATACGATTTACACGACTAATTGTAGCAGAACTTGCGTTTGTCTCACTCATAATCTCCGTATAAACTTTTTCCTTCTTCAACATACTTGCAACCTCAAAGCGCTGCTCCATAGACCGAAGTTCAGTCATTGCACAAATGTCTTCAAAAAAATCAAAACATTCTTCTAAACTTTTTAACTCCAGAATAGCCTTATACATGCCTTCTTTACGTTCTTTTGGAATATTTTTTCCCATAAGATGTTCCTTCCTTTACGAAATATAATCTTATAATACCATCTTTTTTTAATTTCGTAAATAAAAAGTTTAATGTGTTAAAGAGATTTTCCTTTAAACAACAAAAACACTATAATAATTCCCTTGACTCGCTTTTTATGCTATACTTAATCTATCTTTTTGATAATGAGGTTTATTTATGAATTTAGAACAGTATACAAAAATCAATAATTTTTTCATCAGACACTCCACTGCTTTTTCATTATTACTCACGGCAAATCGATTATTGACTGCCTGTGGTTTTCTCCTTTATCCATTATTACTATGTCTTTTAATAAAAAAGAACATTGCTATGCTTATTAGTTTTATCGCTATCCCAGCACTCTGTTTCCTGGCAGTAACCATTTTTAGAAAAGTAGTGAATAAAAAGCGTCCATATGAAAAACTTCCAATTCAATCCCTAATTAAAAAAGATAAAAAAGGCCAGTCTTTTCCAAGCCGCCATGTGTTTTCTATCTTTTTAATCGCTACATTATGGTTTTGCTTTTGGAAACCTGTTGGAATCTTTCTTTTTATTGCTGGTGTCTTTCTTGCGATTGTCAGAGTAATTGGCGGGGTACATTTCGTAACTGACGTATGCGCCGGGGCACTCCTCGGGGTGCTGGCAGGATTGATTTCCAACTATGTCTTTTTGATTTGCTAAAAAACAGACGAAAAAAGCCCCTATTAATCCTCCCAGATGTGACTTTAGTCGCTACGTGTTGAATGTTCGCTAAAAGGCTCGCATCCAACACTTGCTCCGAGGTCACATCTGGGAGGATTAATAGGGGCTTTTTTCTGTTTTTTGATAAATTAAAGTGAGAATTGCAGAAATCTAATTCCTGCTTTTTTAAATATGGACTTAAAAATGCTTTCTATATAAATTTTCACATAATATATATTATACTTATAAGAAGTTTTATTTATAGCAAAATTATATAAAATGCCAGTGAAACATTAACTATAACGAAGAAAATTTTCCACCCACTCCCATCCTCTTCTGGAAAATCCTCAAATCCTCCACAGCGGAATTTGCGCCAAAGTCAGAAAATGAAAAAGACTTATAATAGCAGATGTGACCTCGGAGCAAGTGTTAGATGCGAGCCCTTAAGCGAACATTCAACACGCCGCGACTAAAGTCACAGGTGCTATTATAAGTCTTTTTTATTTTCGTCTACTTAGCCAAATTCCGCTAAATATTATTCGTTATCTAAAGCTTTGATGCTTAAGCTGATCTTACGATCATCTTTCTTGAAATCTACAACTTTAGCTGTAACTTCCTGACCTACTTTTAATACATCAGATGGTTTCTCGATGTGCTCTTTAGCAATCTGAGAAACATGAAGTAATGCATCTACGCCTGGCTCTAATTCAACGAATGCACCGAAGTCTGTCATACGAGCAACTTTACCAGTTACTTCGTTACCTACTGCGTATTTTTCGTCAGCGTGAAGCCATGGGTTTGTTTCAGGGAATTTTAAGGATAATGCAATCTTTTCTCCCTGGATATCTTTGATAAGAACGTTTAATTTTTCACCTACTGTGAAAACTTTCTTAGGATTCTCAACACGTCCCCAGCTCATTTCGGAGATGTGAAGAAGTCCGTCTGCTCCACCTAAATCGATGAATGCACCGAAATCTGTTACGTTCTTTACAGTTCCTTCTACAGTCATACCAGCTTCGATTTTTGCAAACAGTGCTTCCTGTTTTGCTTTCTTCTCTGCTACTAAAAGCTGCTTACGGTCACCGATGATTCTTCTCTTGCGAGGGTTGAACTCTGTAATAACGAACTCGATTTCCTGTCCGTCATATTTCTTTAAGTTCTTCTCGTAAGTATCGGATACAAGGCTTGCAGGGATGAATACTCTTGTTTCTTCCACTACAACACTTAAACCACCATCAAGAACTTTAGCTACAGGAGCTTTTAATACTTCGTGGTTGTTAAATGCTTCCTCTAATCTCTTATTACCTTTCTCTGCTTTAAGTCTCTTATATGTTAAGAGAACCTGTCCTTCGCCATCATTCACTTTAAGAACTTTAGCTTCCATCTCGTCACCAACTTTAGCAACTGTTGTTAAGTCTAAATTCTGGTCGTTGGAATATTCGTTTCTTGAAATGATACCGTCGGCTTTATATCCAATATTTAAGATGATTTCATCCTCTTTTACATCGATAATAGTACCCTGAACTACCTCTCCATTTCTGATTGTCTTAAAACTTTCTTCCAGCATCTGGTCAAAACTCATTTCTGCCATGCTTTCATGAACCTCCTTGATAATATTATTTGGGGTTGAAGCCCCTGCAGTAATACCGAGCATCCCGATATTAGAAAAATCCTCCATATTCAAATCATTTTTTGTTTGTATATAAAAAGTATTACTACATTCTTTTTTACTTATCTCAAAAAGCTTTTGAGTATTCGAACTGTGTCTGCCACCGATTACTATCATCGCATCGGACTTCTTCGCCAGTTCCCTGACTTCCGTCTGACGCTCCTCAGTCGCATTACAAATCGTGTTAAAAACATTTATATCATAACCCTTTTCTGAGATAATTTCAACTAAATCTTGAAACTTATTGTAGTTAAATGTCGTCTGGGACACGATAGATATCTTCGTATCAGCATCTAACTCAATTCCTTCTGCCTGCTCTCGATTCTCAATTACAATCGGATGCGTATGGCACCAACCCATAATCCCTTCTACTTCAGGATGATGGTTATTGCCTATAATAATGATTACTCTGCCATCCCCACTCTCCCGCTCGACGATTTTATGAATCTTTCTCACAAAAGGGCAGGTCGCATCCACTAAATCAAGACCCGCATTAAGGATCTCATCATAAATTGCTTTTGACACGCCGTGAGAACGAATAATAATCGTTCCCTCTGAAAGAGACTTGAAATCTTCACTGTCATTGATGACATGAACCCCTTGTCTTTCCAGATCTGCGACAACTTCATCATTGTGAATGATCGGCCCGAATGTATAAACATTCTTCTTAGAAGATTCTTTATACACGGTATCTACAGCTCTCTTTACTCCAAAACAAAAGCCAGCAGATTTTGCTATGTTAATTTTCATCATTTACTCCGGCAATATTATTTTATTTTTTTAAATTCGGAGATAATAGTATCAATCACCTGCGGAATTGACATATCAGAAGAATCTACCAGTATGGCATCTTCTGCCTGGCATAATGGAGCGATCTCTCTCTCCATATCCTGCTTATCTCTTGCTATAATATCGGTCTTAATCTGCTCGATATCACAGTCTGCACCTTTCTCTTTCAATTCGTCATAACGTCTCTTCGCTCTTACATCAGCAGAGGCCGTCAGATAAATCTTAAGAGATGCATCTGGCAGGACATTCGTTCCAATGTCTCTTCCATCCATGAGGATATCCGAAGTCTTCGCCATATCGCGCTGCAGATCAAGCAGTGCAGCTCTTACTTCTGGAACAGCGGATGTCACTGATGCCATCTTACCGACTTCTTCCTTACGGATATATCCGGTAACATTCTCACCATTTAAGATAACCTGCTGTTTTCCTTCCTCGTCATATTCTAAAGTTACATGAATGTTAGGACATTCTGCCGCAACGAGCTTCCTGTCATGTCCATCAATACCTTTACGCAAAAAATATAAAGCGATTGCCCGGTACATTGCTCCGGTATCTACATATATAAAACCTATATCTTCTGCGATTGCCTTTGCAATCGTGCTCTTTCCAGCTCCTGCTGGCCCATCAATTGCTATACTGTACATGGACATTTCCTCCCATTCTTTTGAAACCTGACTGCGTATACAGTGATTTCACTTTTACCTACACTTGATTAGTGTAACATATTTTTCCGAAAAAAAAAACTATTTTTTTATAATTTTTTAAATTTTACGTTTTCTTTACGCATTTTTACCTGCTACGTAGCCTGTTGTCCATGCAATCTGCAGGTTATAGCCGCCTGTGACAGCATCTAAATCCATCATTTCTCCGGCAAAAAATAAATGTTTTACTTTTTTAGACTCCATTGTAGACGGATTAATTTCTTTTACATTTACTCCGCCTCTCGTGACGATTGCCTCATTAAAGCCACGGACTCCTGTGATATGCATCTCGAAATTCTTCATCAGCTCAATCATATGCCTTCTTTCTTTTTTGCTGATGTCTCTTATCTTTTTATCTTCCGGAATCTGTGCTTCTTCTAAAAAAACAGGAATCATTTTCTTTGGAAGAAGACGTTCCATCACATTAGAAATATTTTTATTACGATAAGTGTCAAATTCTCTTAAAAACCGTTTATCTAACTGTTCCGGGGTAAGAGAGGCTTTTAAATCAAGAATCAGTTTTAATTCGCCTGCCTCTAACTCTTTCTGATATTTTCCAAGACAGGTACTTGCTGTAAGAACAAGCGGACCACTCACTCCAAAATGCGTAAAGAGAAATTCTCCAAACCCCTCATAAACTGTCTTTTTCTTTGCTTTGATACGCACCCCTATATTCTTTAAAGTAAGTCCCATCAAATCTTTGCACCACGTTTCTTTCATCTCAAATGGAACTAAAGATGGCTCTATAGACTTAATCTTATGTCCTGCCTGCTTTGCAAGTGTATATCCTGCTCCATTGGAACCGGTAGAAGCGTAGGAAAAGCCGCCGCAGGCAAGGATAACAGAATCTCCTATCATTTTCTTTCCGTCAGACAAAAGTACACCGACACAGTTTTCTTTTTCTTCATCAAAAAGCAGTTCTTTTACTTCTGTGTGATAGTAAATCTGTACCCCGCCTTTTTTACACTGTTTCTTTAATGCATCAATTACATCCGAAGACCGGTCGGACTGTGGAAATACTCTCTGTCCTCTCTCTGTCTTTATCGGAAGACCAATTTCTTCTAAATAGTCCATCATATCCTCATTATTAAACTGAGAAAATGTACTGTATAAAAATCTTGGATTTGTTACCACATGAGTAAGAAATTCGTCTGCCGGACAGGCATTTGTAATATTGCATCTGCCTTTCCCCGTAATAAAAAGCTTCTTGCCAAGTTTTTCGTTCTTTTCAAGAATGCAGACCTTTTTCCCCTCTTTAGACGCAGAAATGGCAGCCATCATACCGGCTGCCCCTCCGCCTACAATAATTACTTTGTTCATTATAGTAAACTCCTGTTATAAACATCATACTCGTTCCAGAGTTCTTCAAGTGCCATAAGACGCTTCTCTACATCATCCTTACGAAGCAATGCAATCGCTGTAACCATCGCATTCACCACACTTAACGGACATACTAAAGAATCCACGATTGTCATTACATCACTCTTTGCAATCAATTTACAATCTGCATACTCTACAATTGGAGACTGCATATTGTCGGTAAGTGCGATTGTCTTCGCTCCATGATTCTTCGCATACTGAAGCGCACAGATGGTTCTCTTTGAATATCTTGGAAAAGTAATTCCCATCATAACATCCTTATCACTGATATCGTAAATCTGCTCTAATGTCTCGGACGTGCTGTTGGCATCTACGATAATTACATTGTCAAACATCATCTTAAAATAATATCCCATCAGACCGGCAAGATAAGCCGCACTTCTCGCACCTAAAATATATAATCTTCTTGCATCATTGATAAGCATAACGGATCTGTCAAATTCTTCCTCATCTACACCGCTCTGAATCGTATCGCGAAGCCGCTCTGAATCTGTATACAAAATACTCTTTAATACACCTTTTTCCTGATATCTTTTTGAGGAAAGGGACATTCTCTGAATGGAGTTTGAGTTTGTCTTTACAATAACCTGAATTGCCTTCTGCAGCTCTGGATATCCCTCGTAATCAAGCTGATAAGCAAAACGAACCACTGTAGACTCACTGACTCCTGCTTCCTTTCCAAGCTTTGAAGCGGTAAGATATGCCGCAATATCATAGTTCTCTGTAATATACTGAGCCAGTCTTCTCTGTCCTTTACTGAACTCGGAAGACTTCTTCTCTATTCTCTGTAATAAATTTAAATGTTCCACTCTATTCTTCCACCTATTCTGTAAAATTAAGTATATTTCATAATACTCCATTTTCTTCTTTTTGTAAAGCAAAATGCAGGATTTAAAGAAAGAAATTGCAAATGAAAATTCAAATTTATAACTACAGAACAATTTTTACACAAAGAAAAACTGTGTTTCCGAAAAATTCCATCCACACAGTTTCTTTTCCTTCAAAATTACTTTCCAGGATAAGTAATAACAGACTCTACATCATAGCCTTTTAATACATCACGGCCATGCAATCCCTCAAGTTCCATAACAAACAGAACCTTTACGACAACGCCACCAAGTTCTTCGATCAGATCAATCGCAGCCTTTGCTGTTCCACCAGTTGCTAAAAGGTCATCTACAAATACGATTCTTTGTCCTGGACGAATGTCCTCTTTATGGATTTCAATCTCTGCTGTTCCATACTCTAAAGCATATTCTTTGCTTACAGTCTCTCTTGGCAGCTTTCCTTTCTTACGGACAGGAACAAATCCCTTGCTTTTATTGTAAGCAAGAGGCATACCAAATAAAAATCCACGGGATTCCGCTCCAACAACTACGTCAAACTCTGTTCCCTCTAAGCAATGCATTAATTCATGTACGCTAAGTTTCAGTCCCTCCGGATCACGTAAAATAGAGGTAATATCTCTGAAAATAATTCCCGGCTTTGGGAAATCTGGAATATTAATGACATAATCTTCAAGTTTTTTCACTTTGTCCACCCTTTCTGCCCCCAAATCAGGCATAAAACTATTAAGCACAGACTTTTATCTTCGCGCTTTTTCTTCTTATGATTAATTATAACAGATTTTTTATGTAAAAAACAACAGAAAAACGTTTATTTCTACTTACACATTACAAAAATGCTCGATAGCGTATGCTACGCCCTCCTCATCATTTGTCTTTGTCACAAAATCTGCAACCTCTTTCAAAGACTCTTCTCCGTTTTTCATAGCAACACCGACACCAGCCATCTTAACCATCTCAAAATCGTTATTGCCATCGCCGCACGCCATAATACTTTCTATCGGAATATCAAGAATTTTTCCAAGATTGAGCATCGCATCTCCTTTATTACAAGTTGCCCCATTAATCTCAAGATTATTACCAAGAGAACAGGTAACCGCCAAATCTTCTATCTGTCCAAGTTCACGGAAAGCTCTCTGTCTGTCTTCTTCCTTTGCAAAGAACATATTTATCTTCTCCACTGGAGCTTTATTTTCTTTCATCCACTCTCTTAAATCATCAATACGATTGCGTGATGTACGAACCAGCTTCTCGATATGTTTCTCAATTCCATAGTTTTCTACATTATCATAAAAGCGAGCCTCACACCAGCCAGCTCCTAATGCATAAATATCATAAAATGTATCATATGTTTCTAACACATCGAATAACTCCAATGCTCTCTCCCACGGAATACAATTCTGATAAAGAACTTTATCCTCTTTTAAATCTAATACACTTGCACCATTGGATAAAATAACATATCTCATTCCTTCAATCTGTGTTAAATACTCTGGAATACCCGATTTTACTCTTCCTGTTGCCGGTAAAACCTGAATCCCTTCCGCAAGACATTTCTCAAGTACTTCCTTTGTATGTGGAGTTAACACCTTATCTGAAGTGAGCGTTGTTCCATCTAAATCTAATCCTATCAATCTGACATCTGGCTGTTTTTTCTCCTGTTCCATATTTTCTCCTTATCTATCTCTTAATTCATAGCGATTTTGATGTATCTCTCTTTTCATCCTCATATTATTCTATTGATTCTCGCCTTATTTGTCAAATTAGGATAGTTTTTTATTAATTGGGAATCTAAACAGACGAAAAAATATGCGAAAGAAGCACTAAAAAATTTATCTCATAAATTTTTAAAACGATAATTCTGGATGACGATTTGGATATTCTTCTGCCCTCGCCATTCATTTACCTGTGGATAATAAGTCACATCCATCCATATATGATGTGACAGGCCTTTTTGAATTCTCTGTGCCTCTTCTTTTCCACAAAAAGAGATGAGTTCTTCTAAAAATACATCGGATTCTCCAAAATACATGGCATCTATGCTTGTTCCATTGGCATCCGACAGGAAGAGTTTTAAACATCTGCCTGTTGTTCCGAGTACCCGCATTCCTTTTATGTAAAGGTCTTTTTGTGCAAAGAGCGGTTTTGTGTTTTCATTTCCAAATGGTTCTAGTAATTCAAATTCATTGATGAGACTTTCGGATAAATAAGATATCGGCAAGGCTACATCAATGTGAACTTTTTCTGCGAAATCATCTTCGGTAAGGGTTGCGTTGGCATTTAATTTTTCCCGGAATTCTTCTAAGCGGTCTTCCTGCATAGAAAATCCTGCTGCCATCGGGTGCCCACCGAATTTATCGAAACATTCCTTGATTTTGTTCATTTCCTTATACATATGATAGGCTTCGATAGAACGGCCAGAGCCTTTTAATCCTTCTTTTGTTCTTGTGATGACAAATACTGGCTTATGGTAATGTTCTTTCATTCTTCCGGCAATAATTCCGGCGATACTTTCGTGACAGTTTGGAAGATATACAACAAGTACCTTATCGTTTGCATGTCCCGTGCTTTCGAGATATTCTTTTGCAGCTTTTACCCCGTTAGCTGTCATTTCTTTTCGCTCTGCATTTAGCTGTGTGAGTGCTTCTGCTTTCTGCCTGCAAAGTTCTTTATCTTCGCATAGAAGAAGTTCTAACGCATCTTTTGCAGAGGTCAAACGACCGGAAGCATTAATACACGGACCGAGAATAAATCCAAAGTGATAAGAAGATATCTTTTTTTCTTCAAGATGATTTGCCTCAATTAAAGCTTGCAGCCCGGTAATATTCGTATGCTGTATCCGTCGCAGGCCTTCCTTTACGATAATACGGTTCTCATCACACAATGGCATAACGTCACAGACTGTTGCCATCGCCGCAATCTCAAGAAATACTTCACTTTCTCTACGGTCAATTCCAAACAAATCATAAAGCACCTGAATAAACTTGTAGACAACAACCGCTCCGCATATATTTTCAAATGGATACGGACAATCTTTTTGCTTCGGATTAATAACGGCAGCGGCTGACGGCAAATTATAAGAAATGCTTCCATCTTCTTGCCTTTGAAACGGAATATCATGATGATCTGTCACAATCAGGGTGAGTCCTAAAGAATTTCCATAAGCAATCTGTTCTGCTGCCGCAATTCCATTGTCACAGGTGATAATCGTATCAATTCCGTCCTCTGCTGCCTTTTCTATCAGATGTTCATTAATTCCATAACCGTCTTCCACACGGTCAGGAATCTTATAATCAACATCCGCACCACAGCGTTTTAATCCCTGATATAAAATATAGTTTGATGAAACACCATCTACATCATAATCCGAAATAATCCGAATCTTTTTGCCTGTTTCTATCTTCTCTTTTATGATTTCCGCTCCCTTATCGGCATCTTTCAAAAGATGAGAATCATATAAATCAGACAGAGAACCATAAAGATAACGCTGCATTTCCCTAACTGTTGTTAAGCTCCTATTTCTCATCAGACGCGCCGTTACCGGGCTGATATGAAATATCTCACCAATTTTATTAAAATCTGCTCTTTTTGAAGCGATAAACCACTTTTCCATCTATTCTTCTTCGCCTTCTGTATCTGCTAATGCAGCCTTAATCATAATTGCGCATTCTACTCTCTTACGCTCCATATCGCAACTTAAATCATAAGAATCATCAATTGTTCCATGGAAATTATAAGAGTTTGCAGGACAGCCGCCGCTACAGTAGAATCTCGCAAAACAGTCTTTACATTTTTTCTTTGTGTATACGTTGCAGGAACGGAATTCGTCACAAATATCGGTACGCTTGATTCCATCAAAAACGTTACCAAGAAGGAATTTCTCTTCTCCTACAAACTGGTGACAAGGATATAAATCTCCCCATGGTGTTACTGCTAAATACTCTGTTCCGCTTCCACAGCCGGAAAGTCTTTTTGCTACACATGGACCACCTGTAAGGTCAATCATAAAGTGGAAGAAATTAAAGCCTTTTCCTGCTTTTTCTCTCTTAATCATTTCTTTTGCAAGTCTGTCATACTCATCAAAAATCTGTGGAAGGTCTTTTTCCTGAATTGCGTACGGCTCTTCTGGCTGTCCAACAACTGGTTCCATGGAAATCTGTTCAAATCCTAAGTCTGCAAGATGAAGAACATCTTTGGAGAAATCAAGATTTCTATTGGTAAATGTTCCTCTTACATAGTATTTCTGCTGATGTCTGGACTCTGCAAAACGAATAAACTTCGGCATGATAAGGTCATAGCTTGGCTTACCATTTCTTGTAGGACGCATGTAATCATGGATTTCTTTACGTCCATCGACACTTAAAACAACGTTGTCCATTTCTTTATTGGCAAATTCCATAATCTCGTCATTTAACAGCACACCATTGGTTGTCAAAGTGAAACGGAAATGTTTGTTATGTTTTTCTTCAAGAGAACGTCCATATTCTACAACTTCCTTTACAACACCGAAGTTCATTGTTGGCTCACCGCCAAAGAAGTCAACTTCAAGATTATGACGGTTTCCAGAATTGGCTACAAGGAAATCAAGGGCAGCCTTTCCAACCTTTGCACTCATAAGTTCACGGTGTCCTTTATACTCTCCTTCTTCTGCAAAACAGTAGCGGCAGGCAAGATTACAATCATGTGCAATATGCAGGCAAAGTGCCTTTACTACTGTCTTTCTGCTCTTTACCTCTTTAATATAATCTTCGTAAATATCTTCTGTAAATAAAAGTCCCTCTTCTTTTAAAGAAGTTACCTCTTTATATGCTTCCTCAATATCTTCCTTGCTGTAAGAAAGTTCATTTTCTATTTCTTCCAAGCTTTTTTCTTCATATAAAGCAATGACATCATAAGTCACATCATCAACAACATGAATGGCACCACTGCACACATCCATGACAATATTATATCCATTATTTTTATACTGGTGAATCACGTTAAATATCCCTTTCTATTTCTTTTATAGTTTTTATACTTAATTTTCTAAAATATATTTTTAATTTGAAGATATGTCCTGCTAACTTTAAAATAGATATATAATACAGAACATTCCTGTATACAATATTTTCAACTTACAATAAAGTAATCTCTGCAAACATACTTTTCCATACAAGAGATAAGGTGAACTGACAAAAAAGACAGTTCACCCTACTTCAAGCATATATCAGGAAGCATTCTTCCTGTTGTGCTCTCTAATTATTTATTACTCTCGCAAGTCTGGTTACCTACTGTACAAGATGTCTTGCAGGCAGACTGGCAGGATGTCTGGCACTCGCCGCATCCACCTTTACACATTGTAGTACCGTAAGTTTTGTTTCCGGTCAGTGTCTTTACACGTTTCATTAATAACGCCTCCTCACTTCATGATCTAGTATGTAAAGCATCTAAGATGACACTTTGTAGGTTATTATAACACAAACCCTCCCGTAAGAAAAGAACTTTTTAGCTTAACATTCCTCCAAGCATTCCTCCTGCTGCACAATAAAGCATCATTGTAAAAAATGCTGTCGTATCTGTCACAAATGCCTGCCCCATCCCGATGCGTATTACTCCAAAAAACAAGCAATATAAAACACCTACGCCAAGCCCCCATAAATACCGTTTTTTCATATTCTTTTTCCCACACAAAAATCCCCCGACAAAACAAGCCATCACACTCATAACAATTAAACCAATTTTTTCTACGGAAGCGGAAAGATTACCTTTCAACATGGCAAATGCAAACACTGCTAAAAATAGCATTGTGAGTAATACTGCAATTAATGCAGAAAGAAACAGGCCTGCTGCACGCTCCATCCATTTTTTATACGAAATTCCATCCATAGGCTGCACCAAAGGCTTTTTTATAGCCTATGAAAAGGGTTCTCTGTTTAGAACAGGAGAGACAAATTTAACAGACCGCCAATATATAAAAAATGCTTCGTATCACTGCGCTCTTAATGCTCGTCCGCATTAAGAGCTTGCTCTAAGGCGCATTTTTTATATATTGGCGGTCTCTTAATTTCTGTCTTTGTTAAACTGGAGAGTACTTTCAATTTAGCAAAAAACAGATATCCTATATTTGTGGCCTTAGCGAGGATTGAATGTGAACCCGGAGGCGAACATTCAACCCGCAGTGATAGAGTCACAAATATAGGATATCTGCTTTTTCATTTTTCGTCTGTCCCGCTAACCGAAACTACTCTTCTTCTGTCTTTGTAAGATTTGGCTTCTCCACTGCTGCAATAGCATCTTTCTGCATTGGGATTCTGCAGTTACGGTTGTTACCAAATTCTACGATTACAGTGTCATCCATGATGTCGATGATTACGCCATAGAATCCGCTTGTAGTCAATACGCTGTCTCCAGCCTGCATTCCTGCATGCATCTCGTCTGCTGCTTTCTGCTGCTTCTTCTGTGGACGGATTGTCATAAAGTAGATAATCGCTCCAAAAAGAATGACATATGCAATGATCATTGTAATAGATGAGCTTGCGCTCGCACTCTGTGCTAATAACATGTCCTTACCTCCGTTATTCTTCTATATAATATATTACCGGTATTCTTCTTCCGGTGTCAAAAAACCTTCTAATGTGGTTTTTTTGAACTCTTTGTAGCGGTGTTCATCAATTGCTCCACGTATTTCTTCCATTAAATGATTATAGAAATACAGGTTATGAAGAACACAAAGACGCATTCCAAGCATCTCTTTTGCCTTGAGCAGGTGTCTGATATAGGCTCTGCTGTATGTCCGACATGCCGGACACTGGCATCCTTCCTCGATTGGGCGGGGGTCTAATTCAAACTTCTTATTAAAAAGATTTAACTTTCCATGATGCGTATACACATGTCCGTGTCTTCCATTTCTGGAAGGATATACACAGTCAAAGAAGTCAATTCCTCTGTCAACTGCCTCAATAATATTTGCTGGGGTTCCTACACCCATAAGGTAAGTTGGTTTATTTTCCGGCAGATATGGAACAACTTCATCAAGGATATAGTACATCTCATCATGTGTCTCTCCTACTGCAAGTCCGCCAACTGCATAACCATCTAAATCAAGCTCACTGATTCTTTTAGCGTGCTCGATACGGATATCCGCAAAAACACCACCCTGATTAATACCAAATAACATCTGGTGTGGATTTACGGTATCTGGCAGGCTGTTTAATTCCTGCATCTTTTTTTTACAGCGTTCTAACCATCTTGTTGTTCTGTCAACAGAATTCTGAATGTAGGTTCTGTCTGCCCGACTTGAAGGACATTCATCAAATGCCATCGCAATCGTAGAACCAAGATTAGACTGAATCTGCATGCTTTCTTCCGGTCCCATAAAAATATGATGTCCATCAATATGTGACTGGAAATATACGCCTTCTTCCTTTATCTTTCGAAGACCTGACAGAGAAAATACCTGAAATCCGCCAGAATCGGTAAGGATTGGTTTATCCCATCCCATAAATTTATGAAGCCCGCCAAACTGTTTGATTAGTTTATCACCTGTTCTTACATGAAGATGATAGGTATTAGACAGCTCCACCTGCGTTCCGATTGTACGAAGGTCATCCGTGCTTACAGCACCTTTGATTGCTCCTACTGTTCCTACATTCATAAAAACAGGAGTTTGTATCGTACCATGGACTGTCTCAAACTCTCCTCGTTTGGCCATGCCATCTTTCGTTAATAACTTATACATATACTCTCCTTAACTTTACACATAAATTTAATTTTATCATAAACAAAGCAAATGTACAACCTCTATCCTTATTTTTTCTCATTTTCGTAGAAGTTTTTTACGCTATCTAAGCGGCTCCCCATATTCTGAAGCAGCAGATCAAGAACAGTTACCGCTGCCATTGTCTCTACAACAACGACTGCTCTTGGCACAATAATCGGGTCATGTCTTCCGTGAATTACAATTTCTGTATCTTTGCCATCTCTATTTACTGTCTGCTGTGACTGTGCAATCGATGGAGTTGGCTTAAATGCTGCACGAAATGTAATTACTGAACCATCGCTCATTCCACCAAGCACACCACCTGCATGATTCGTTTTCTTTTTCACCGTACCATTATCATTATAAAAATCATCATTATTCTCAGAACCAGCACTTGCTGCCGCCGCAAATCCATCTCCGATTTCGAAGCCTTTTACTGCTCCGATAGATAAAATTGCTTTTCCAAGATTCGCACTTAATTTATCAAATACCGGCTCACCAACACCGACGGGCATTCCTGTAATTACACATTCCACAATGCCACCACAGGAGTCTAACTCTTTCATTTTCTCCTGAAGATACTCTTCCGCCTGTGCTGCTGCCTGTGCATCCGGCATATATAATGCGTTCTTATCTCGTTCTTCTTTTGAAAATCTATTTTCATCAATTTGAACTGGCCCAATTGCTTTTGTATAAGCAAATACTTCAATGCCAAGTTCTTTCAAAATCTTAGCAGCAACTGCACCTGCTGCAACTCTGGCAGTAGTTTCTCTTCCGGAAGAGCGTCCCCCTCCTCTGTAATCACGGAAACCATACTTTTCATCAAATGTATAATCAGCGTGTCCCGGCCTATATGTGTTTATAATATTTCCGTAATCACGGGAACGCTGATCCTGGTTCTGTACGAGAATTGAAATCGGAGTTCCGGTCGTCCGGCCTTCAAATACGCCGGACCAGATCTGTGCCATATCACTTTCCTTACGGCCGGTTGTAAACTGGCTTTGTCCGGGTTTTCTTCTATCCAGATAAACCTGGATATCCTCCTCTGAAAGAGAAAGCCCTGCCGGACATCCGTCGATCACAACACCGATCCCCTTTCCGTGCGATTCCCCCCATGTAGAAATCTGAAACAATCTTCCATAAATAGATCCTGCCATACTATATACCATCCTTTCTGTAAGCTTTTATTTATAAAGAATTAATTTGTGAATCAGTCAAAACAAAAAACGAACAATAAAGCAGAAGAACACTTGCGCGATGGGATTTGAAACATTTCGTTTATTCTATTTGTCATCACAACGCAAATCATTCATTCCCCCAAAATCACCTCATTATTATAATAGAAGATTCCCATCCCAACAAGTGATAAAAATATGAAAGTTAAAGTTATGTATTGTATTTACACGCCCCTTCGTATTATAATGACTACATATTGAGTGAAAAAAGGAAGTCAATAGTATAAATGAGTGAAAAAAGTATGAATGAAAAAAACGAAAGAAATCTTGACAGCACAGTAGATGAAATCATGGAAGAGATCAGAGAGCAGAATGTAAGTGAGGTGAAGGACATCAATGAAAAAGAACAGAAAAGCGAAGAAAGACCGCGGAAAAAGAAAGTCACTAAAACAAAACGTCCTTCAGGCCATCACGTATCTGGCGATGGTGTGGATTATAAAGCAGCCTCAGACGAAGATCGACCGGTTAAGAAAAAGGCTCCGCGCCGGAAAAAGAAAGTAGTTCGTGAAGAGACCGGGCTTCTGGATCTGGATGGAGCAGAAGAATGGCGGGATGAAGAAGAGACAGCAGTACCACCGGTTATTAAAAGTGCAGATATTTTAAGCAGTGAAGATGCAGAAGCATTCAATCCGGATGAGGAAGAAATTTTTGATGATTCTTTCTTTGATGAAGAAGAGGAAAAGCCGCATAGAAGAACTAAACGGAAGAAAAAGCAAGGCTCAAAAAAGTCCGGTAAAGTGGTTAAAATTGTAGTTGGTGCTGTGGTTGGAGTGGCAGCGGTTGTTTACCTTGGATTTTCCGTATATTTCATGAATCATTTTTATTTTAATACGAAGATCAACGGTGTGAACTTCTCCGGAAAATCAGTTTCGGCAGTAGAGTCATACATGAAGAGTCAGGTAGATGGATATGTTCTCACGATGAAGGAATCAGACGGAACAGAAGAGAAGATTGCCGGAACAGATATTTCTCTTGCGTACAAAGCAGGAGATGAACTGCAGAAGCTCGTAAAAGAGCAGAATGCATTTCTGTGGCCGGTCTGCCTTGGAAAGACACAGACAATTACGGCATCAGTCGGTGTTACATATGACGAAAACCAGCTGGATACCCTGATTAACGGTCTCGAGTGTATGCAGGCAGATCAGCAGGTTGAACCGGTAAATGCACATCCGGAGTATGACGGCAATTCGTATGTAGTCAAAGCCGGGGAGACCGGAAGTAAGATTGATACCGAGAATTTCAAAAAGGTAGTGAAAGAATCAATCGAAGGTTTCAAAAGCGAGATTGACATGACCGCTGAAGACTGCTATGTAGAACCAAAATACACAATCGAGTCAGAAGAAGTGAAGAAAGCATGTGACGATATGAATAAGTATCTGAAGGCAAGTATCACTTATACCTTTGGTTCGAATACAGAAGTTGTAGATAAAGATCTGATTTCCCAGTGGGTAACGGTAGATGATAACATGGCAGTTACCTTTAACAGTGATGCAGTTGTAAAATATGTACAGCAGCTGGAGAGTAAGTATGACACTTACCAGACAAAGAGAACATTTACAACCGGAGGTGGCAACAGTGCAACGGTTGAAGGTGGAGACTATGGATGGATCATTGATGAAGCTGCCGAGATTGCAGCCCTTGAAGCGAATATCCGCAATGGAGAGACTGTAACGAGAGAGGCGAATTATTCACAGACTGCAGCAAGTCATGACGGAGCAGACTGGGGGAATACTTATGTTGAAGTCGATCTGACAAACCAGTATCTGTATCTTTTTGTAAATGGTGCAATTGTGACACAGGGACCGATCGTTACCGGTAAGCCAAGCAGAGGAGATGCTACACCGCAGGGAGTATATATTCTGAAATACAAAGAAAAAGATACAACCCTTCGTGGACCAAAGAAGGAAGATGGAAGTTACGAATGGGAATCACCGGTTACTTACTGGATGCCGTTTAACGGCGGGATCGGATTCCACGATGCCACCTGGAGAGGAAGCTTCGGCGGGACGATCTATAAGACCGGCGGCTCCCACGGCTGCATCAACCTTCCGCCTAAGGCGGCCAAGACG
>ENA-OPCI01000572-OPCI01000572.1-human-gut-metagenome-genome-assembly--contig:-NODE-572-length-24656-cov-6.456567_pt1 | contig 24656 bp, 18 predicted proteins | sample MGYA00241564_ERZ501479 | MGnify/ENA primary metagenome ERZ501479 (study PRJEB25962, sample SAMEA2042630) | human gut metagenome | biome: human gut; feature: human-associated habitat; material: faeces...
AAAGAAACTTGAGCCAATGGAAATCGCTTATGTCGATGTTCCGGAAGAGTTCTCTGGTACTGTTATCCAGAAATTAAGCGAACGAAAAGGTGAACTTCAGGGAATGAGTACTGCCAGTGATGGTTCCGTACGTCTTGAGTTCCATATCCCTTCCCGTGGTCTGATCGGTTTCCGTGGTGAGTTCCTTACCTCCACCAAGGGTACCGGTATCCTGAACACCATGTTTGACGGATACGCACCATACAAGGGAGACTTCCCGTACCGTAAACAGGGTTCCCTCATCGCTTTCGAGGCAGGCGAGACTGTAACTTACGGTCTTTTCTCCGCTCAGGAGCGTGGTACTCTCTTCGTCGGACCTGGCGAGAAGGTTTACAGCGGTATGGTCATCGGACAGAACGGAAAGGCCGAGGATATCGAACTGAATGTCTGCAAGACCAAGCACCTTACCAACACCCGTTCCTCTTCCGCTGACGATGCACTGAAGCTTGTTCCGCCAAAGATCTTAAGTCTTGAGCAGGCCATTGAGTTCATCGACCAGGATGAGCTTCTTGAGGTAACACCGACAAGCCTTCGTATCCGTAAACGTATTCTGGACTCCAGAGACAGAAAACGTGCCGCATTCCGCAAGAGCTGATCGAACCTGGCTATCATTTACTGTTGAGCAGAAACCTTTTACAGTAATTCGGCGCAAAGCCGCATAGTGAATGCGGATGCTTTTATCCGCCTGACCTATATTTATATAAACTGCCATATGGGAAGCATTTCCTATATGGCAGTTTTTTTTCTGCATTTCTGAAAAAAATCACGATAATTTCCGCCTAATTATTCTGAAAATTTAAATAATTTCAAGTTTTTTGATTTCTTATGTTATCACGCTTTACTTTGCTACAATATTTTTGTGAATTTTTTATCAAAATTACTCCGTATTTTTGTGAATTATTCATCGAATTCTCTATTGACGTCTGAAATCAGTTAAATTATAATGTGCGCATGATCGTTTGACAAAAGTTTAACGTTAATGTTTTAACCACATGTTGCGTTTTATCTTTTGCCCGCCCTTCATATGTGTGCATGTTTTTTGTCAGTGCTGACAATTTTTTAACATGTTTTTTTGTGCACAGTGCTGAATTTCAAAAATTTTTTTTAAGATTTTTCCAATAATTCAGCGTTCTGCAAAGTAAAATTTACAGTATTTTCCCCGAATTTTCTGTTCGTCATTTTGTACATAGCGACAAAATTCAGAATTTGCGTTTTTTTCAGAATTTTGATACTATATCAGTATCGAAACTGAAAATTCAATCAGATTGAATCAACAACGAAACGCAGCGCGGGGACTTACAAAAACTCTGCAGCATCTGCCGGCGAAAAAAGGATAAGCCCGCAGGACCACAGACCATTATCATATGAAAACAGGAGGATTCCACATGGCAAAGAAAGAAACTATCCCTACCATCATCGACACTCCAGAAGCCCTGACCGCGAAAATGGCTGCAATGAAAGAGGCACAGAAGATCTTTGCTACCTACACACAGGAGCAGGTCGACAAGATCTTTAAGGCAGCTGCTACTGCTGCTGACAAGATGCGTATCCCACTTGCCAAAATGGCTGTTGAGGAAACAGGCATGGGTATCATGGAAGACAAGGTTATCAAGAACCATTACGCAGCAGAGTATGTTTACAATGCATATAAGAACACTCAGACATGTGGTGTTGTAGAAGAAGACAAGGCATACGGACTCAAGAAGATCCTGGAACCTGTAGGACTGATCGCTGCAGTTATCCCTACAACCAACCCGACCTCCACAGCAATCTATAAATCTCTTATTTCCCTGAAAACCCGTAATGCGATCATCATCAGCCCGCATCCGCGTGCTAAGAAATCCACTATTGAAGCTGCAAAAGTTGTTCTGGAAGCAGCTGTTGCCGCAGGTGCGCCGGAAGGAATCATCGGATGGATCGATATCCCAAGCCTTGACCTTACCAACATGGTAATGCAGAACGCAGATATCATCCTTGCCACCGGTGGTCCCGGAATGGTCAAAGCAGCTTACTCCTCCGGTAAACCGGCTGTTGGTGTAGGACCCGGAAATACACCTGCCATTATTGATGACAGCGCAGATATCCGTCTTGCAGTTAACTCCATCATCCACTCCAAGACCTTTGACAATGGTATGATCTGTGCTTCCGAACAGTCTGTAACTGTTCTTGAGAGCATTTATAAGAAAGTAAAAGAAGAATTCCTTTACAGAGGATGTTACTTCCTGAAACCGGATGAATTAGAGAAAGTAAGAAAAACTATCCTTATCAATGGCGCATTGAATGCAAAGATCGTAGGCCAGAAGGCTGCCACTATCGCTGAGATGGCCGGTGTTGCAGTTCCTCCTGAGACAAAGATTCTGATCGGTGAAGTTGAATCTGTAGACATCAGCGAAGAATTCGCACATGAGAAGCTTTCCCCTGTACTTGCCATGTACAAGGCCAAAACTTTTGACGAAGCGATTGCCAAAGCTGAACAGCTTGTAGCTGACGGCGGTTATGGACATACCTCCGCTCTCTACATTGACACAAGAGAGAAGGAAAAGATGGAAAAACATGCAGCAGCTATGAAGACCTGCCGTATCCTCATCAATACTCCATCTTCTCAGGGCGGCATCGGCGACCTTTACAACTTCAAACTTGTTCCGTCCCTGACTCTGGGCTGCGGTTCCTGGGGTGGCAACTCCGTATCTGAGAACGTAGGTGTGAAACATCTTATCAACATCAAGACCGTTGCTGAAAGGAGAGAAAATATGCTCTGGATTAGAACACCGGAAAAAGTTTATTTCAAAAAAGGCTGCCTGCCGGTTGCTCTGGATGAACTTGGCACTGTTATGCACAAGAAACGCTGCTTTATCGTAACAGACTCTTTCCTTTATAAGAATGGATATACTAAAAAGATCGAAGATAAATTAGATCAGATGGGAATCGTACATACCTGCTTCTACGATGTAGAGCCAGATCCATCTCTCGCTTCTGCAAGAGCCGGTGCTGCTGCAATGAGAATGTTCGAGCCTGACTGCATTATCGCAATGGGTGGTGGTTCCGCAATGGATGCCGGCAAGATCATGTGGGTTCTCTATGAAAATCCGGACGCCAACTTTGATGATATGGCTATGGACTTTATGGATATCCGTAAGAGAATCTTCACATTCCCGCATATGGGTAAGAAAGCTTACTTTATAGCTGTTCCAACATCTTCCGGTACAGGTTCCGAGGTAACACCTTTTGCTATCATTACTGATAAGACTACAGGTATCAAATGGCCTCTGGCTGATTATGAATTAATGCCTGACATGGCTATTGTTGATACAGATAATATGATGAGCGCACCTAAGGGACTGACCTGTGCTTCCGGTATCGACGTTATGACTCATGCACTTGAAGCCTATGTTTCCATGATGGCATCTGATTATACAGATGGTCTTGCATTAAATGCAATCAAACTGGTATTTAACTATCTGCCACGTGCATACAAAGATGGTTCCGATGTAGAAGCAAGACAGCATATGGCAAATGCTTCCTGCATGGCTGGTATGGCTTTCGCAAATGCTTTCCTTGGCGTAAACCACTCTCTTGCTCATAAGCTGGGAGCTTTCCATCACCTTCCACATGGTATTGCAAATGCTCTGGTTCTGCTTCATGTTCTGCGCTATAATGCAGCCGAAGTTCCAGCTAAGATGGGTACCTTCCCACAGTATCAGTATCCGCACACACTTGCACGTTACGCTGAGATTGGCCGTTCTGTAGGTCTGACAGGCAAGAACGACAGCGAAGTATTTGAGAAGCTTCTCCAGAAACTGCAGGAACTGATGGATACTATTGAGATCAAACATACGATCAAAGAATACGGCGTAGACGAGAAGTACTTCCTCGAAACTCTTGACGAAATGACCGAACAGGCATTTAATGACCAGTGTACCGGTGCCAACCCGAGATATCCATTAATGTCTGAGCTGAAGGAAATCTATCTGAAAGCTTACTATGGTGAGGGAAATATTCCTGAATCCGGGAAAGCCAAAGAGAAAAAAGAAGAGAAATAAGATTTGCTGAAAATAAACCTTTTCCTTTAAAAATATAGTGTTTAAACCAATATAATAAGGGCTGTCAAAAAACGACAGCCCTTATTATATTATTTCTTACTGCGATATGCTTCTGCTTCCCAATGCGTGATAAAGTATGTAATATCATCTGTCATGTGAAGCGGGCCACCAAAGCTTTCTGCATATACTGCAAGCTTAATGGCATCTTTTACAAGAAGCTGTGCTTTTGCAGCTTTTCCCTTATCATCTTCCATGATAAAGGCGCCAACTCCCTGTACCAGGATCAGTCTTGGCTCTTTGTCATTCTCTGCCATAAATGCATCCAGCGCAGCTTTTGCCTGGTCAATATCCTCTACAAATAACGGATATGGTCCGCAATATACAATGTGATCCGGTGTAAACGGCTTCAGAAGCGGTGCAGCCGCTGCCTTATCTTTTACGAAGTTATCAGCTTCTGCTACAGGTACAACTTCTACTGCATGTCCCAGTAACCGGGAAAGCTTCTCTGCTGCCTGTTCTTTTTCAGATGTAACAGCATCACTGACATCAGCAGTTCTCTTTACCTGTTTCTCTAATTTACTGATCACGCCGTCAAATAATGCTCCAATTTCCTCTACAGTATTTGCTGCAACGAAAATTCCATGATTCTGGAGCAGAAGAACCTGAACATCTTTTCCGTATTCTTCTTTATAAGCATTCATTTTCTCATAGCAGATACGTGCAAGCGTATATCCGGGTTTGCAGATATCGATCCAGAGTACATCTTTTCCAAGGAGCTGTTCGCTGAGTTCCTTTGCGCCTTTTCCGCAGGTCAGTCCATTGACAAGTGTAGGATGAACATGCAGTACATAAGTATAGGCAAATAAGTTATGAAGCAGTGCTTCTACACTTGGACGTTTTGTTTTGTCAGCATCTGTTACTGCAGCCATAACATCTGCAAGATACAGCGATTCACGTTTGACATCGTCTTCCGGATAATCTGTTTTCATGATCTCATTCAAACGTGCTCTGCTCATTTCCACAAATTCCTCTGCCTTGATTGTGGCAAGCTGTGTACCGGAGCCTTTTACATACAATGTGGTGTCATCTTTTACAGAAGTATTGCCACCGCCTGCAAGAACATAGGCAGGGTTGCTTCCATAAGTATTTGACATTTTTACTAAGGTTGAAAGATCCATAGTTAAAATTCCTCCCATATTTATAATAGTTTTGCTGTTCCCCATTCCATTGTACACGATATTCTGCTTTTTTCCAAGTGTTATAATAATCCCGCAAATAACCTCATAAACAGCTGTCCCAATCGCAGATATGCGCTGCGTCCGGTACTGTACTGTTCTGTGACTTCACGGCATTCATCCATTGTTGCTGCAAGATCATTTCGGATATCCAGAACTGCCTGGCAGTCTGCCATAAAGCAGCCGTTTTCAAAATGATGATACAGACTTCTGTAATCCAGATTTATGGTTCCGCAGGTTGCCATACAGTCATCTGCCACACTTATCTTTGCATGACAGAAACCAGGTGTCCATTCATAGATACGCACTCCATGCTTCACCAGTCCATGGTAAAAGGATCGTGTGATATTGTAGATCATCTTTTTATCCGGAATACCAGGTGTGATGATTCTCACGTCTACCCCGCGCTTGGCAGCCAGACACAGCGCATGGCTCATTTCATCTGTGATGATCAGGTACGGAGTCATAAACCAGCAATATTTTTCCGCTTTGTTCACCATACTGATATACACCTCTTCGCCTACCTGTTCATGGTCCATAGGACTGTCCGCATAAGGCTGGATAAAGCCTGTCTGCTTTGCCTGATAATCTGTCTGAACCAGAAATCCGGTAAAATCACTGTCATTTTTATCCTTATCACTGACAGCATTCCACATCTCCAGGAATGTTACTGTTAGGGAACGGACTGCCTCCCCCTCCAGACGGATACCTGTATCCTTCCACTGTCCATAAGGATGTGTGAAATTAAAATATTCGTTGGCAAGGTTGTAACCGCCGGTAAATCCCACTTTTCCATCGATCACTGTGATCTTGCGGTGATCTCTGTTATTCAGGAACACATTCAGACCCGGAGTAAAAGGGTTGAACACTCTGCAATGGATTCCCACATTTTCCATTTTCTTAATGAAGTCTGTATTGATAAACCCAATGGAACCCATGTCGTCATAAAATACTCTGACTTCTACGCCTGCCTTTACGCGGTCTTCCAGAACTCTCTGGATTTTATGCCAGGCCTGTGCATCCTCAATGGCATGATATTCCATAAAAATGAATTTCTCTGCCTTTGCCAGATCTGCCAGCTGAGCCTCCAGCCCTTTGACTGCCTCATCATAATAAATAACATCTGTATTCTGATAGACCGGATAGGAGGCATTTTTCTGTATATAATCAGAAATATTGCCTGCCTTCGGGATTTTCCTGCCAAGCGTTTCCCTGCACTCACTGTCATTGGGAAGCAACGGCAGAAGTTCCCTGTCGATCTGGTCATAACGCTCCCGCATTTTACGGGTACCGCCATTGAGACCAATCAGTAAGTACAATCCCACTCCCAAGATAGGGAATACAAGGATCAAAATAACCCAGGGCATTTTCATAGATGAAGTCTGGTCTGACGCATACAGCTTAAGAACCAGTACACCTGCAAGAAGCCTTGTCATCAGATTGATAATCTCCGCATATTGATTCAGCTTTGTGATCATCGCAATGATAAAAGCTGCTTCCAGCAAAATACATACTGCGGAAAAGCATAATCGTTTTACACCATTTTTCGTTTTCGCCCTGCCTTCCAGGGTATCCTGTTTCATATTCTTTCTCTCTCCCTCTGTCATTGTACGTTAATATTCACTCTATTCCCAGAACACATATCAGACGGATAAAATCATCCTCTTTTTTACTTGCTTATAACCGCTCCGCAGTTTCAGTCAGGAAAGATTTTCTGCACATTTATTTGTGCCTATATACTCTGCTACTTTATCTGTTACTTTATTGCAGATTACCGTATAAGCTGCTCCCAGAACATTGGCACCTATACGAAGTGCTATTGCTGCCGGCATTCCGAAGATCCCTGCTGCAATAGACAACGCTCCAAATGTATTAAATGCAGTCTGCCACGGATATCCTGCTGAATATCCAACTCCGATTCCTCCGATCATTCCAATGTACGGATACATGGATTTAGGAAGTACCAGATACAGCACAATAAACAGCAGACAGCCCACAACATTAAACATTCCTCTGCTCACAGACCTTGGGATACAGTCCTCTGTAAAAGGCAGACATACGGACATACAGGCGATTCCTGCCCACATTGCTCTGGGAAGTCCCAGAAGATTCATAAACAGCATTGCGCTGGATACAATCAGTGTCAGTTTCACATACCATCTGCTTCTTGCTGACTTAAGATCAAATTCCCGGAACAAATCCAGGAAGGTTCTTCGATAGGCTCTGTTTCTCTGGTTCTTATAGAAGACGATCATACAGATCACCATTCCCACCAACAAGCCGATCACACGGAAGGTGTATTCCTTTCCTGTCACATCATAGCCCAGAAGCAGCAAATAGCCCAGAACAAAGGTCGAATGATTGTACATGATCACATTATGACAGCCCAGTATCATCAGCAGTAAAATACACACAGCATTCACTGCAAACGCGGCTAACGGAGGCACTATATTTGCCAGACGGGGTCCTGCCATAAGAATACCGAAGATCCCTGCAATGGAAAGCAGTCCATGTGTTGTCCTGATCCCGAAATCTGCCTGCCGCAGCACAAGCACTGCCAACAGAACAGTAACACCAACTACACTGTTGCTGCTCCCTGTAAGCTTACTGTACATGCTCACCACTGCTACGCAAAAAGCCATAACCAGATACACTTTAAAATTATAGATTAAAATGTGCCGTCTTTTCTCTTTTGGGTCTGTGGTGCTTCTGATCAGCTGTTTGGAGCCGGTCGAACTCAATTGTAATTCCTGATAAAATGTCATGTCTCGTTACCTCTCTTTCGTGAAAATCTATAAAAATTTATGAATTACCTTTTTTAGTAACGAGCACTATACCGCAGTTCCCTCTGTTAGTCAAGACTTAATTATTTTTCCAGGTCTCTTCTGATTATTTCTTCCAGTCTGTCCAGATCCTCATTGTCAGGGTGAGATAACGCCCTGTCAAAATTCTGGATCAGTTCATCCAGGTTTGGTGCATGATCCGGCTTCTCTTTCATCTTTACGTATCTGTCCCTGACTGACTGGGGCATTTTCCCCTGACACATAAATTCTCCCATCACTGTATTACTCTCATCAACAGATTCCTTAACTTTCCCGAGAACCTGTTGGAAATAGGCTTCACTGCCTCCGAAGCCTGCTGTTCCAAACAGAAAGATTTTTTTATTTCTCAGGCCCTTTAACAGTTCAAGTGTTACAGGATCTGCATTCCCTATATCTGTCCAGAATCCAATGTATAATATGTCGGATGAAAGAGCCTTCGCTCCTTCTGTTCCAAAATAATCACAGTTTTCCTCAGGCAATACCTCCCTGATCTTCTCCGCAAGCTTCTTTGTGTTCCCTGTTTTACTGCTGTATATAATCGAGTATCTTTGTATTCCCATGCTGTCTCTTGCTCCTTTTTTTGTTTTATGCACTCTCGAAGTCTTCCTTGTATTTGCTTTTGCAAAAAGATTCCGAAAGTGCATTTTTATCTGCGTTATTTATATCAGTTATAAATTCTCGTCCGACACTCCATCCCGGAACATTTTCAGTAGCTCTTCCAAGCTTTCTCTCAGCTTTTCATTCTTATTATACTGAATCAGTACCACCGTAACAATGGCAGACAGGATCATGCATCTGCGGATCAGTTTTCGGATGCGGATACATTTCTTTACATCTTTTCGTCCCTTTTCATAGAGTTTCTCTGCCATCCTGTCAGCTCTGGCATCTTTGCAGGCAATATAATCATCAATCACCTGCTTATCCTCCTCACAGATATCCAGATTCTCATACTGACTCCTCAGCTCCTCGAGTTCTGCATTATTCTGTCTGATCACGATATCTTTGCGGTTGATTCTCTCAGCTGCACTCCGGCTCATTCTCTCTGTTCGTTTACTCATGATAAAAACCCCTTTCGTTTATTTTTTAGTATCTCCTATTTTAAACTTTTCTCAGGCTTTTCTCAATAAAATATTGAAAACAAAAAGCACCTGCTTTAACAGATGCTTTTTCTCGCTGAATTTAACCGCCTGACTTTATAAATACTGGCTGAACTCAACCTTCTCTTTATTCGGTCCCTCAATTGTAAAAAACTTTACCCTGTTTTCCCAGAAGGGAAGAAAATGAACAATATCATTGGTCGGAATTCCAATATGCTGTTCTTTTAAATTCATTTTCATTTTCCTCCTGATAGTCCGTTATAATATACATCTGATGAAAATCATCCAACATATTTATGTATTGTCGCTCTTACAGCTCCAGGTCCTGCGATCATCTCACGGAACATATCCTCAACCTTCTCTCCTACACCGTCTTTGTAAAGGTCAGTGAAGAACAGACGCTCATTGGAAAGAATTGGTTTTAACTGATCTTTAAATGTTTCAGGTTTGCCTACAACAATATCCTTAAACTGTTCCTGCAGTTCCTCATTCATTGGATCCGGTGCAAGTTCAAATTTGTTTCCTTCATCATCTACACCAAGCATATATCTGAGCCATCCTGCAATTCCCAGAGGAATAGCTGTCAGTCTGGAAGCATCTCCGAATTTCTGTACATATGCTTTGATTGTTTCGCCGAAACGGATGCCAACCATCTGAGATACATCTACTGCCAGACGAAGGTTGGTGTCTCCCAGATATTCATTTGGAAAACGATCGTTAAAAAGCTCATCCACAAATGCCTGCGGAGAAAGGATTCCAGGGTCAGCAACTACCGGAAGACCTTCATCATAAGCAATCATACGTGCCATTTTCATCATATCTTCATTTGTATTAAGCATATGCGCAAACAGATCATATCCAAGAACTACTCCCAGCGGACCTGTAGCAGAATGAACCGGATTCAGACATACTGTTACTTTCATACGTTCAGAAAGGTTAACTGTATTTCTGTCTGCCATATATACACCGAAACCTTTTTCCAGAGCCGGACGTCCGTTAGGGAAGCTGTCCTCTATTACCAGATACTGCGGTTTCTCAGCATTGACAAATGGTGCAATGTATGTCTTCTTACCTGTAATCACCGGCTGCATGTTCTCAACACCCAGCTTCTCAAGGTCTGCTGCAATCTGCTCGCTTGGACGAGGTGTGATCTTATCGATCATTGTCCATGGAAAAGTAACTACTTGTTCATCGCTTACATAGTTTACAAATCCCTCATCAACAAATCCTGCTTTCTTCCACTCTTCTGTCATTGTCAGTACTGACTCGCGAAGCTTTGCACCGTTCTGTGAGCAGTTATCCATGGAAACCAGTGCGATCGGATATTTGCCTGCTTTATATCTTTCATAAAGCATTGCAACCAGAACTGCCATGGCACCAGCCGCTTTGTCCGGACCATTCTTAATATCTGCCTCTACAAACGGGAACCATGTTCCGTCGGCTTTCTGTAATGCATAGCCTTTCTCTGTAATCGTAAAGGAAACCATCTGCAGGGATTTGTTTGTGAAGATTTCTTTCAGGCGTTTCCACTGTGCTGCATTAGAAGACTGTGCCTTCACTGCTTCTGCAAAAGCTCCGACTACTTTATACTCACGGGTTCCATCCCCATGCAGGATCACGCTTAATCCCAGATTGTCATATGGATCATAAATCTTATCTACTACATCATAATCAAAGGTTTCCACACAGGTAATCCCACGATCCAGAACTCCCTCTTCCAGAAGACCATCTGCAATTCCACCGATAAACACACGGAAAATATTTCCGATACCAAAGTGAACCCATACCGGATTCTCCTTTGCATTCTCAGAGGCAGCCTCTACATCATAACCCGGAAGAGCGATTCCTGCCTTTTTCCATGCTTCCTGTTCCTTGATTCCATTGATTGATAATTTCATGTTATATCCTCCTTGTTTGTCTTATTCGATACTTATTGTTTGTTGTTATGTTCTTTACTTACGTTTATATCTTAACTGTAAGTTGAGTATATATCTTTTCTTTTAAAAAATCCATTGACAGAAATTCTAATTTTCAAACAACTTTTTTGTCTATTTTACTATAGTGTGCTGACAAATTGATGTTGCTGATCGTGCCGGATATTTTTATTGTTTTTTTTTCGTTCTATGCTACAATAAAACTGAAACTTAACATTATCTTGTAACATAATCAGGAGAATATTATGAGTGAAAAGGGATTGACCAACATTAGTCTCAAGAAAATAAATAAATCAAAGGTTTACCAGTACATTTATAGAAAAAAAACGACCTCCAAGCTGCAGATCGTTCAGGAACTGCAGATGGGTTTATCCACTGTCAGCCAGAATCTGAATCTTCTGGAGCAGGAAGGTCTTATTGAAAAAAATGGTTTCTTTGAATCCACCGGTGGAAGAAAGGCAAACGCCCTTCAGATTGTATCAGATTTTAAAATTTCCATTGGTATCGGTATTTTAAAAGGGATGTTTCATATTACTGCTGTAGATTTGTATGGAAATGTTTTCTATACAGATACCATTCCGCTTCCATATTCCAACACACCGGATTACTATAAACAGGTTACTGACGCAGTAAAAGAATTCATCTCATCGCGCCAGTATGACAATGACAAAGTTCTTGGCATCTCCATTGCTACACAGGGTATCACATCCCCGGATCATACCACTGTACTATATGGAGATATCATGAATAACGCTGGCATGAAACTGGATGATTTTTCCAGATATCTTCCTTATCCCTGTTATCTGGAACATGATTCGAAATCAGCTGCGTTCCTTGAATTATGGAATCATCCGGAGCTTGACAGTGCTGTTATCATCCTGCTGAACCGAAATCTGGGCGGCGGCATCATTACCAATCATCAGATTCATCAGGGGATCTCCATGCACAGCGGAACTCTTGAACATATATGTATTAATCCCGACGGCCCACTTTGCTACTGCGGCAGCCGTGGCTGCCTGGAAACCTACTGTTCTGCCAATGCACTGGAACAGGCTGCAGGTATTCCTGCCAAAGAATTTTTCCCTCTTCTGCGCGAAAAAAAATCTCCCCAGATCATACAGATCTGGAAAGATTTTTTAAACCATCTGGCATTTGCCATGAAGAATCTTAACCTTGTTATCGATGCACCGATCATCCTCAGCGGATATCTGGCACCTTATTTTACAGAAGAAGATATTGAATATCTGGCAAAGCATCTCCATATAGCCGCACCATTCATACTGGATAAAACACAGATTCTGGTCGGTACCAACGGACAATATACACCGGCAATCGGAGCGGCTCTGCATTATGTAGAGGAATTTATTCAATCCATTTAACTATAGCAATCCTTATAAATAATGCAATCAAGACAGTTCAGCAGAGTGCGAAAGACAAGAAAGATATCTGACGCAGGACTTCACACTATGATGGGCTGGATTGCTTGCATTATTTTATGGAATTGCTATAGATTGCTATAAATCAGATAAACTTCCTGCTATTCATACTTTCATATATCGCTGATTTCTGCTATTCGGTTTATCTGGTAATGTCATTTGGATCAAATTCATCTCAAGTGCGGGTTGCAAATAATTTCTGCGGAATCCATCTCTGGACTTTAACCCCAGTTTTTCCATAAGTGTTTTTCTTGTATAAGGCGTATCATACTCCATGATTTCAAGCATTTTCCTGACAGTTTCTGAAAACTGCTCATTTTCTTCATTCATCTGAAGCGAAATATCTTCCAAAATCCTGTCTATCTGCGACAACATAAACTCTATAAAAATGGTAGATTCTCCTGAAACATGACATCTGGCAATCGCATCATAATATTCATCCTGAAATTTTTCAATCCGACTTTCGATTGGAATAAACTCAAATACAGGTTTCCATTTAGCTAAAATCGCAGTGTGCCATAATCTTGCCATTCTTCCATTACCATCAGCAAATGGATGAATAAAGACAAACTCATAATGAAATACACTGCTCATAATCAATGGATGAACACTATTCCTTGATTTCTTCATCCATTCAAACAGTTCATCCATAAGCTGCGGTACAAATTGCGCCGGAGGTGCCATAAAAATACATTCATCTCCATTAAAGACTCCCTCTTCTCCATGGCGAAACTCCCCACATTCTTCCACAAGATATTTTGTCATAATCCCATGAAATTTCTTTAAATCTTTTATACTATAGGGATTAATTTCCGAAAGGCTTTCATACGCCGCATATGCATTTTTAACTTCCTGTATTTCTTTCTGTTCCCCCAGTACAAGCCTGCCATTAATTACATCCCTAACCTGCCCCAGAGAAAGAGAATTCGCCTCTATTTTTAAAGATGAATGAATAGATTTAATTCGGTTATTCTTTCTCAGGTGCGGTTTTGTTTCCAGACTGCTGATTGCCGTGATTCGCCCTATTTTTTCAGAAATTGAAGACACATATGATAATATCTCATTTGTTATTGTAAATGGCGGTTTATATTCTCCCACAAAAACACCTCCAGAATTTCCGTTATCTTGCACATTAACTTGCACACTTTTTTGCATACTTTCTTCTTCAGGATAGATTCCGTCTACTTCAGTGCTGTCAGAATCCCCATTGCATTGTCGTAATCTTTCTCTCCGACCATGATTTCATACAATGTTTTATCTGTTCCGAAATTCCCACCCATACTGCGGGCAGTTCCCCTGCCCGGGGCTGTCATTTTTTCTTCGTGGTTGACTCTCTTTGTTTTGTATTTGATTTTCTCTGAATCTAAGGCTTTACAATACTGCTCATATTTGTCTCTGGATGCACCGAGATAAACTGTTCTGCTGTCGAATAACATAATTAATTTCTCCTCCTTTGGGGTGTTGTTTTTACAAAAATGATCCTGTCTGCTGGCTCCTCAGCCTGCACACGCAGGAGCGTATTCGAAAAATCATTCCCACCATCTGCATGCACGGCAACTATAACGAAAAAAACAGCAGACATCCGTTTCCAGATCATCTGCTGTCATTATATCATATATATTTACTGCTTTGTAGTATAAAAGTATTATTCTACTTCTTCTGGTTCCATGCTTCGCATGTGTTCCTCGTTCTTTACGATTTCATACTTCTGGCGATATTCCTTGAAGTATGTATAATATTCCACGCTGTCAGATGGGTAAATCTTGGAATCATGGATATGCATATCCGGATTCTCGTCTCCACTCTTAAGGAGAGCTACCATTGCACTTGCACAATGTGCTGCAATACGGTTGAAGCTGTTGAGAATGTCTGTATATACAGTTCCCTCTTCCAGTCCGCAGTTGCCATTACTCAGACGCTCTACATGATGCATCTTCAGCTCATTGCATAAGGATGTGATAATCATTCCAAGCGGTGCAACTCTCTGTGCCATCTCTTTGTCATCATTGAGGAATGCACGGCAGGTAAGGTTGATCTCCTCGCGAACTGCTTCCATTACTACATTCAGTTCATCCCAGGCTTCCTGTGAGAAATTAGTGTGATTATCATGCATTTCACTGGACATATAGGCAATGTAGGATGCATGGTCACCGATTCTCTCAAAGTCATTGATGGTATGAAGATAAAGGGATGCCTGCCTTGTCTGGGCACTGTTCATCTCATGCTTTGTGAGCTTCATCAGATATTCCCCAAGACGGCTTTCGTATTTATCGATCAGGTTCTCTTTTCTCTGTACCTTATCAAATTTATCCTGCTGATATTCATTCAGAAGGTTCATGGCACGGTTGACATTCTTGCGAAGCTTCCTTGCCATACCGCTCATGGCACGATGACACTGTCCAATAGCAAGTGCCGGATAATTCAGAAGACGTTCTTCCAGAAGATCAAAGTCTGCTTCATCTTCCAGTTCCTCTGCACTGTCTTTTACAAGCCAGCACACCAGCTGCTCGATCTTCGGTATGAACGGGAAAAGAACACATACTGTTGCTACACGGAATACAGTATTCAGTAAAGCAATTGCAACCGGTGACATAATCATATCCATAAATCCGAAATGCACAACAGCATTTACAGTGTAGAAGATCACTGACCAGAGGATAAGACCAAACAGGTCATTGATCAGATAAACAAGTGCTGTACGTTTACCATTCTTATTCGCACCGATTGCTGAAATCAGAACCGGACAGGCAGCACCTACACCGATACCAAGAACGATCGGGAATGCACTGGAGAATGTCAGGATACCTGTTACAGATAACGCCTGCAATACACCGACTGTGGCAGATGCACTCTGCAGCACTGCGGTAAATGCAATACCTACCAGAATACCTATCAGCGGGTTGGAAAACATTGTCAGCATGTTTGTAAATGTGGGGCTGTCCTTCAGTGGTGAAACAGCACCGCTCATTGTCTGCATACCTGTCATCAGGATTGCAAAACCAAGCATGATATTACCGATATTTTTATGCACGGAACGCTTACATGCCATGCGAAGGATAATACCAATAATCGCTACTACTGCTGAAATTGTTGCTGTAGATAAAATCTTCGCAATTCCGTTCTTTCCGTCAATATAAGAAAGACAGAGGATCCATCCGGTAATACTGGTTCCGATGTTGGCTCCCATGATAATACCGATGGCCTGTTTCAGTTTCATCATACCTGAGTTAACAAAACCAATGACCATAACGGTTGTGGCAGAAGAAGACTGAATCACGCTGGTAACACCAGTACCCAGAGCAACTCCCTTCAGCGGTGTGTTTGTCATTCGATACAGGAAAGCTTCCAGCTTATTTCCGGCAACCATTTTCAGGCCGTCGCCCATCAATGACATACCGAACAGGAATAACGCTACTCCGCTCAGTAATGACAATATCATTGAAAAAATTCCCATTATTTTCTCCTTTGTCGTCTGCCTGATTTCCCACCTCATCTCAGAAAATCGGCGCATAATGTAAGCAGGTTATTTTACCTGTTTCTAATCAGAATTTAACCTGCCTTTTACTTTTCCATTCTTATTATGTCACGTCCGAGAGATTATTACAATAATTGTTTTTTCAAAAATTGCATTTTTTCCATAGCGTTTAAAATGCTGTCTTTTTTTTCCTGATTTTTTTTGCAGTTTTCATAAAATTTTCCGACATGCTCTAAAACATATCGGACCATGCCGGAAAATAACATACAATAAATCGGACAGTAAAGAAGGAGCTGTCTATTTTCAGGACAGCCCCTTTCCTCAAATTCCAGTATTAAAATCAATTGGTTATTCACAATCCGCTTCACTGCTTCATTTTATTATCTGGGGGAGTTGCTATAGTTATACATACTACTGCTCATTGCTGCTCCTGTCGCAGCTTCCTCTTCACATTCTGCCAGAACAAGTTCTGCCTTGAACATATCTTCAATAATTTCACACAGTACCGGATTTTTTCTCAGTCCATTCCCTGAACCAATCATACGCCTGATCTTTATACCTATTCCTTTCTGAATAGTCATATACATCTGATACAGTTCTGTGCTCATTCCCTTCAGAACACCATAGCAGAAATCTTCAGGTGTAAAGTTTTCGGAACAGATCTGGGTAATACTGCCGCTTTTTTCCGGATTTACCCGTGTACCGTCAAATGTTGTTTCAACTTTAATCTTTCGACTTTCAGTTCTTTCACTATTCTGGTCTCTCCCTGTTCTTGCCATCTTTTCCATTACTTTGTATAATGGCTGATCCTGTCCGGTCGCTTCTTTTACAAGTTTTCGGAAAAACTGTTCCAGAAGCGCATATGCCTTGCCGCCACACAGAGATGCTCCCGCAAGCAGATACTTCCCATTCAGGAAAGGTCTCGCCTCAATTCCATCTCCTGCAAAATACTGACCGGAAAGAACAGAAATCTGTCCGCCGGTTCCCATATTGACCAGCAATGTATTCTCCTCATCACCTGCTGCTCCGAGAAAGCTTGCCTGATTGTCCCCGATTGCAGTTGTAACTGTCCGTCCTCTGTATGTCCCCAGTTTTTCTATTTCCGTACAGACATCCGGCAGCCAATTTACGTCCACTCCCATTTCAGCCAGTTTTTCTTTTTCAAAGTACATCTTATGGCTGTCAAAGAATCCAAAACCTGCCGCATCGCTCACATGTACCAATGGTTTTTTACGCCCTGTCAAATGCATTCCAAAATAATCCATGATCGTACAGAAGCTCAAAGCCGAATCCGGAACCAGATTATGTCTGATATTATAAATGTGTGTGACAAGCCCATATCCTGAAGCAGCATGGATTTGACATCTTTCCCGGATTTCTTCTGTTAAAGGAATCTGATCCCCATCGCAGATACTTCCTCTGGCATCCTGCCATGTATATAACGGACTGACACAATTTCCTTCTTTGTCAACATAGACAATTCCATGCATCTGCCCTGTGAGCCCAATCCGCTCAACATGCGGATACTTCTCCAGGAAATAATCCAACAGATTCACTGCTCTTTCTACAATTTCTTTTGCATACTGTATTCTTTCCCATTCATTTCCGGTTTCGATAAAGCAACCGTTCTCTACAGTTTTTGCCTCCAGAATCTTTGCCTGTCCGTTTTCCTCTTTTTCCAGAACAACACCGCTTATCGTTGTTGTCCCAATGTCAATCCCCGCCGTTTTCACAGTCCAAACTCTTCTGCCAGTTTCTTAAACTCCGGCAGGGAATTAATAATAGTATCATAAGATACACAATAAGCCAGTCTCACATAACCCGGGCAGGCAAAGGAACTTCCCGGAACCATGAGAATATTATATTTCTTTCCGGCTTCGCAGAACGCTTTTTCATCTGCTATCGGAGATTTCACGAAAAGGTAGAATGCACCCTGGGGTTTAATGCACTCGAATCCGCATTCCTTCAGTCCGTTATATAATGCCAGACGGTTCTTGTCATATGCAGCTACATCCACTTCTGCATCTACACATTTAGCAATCACCTTCTGCATCAGGGATGGGGCGTTGACACATCCGATAGTACGGTTGGCAATAGCCGCTGCAGTGATAAGCTCTTCACTGCCATCTGCTTCATCCGGAATTACCAGATAACCGATACGTTCTCCCGGCAGTGATAAGGATTTACTAAAAGAATATGCTACTAATGTATTGTTATAAAAATGTGGAACATATGGCACTTCAAATCCATCATACGCGATCTCTCTGTATGGTTCATCGGAAATGATGTAAATGCTGTGTCCATATTCTTTTTGTTTCTTCTCTAATAATGCAGCTAATTTCTCAATCGTCTCTCTGGAATAAACAACTCCGGATGGGTTGTTTGGAGAATTGATCAAGATTGCTTTGGTATGCTCATTGATCGTTTCTTCTAATTCTTCGAAATTAATCTGGAATGCTCTGGTATCTGCAGAAATGACCTTTAATCTGCATCCTGCTTCCTGTGCATATACTGCATATTCTGGGAAATGTGGTGCGAATGTGATAACTTCATCTTCTGGCCCATCAACTAATGTCTTAAAGCAGATACCAAGGGCTGCTGCCGCTCCGATCGTCATAAAAATATTCGCTGCTGTATAATTTGTATCAAATCTTTTATTTAAAGACTTGGCAATGTTTTCTCTTACTTCCAGTACTCCAGCATTGCTTGTATATCCATGAATATCCACTGGATCTGCTGTTTTTAACAGGCGAAGTGCTGTCTCATCAATTTCTTTTGGTGCTGGAACACTTGGATTCCCGATACTGAAATCAAATACATTTTCTGCTCCGACTTCTTTTGCTCTCTTCATTCCATATTCGAAAATATCACGGATAATAGAATGCTGTTTCGATAATTCTACTACTTCTTTTGATAACATGATCTGTCTCTTCCTTTCTTTGCCATTAGTTTTATTTTACAAAAAAATGCAGAAAATTACAACAACCCTCGCTGATTGCTGTAATTTTCACGTAATATCATTTGACGATCATTTTATTCATCTAATGCATCTCTTAAGCTCTTTGTAAACTCATAAACCTTTTCAGGACTTTCTTTACCATATTGACTGATCAATTTGACGATCGCACTTCCGACGATGACACCATCACAGTATGTACTCATTTTCTTTGCCTGTTCTGGTCCTGAAATACCAAATCCCACTGCACAAGGAATTGTTGCATTCTTCTTGATCACACCGAAGAATTCATCAAAATCTGTTGTAAATTCACTTCTTGTTCCTGTAACTCCGATGGAGGATACACAGTATAAGAATCCTTCTGCTTCTTTTGCGATCATTGCGATACGATCATGAGATGTCGGTGTTACAAGACTGATATTGTCAACTCCATGAACTGTTGCCACGCCCTGAATCTCGTCTTTTTCTTCATATGGCATATCAGGCACGATAACGCCCTGAATCCCACATTCATTACAAAGATCAAAGAATCTTTCGGTTCCAAAACGATAGATCGTATTGAGATACATCATCATGACAAATGGTGTTTCTTTGATCTCTTCTCTTAATTCTTTTACCATCTGAAAGATTCCCTTTAGTGTTGTACCACCTGCAAGTGAATGCTGGCTAGCTTCCTGAATGACAACACCCTCAGCGATCGGATCTGAGAATGGTATACCGATCTCGATCACATCTGCTCCTGCTTTTACCATAGCTCTGATATTTTCTTTTGTTGTTTCGTACCCATAATCTCCAGATACGATGTAAGTTACTAATGCTTTTTGCCCATTCTTTTTTCTATTCTCAAATGTCTCTCTAATTTTCATCTAACTGCACTCCTCTGTATCTTGCTACCTGATAAACGTCTTTGTCTCCACGGCCAGACAGACAGATAACGACTGACTGGTCTTTACTCATTGTTGGAACGATCTCCATTGCCGCTGCAACTGCATGAGATGATTCGATCGCTGGGATCACTCCTTCTGTTTTGGATAAATATTCAAAGGCTTTGACTGCCTGTTCATCTGTGATACTCACATATTCTGCTCTTCCGATTTCATGAAGATGTGCATGTTCTGGTCCGATTCCCGGATAATCAAGTCCTGCTGAAATAGAGTATACAGGATCGATCTGGCCTTCTTCGTTCTGTAAAAACAAACTCTTCATTCCATGAAAAATACCTTTACTTCCTTTTGCGATCGTTGCTGCATGATCTAACGTATCAATCCCTCTTCCAGCTGCTTCTGCCCCGATCAGTCTGACACTTTCATCTGGGATAAAGTCATAAAACATTCCCATTGCATTCGATCCGCCTCCTACACAAGCAAATACAGCATCTGGAAGTTTTCCTTCGATTTCTTTCATCTGTTCTTTTGTCTCTTCTCCGATGATCTTCTGGAAATCACGAACCATCGTTGGATATGGATGAGGTCCCATAACAGAACCGATGCAGTAAAATGTTGTCTCAATATTTGTAGCCCAGTCTCTCATTGCCTCGTTAATGGCATCTTTTAAAGTTCTTGTTCCACTCTCTACAGCATGAACTTTCGCTCCAAGAAGTTCCATACGATATGCATTCAGACTCTGGCGTTCCACGTCTTCTGCTCCCATATATACAACACATTCCATATCAAATAATGCTGCAACAGTCGCTGTAGCAACTCCGTGCTGTCCTGCACCTGTCTCTGCGATGATTCTTTTTTTCCCCATTCTCTTTGCAAGTAAGATCTGACCTAATACATTGTTGATCTTATGGGCACCTGTATGGTTCAAGTCTTCCCGTTTCAGATATAATTTGCAACCATATTTTTTCGAAAGGCGCCTTGCCGGATAGAGTGGGGAAGGACGTCCTACGTAATCACGTAACAACTGTTCGAATTCTTTCTTGAATTCCTCACTCTCAAGTACTTCGAGGTACTTATTCTTCAGTTCCTCTACACATTTGTGGAGAATTTCCGGTACATAAGCACCGCCGAACTCTCCGTAATAGCCATCCTGGTCAACTAAAAAACTTTTCATAATCCTATCTATTTTTATATGTTATTTTTTTCGATGTTTAGAAACGGGCAAATAAAAAAGCCCTGCCGCAAGTTGCGACAGGGCTCTTTCAAATCTGTTATATCTTTAATGAGGTATATACATACGAGCGCTGCTCCCTTACGACTGTCGGAGTTGTAACGGGCGCCACCACCAATATGTATTTACTAACATTGTTCTCATTGTCTTTCGTTATTTAATTGTTATTTAACGGGGGCAAATATAGACACTTTGTTTGAAACAACAAACAAAAAATGACTTTTTTTCATTTTCCCCTTCATTTTTCTGATATAGAACAATTTTCCCCCTGATCTGTTCTTATAAATACTGAATATTTAAACAGAAAACAATTATGAAACAGAGAAAAGTATTAGTAGGTATCGCTATTGCCATTTTCGTTATATTATTACTTTATTGGTTGTTGGTAGCAGAAGATATGAAACCTTGGTTGTCGGCTATGGTTCCTTCTCTTACGCAGCAATTCATAGCCTGATTCCGACAAGGTTTCAGATAATTCGTGTATATTTGCATGAAACATGAAAAGTGAATAATAACCGAAATAATAACAATAGACAAGATATGGAAAATTTTATCTTTCAAAATCCCGTCAAACTGATAATGGGGCGCGGGATGATTGCCCGATTGGCGAAAGAAATTCCGTCCGACAAACGTATCATGATTACTTTTGGCGGTGGAAGTGTAAAGAAAAACGGGGTATACGATCAGGTGAAGGAAGCACTGAAGAATCATTATACCGTTGAATTTTGGGGGATTGAACCCAATCCTGCTATCGAAACTCTCCGCAAAGCGATTGCTTTGGGAAAAGAAGAGAAGGTAGATTATTTATTAGCTGTTGGTGGTGGTTCCGTGATTGACGGTACAAAATTAATCTCTGCCGGGTTATTGTATGACGGTGATGCTTGGGACTTGGTGCTTGCCGGACGTCCCGCTACCCACACTGTACCTCTTTCCACTGTGTTGACGCTTCCCGCTACCGGTTCGGAAATGAACAATGGAGCAGTGATCTCACGTCGTGAAACCAAAGAAAAATATCCTTTTTATTCCAACTATCCGTTATTCTCTATTCTTGATCCGGAAGTAACATTTACTTTACCTCCTCATCAAGTGGCTTGTGGATTGGCGGACACATTTGTACATGTCATGGAACAGTATATGACTACTCCCAGACAAAGCCGTGTCATGGACCGTTGGGCAGAAGGACTCCTGCAAACTCTTATAGAAATAGCTCCGAAAATCCGTGAGAACCAGCATGATTATCAACTTATGGCTGACTTTATGCTTTCGGCTACAATGGCATTGAATGGATTTATAGCTATGGGAGTATCGCAGGACTGGGCAACTCACATGATAGGACATGAAATCACTGCATTGCACGGGTTGACACACGGACATACGCTGGCGATTGTACTTCCCGCTACATTGCAAGTGCTTCGGGAAGCCAAAGGAGATAAACTTGTGCAATATGGTGAGCGCGTATGGGGAATAACTTCGGGTACAAAAGAGGAACGAATAGATGAGGCAATCCGCTGTACGGAACAATTCTTCCGTTCATTGGGGTTGACTACACGCCTGCACGAAGAAAACATCGGCCAGGAGACGATTCTTGAAATTGAACGCCGCTTCAATGAGCGAGGAGTAAAATATGGAGAAAATGGAAATGTGACAGGTGCTGTGGCTCGTAAGATATTGGAAACTGCACTATAATTTCTTTTCCTATAAGAAATAATAACTGCCTTGTGACTTTTATCAGAAAAGTATACAGGGCAGTTTTTTATTGTTCAATCGTATCGTGTATTGGCACCCCAAAGCAATACGGGAATATCTTGTTTGATATTAAAATGACGTCATTTAAACCAAAAATAATTTTAATTTGTTTTCTATAAGGGGGAAGAAATATCTATATTTGTTCACTCAAGTTTTTGATATCATCGAAATAAAACATTCATTTTATTTTATTACTTATGTTGATAACCATTATTATTCTCGTTCTTTCGGCTATCTTTTTTGTAAATGGTAAAATCCGTTCGGATATTGTGGCGTTATGTGCGCTGGTTGCTTTACTTGTCTTTCAGATATTAACTCCTGATGAAGCCCTTTCGGGTTTCTCCAATTCGGTAGTTATTATGATGATCGGACTGTTTGTGGTAGGAGGTGCTATTTTTCAAACAGGGTTGGCAAAGATGATAAGTTCGCGTATTCTTAAACTTGCGGGAACGAGTGAAATTCGTCTGTTTCTATTGGTGATGTTGGTGACTTCAGCTATCGGTGCATTTGTCAGCAATACCGGAACAGTAGCGTTAATGCTTCCTATTGTGGTTAGTCTGGCGATGGGTGCTGGGATGAATCCGAGCCGCTTGCTGATGCCGTTGGCATTTGCAAGTAGTATGGGAGGCATGATGACATTGATTGGTACTCCGCCGAACCTTGTGATACAGAACACATTAACTTCGGCAGGACTCGAACCGCTTTCTTTCTTCTCTTTTCTGCCTGTTGGCATTGTTTGTGTGATTGTCGGTACATTGGTATTGATGCCGCTTAGTAAATGGTTTCTGTCTAAAAAAGGACAGAAGAATGACAGTAACCGTTCAGGAAAATCGTTAAAGCAGTTGGTCAATGAATACGGGCTTTCCAGTAACCTGTTTCGTTTGCAGGTGATAGGGGATTCCCGACTCTTGGGAAAAACGATTATTGATTTGGATATACGACGCAAATATGGATTGAATATAATGGAAGTCCGTCGTGGGGATGCATCGCAACATCGTTTCCTGAAAACTATCACGCAGAAATTTGCGGCACCGGATACGGTTTTGCAAGTAGAAGATATTCTGTATGTGACAGGAGATTTTGAGAAAGTACAACTGTTTGCTGAAGATTATCTGCTCGATATATTAGGTGACCATGCTACCGAGGAAACGAAAAATACAACTAGTTCTCTTGATTTTTATGATATAGGTATTGCTGAAATAGTATTGATGCCTGCGTCTAATTTGGTAAACCAGACAATTAAAGAAGCCGGATTCCGTGATAAATATAATGTGAACGTTTTAGGTATCCGTCGTAAAAAGGAATATCTGTTACAGGATTTGGGAAATGAGCATATTCATAGTGGCGACGTGCTTTTGGTACAAGGCACTTGGGGAAATATCGCCCGTCTTAGTAAGGAAGACTCTGATTGGGTGGTATTAGGTCAGCCTTTAGCCGAAGCTGCTAAAGTAACTTTAGACTATAAAGCTCCGGTGGCTGCTGCTATCATGGTGTTAATGGTGTTAATGATGGTATTTGATTTTATCCCGGTTGCTCCGGTTACGGCTGTTATGATTGCGGGTATATTAATGGTACTGACAGGGTGTTTCCGTAATGTAGAGGCCGCATACAAAACGATAAATTGGGAAAGTATTGTACTCATTGCAGCAATGTTGCCTATGTCGTTGGCATTGGAGAAAACAGGAGCGTCGGAGTATATATCCAATACATTGGTGAGCGGATTGGGTTCCTATGGACCATTGGCTCTGATGGCGGGTATCT
>ENA-OPCI01000598-OPCI01000598.1-human-gut-metagenome-genome-assembly--contig:-NODE-598-length-23946-cov-3.423716_pt1 | contig 23946 bp, 16 predicted proteins | sample MGYA00241564_ERZ501479 | MGnify/ENA primary metagenome ERZ501479 (study PRJEB25962, sample SAMEA2042630) | human gut metagenome | biome: human gut; feature: human-associated habitat; material: faeces...
GCCCCGGATGTGCATTTCCCTTCTTCTGCTGTTTTTTTCCATGGAATTTCTTCTGCTGATCAGGTTTTTCTCTCTCTTCACCGGATTCCTTTTCCGATTTTTCCATTTTTTCCGGGTTTCCTGGTTTTTCTTTCTTTTCTTTTTTTTCTGTTTTTGAAGGTTTTTCTTCTTCCAGATCTTCCTTTGCTGCTGCAATATCTGACGCAGTCTTCACATTTTCTCCACGTTCTGCCCAGTAACCTGTCAGAATCGCAAGACCTTTATCCTCAGACACAATATAATATGTCTCGTTTTTACCTTCATTTTCACTGATCAGATATCCCAGATATGTGGACAATTGAAAATCCAGTGCATTTTTCACACCGACTTCAACTTTTTGTAATACGATCTTTCCTTTTGTCTGATTCAGTTTTTCGTGAAGACCGAAGGTAAGTGTGGATGCGTTTTCACTGTAGAAAATACACACACAATCCTTCTTGCCAAGCTGATCCACCCCGTACATTCCGTCAGCTTTTACATTTTCATAATCTACGAGATAATATGCCATAATTTTTTCTCCATTTCTTCCATGTTTGTGAAGTACTATTCTTTCAACCGCACATTATTTTATTCTACCCTTTCCCGGCATTACTGTCAAACGCTCTGTGCATTTCTCTGCTACTTTTTTCTCTTACAGCTTTCCCAATGATCCATTGGTAAATGCCTGTATTATCATACACACCAAATGTTTATCCAGATGTACGTACTTTAGAGCGTGTCTGAAAAATCATTCCCACAATCTGCACACACAAAAAAGACGAATCTACTGAAAATGTATGATTCGTCTTTTTCCTTTTTCATATTGGCTGTCGATTGTTTCCATCCATCAGAACTTTCCGGATGTTCCTCCGTGGCTTCTTCCGGAAGAGCTTGTGTGTGTGGAGCTTCCGCCGGATGAACTTCCGCTGGAGCTGGATACCACTCTGGATGTCACATTGGATGCAACCAGCACATCCGAATTCTGATACAGGCGCATACTTCCTGCCACCTGGTAATCCGCTGCTGATTCTTTTTTCCGTACACTTTTCAGTTTTGCACTCTTCGATCTTCCTATCAGTAAAGAAATCAGGAAACCAATTGCAAGGGAGATGGGGATATATACGGGATGGACTGTCCCTTTTGGCATATTATCCCCATCATATGGTTCTCCCGTATGGGCCTGGGTAAGGAACTTATCACAGCAGTCTGCAAAGTCGTTGAAGGCATCTCCATACCTTCCGCCACTCAAGGCAGGTTTGAAATCATTTACCACATATTGCAGACCTGCATCGGTAAATGCTGTGATACCAAAACCATAGGTAGTGATAGCATAGTCTCTGTCTTCCATACTGATCAGCAACAGGATACCGTCATCGTCTTTTCCGTATCCGTAGCCGTTATAATCATAGAAATCGTCTGCATATTCCTGTGAAGTCTTTCCTTCCAGGGAATCCACGGTGACTACTGCCACTTCACATTCCTGTCTTTCACTGATTTCCTCCAGTTTATCCAGCAGAGCATCTGCTTCTTCCTCAGTCAGCAGACCTGCATCATCCACAAGCAGCGGAAGCTGTCTTTCTTGCGGAATCGCGCCGCCGGCTTCCTGATTGTTCGAACCGGAAGCTTCTGTAGTTTCCGAAGTATCGGCACCTGCCGTCTGATCATCGCCCTGGCTGTCTGTAGCAGCCGGTTCTGCCACTCCCTGAGAATCCACGCTGCAGATAGCAGCTGCCGCATCCAGATAAGCATCTACACAGTCCACATAATAATCCTGGATAGCAAATTCGTTCCAGAGTTCATTTTCCTGTTCCTCCGTCAGTGGAGCTGACTCCATTCCTGAGCTGTAGATAAACCATTCCTGATCATCGATACTGTAGATCAGCATAAAGCCCGGATCATCGGCAAACAGTCCCTTGTACACCTGCTCAGATACCGCCGGAGTTCCCATGCCCTCCGTGGTGTTAGTGATCATACAGGTAATGCGAAGTCCCGCTTCTTCCGATATTGTTTCTGCTTTTTCGTTCAGCGTCGAAATATATTCCCCCAGCACATCGCTCTGATCAATGATATAGGTATTACTGTCTGCATATACAGGTATGCCGAAGAGCAATCCGAATAAAATGGAGAGTATCGTAATTTTTAATTTGTGCTTCATATTCTCACCCTCCTTCTTACATCAGTGCAATGATCCAAAGTAACAAATAGATCACAAGTCCGATGATACCGCCGCGAACCGATACGCCGATCCAGAACTTCTTTTTGTCCATCGGCAGGTTTCCTACCAGTTTTCCGCTCTGTCCATTCATGGCGAAGGTAAATTTTTCACCATTCCAGGTAGTGTTCAGGATCCATACCGGATACAGCACATACCAGTATCTGGCATTGCATACATTTACATTACTGCTGGCCACCGTCACACGGTCCATATGAGGCAGGGTCTTTCGAAATGCATCTTCTGTAGCTTTTTTCACTCGCTCCCTGGCACGTTCCATACGTTCTTCCATGTCCATATCGTATCGATCTGCCATATATCCCGCAAGGTAAGCCGCCTGAAAAGGAACCGCCTCACGGAATTCAAAAGGTTCTATGGATTCCATCAAAGTATCATCCATTTTCCTGGATCCGTCTGCCGGAACGCGGGCAAAACTCAGATTTCCTCCACGCTGCATGGAATACATTTCGGTTTTTGTGTACTCTGTGTCTCCATTTCTCCACTTGGTGATACGCTCACCGTTATATGCGACACTTCCTTCCGCATCTACGTCAAAGATCCAGAAAGGAACATAGACACCTTTCATCTCATCCACATGATTTTCTTTTTTAAATACCTTTGGAAGGTATTTTTTCCCTTTCAGATGGTTGAAATAAGCTGCCTTTGCCGCTTTTTTATCTTTCTTAAACGGAATGATATAATCTGGTTTCAGATCTCCGGCAAACTGTCCTTTCATGACAACCCTGTTTCCACAGAACGGACAGCTTGTTGCGCCGGTATTGGCATCTGCAACGATCTCTCCTCCACAGGACTGACAGACATAGACCCTGATTCCGTCTGTCTCGCCTTCCATCCATTGATTGTTGCCCATATCAGACCAGTTTTCATTGTTTTCTCCGGCATCGCCACCCTGATTGCCACCGGCATTTCCTTCGGCTTTCTCCTGCATCTGCTGATACTGGGCTACTTCCATTTCCGTATCACAGTAGGGACATTTCATTTTCTGAGTCATACTGTCAAACTCCATGGCTCCGCCACAAGAAGGGCATTTGTACTCCATCATATCTGCCATAGCTCACCCTCTCCCTCCTTTTTATGCTCTGTCCCCGAAAAAGTTTTCCGGGGACAGTAGCTCAGATATTTTTGTATAATGTCGACCGCATATTATGCGGACAAACAAACCGGCTTAGATTACTGATTTGGTTTTGGCTGTCCACAGAATTCGCAGAATCTTCCTGTGTTGGATGCGCCACAGCTGCATACCCAGGCACCACCGGCTGCTGCAGGATTTCCCTGTACAGGCTGGCTGTAATCCTGATTTGGAACACCTGCTCGCGGATCATAGTTGCCCTGATTCATCATTCCTGGCTGCTGGCCGTACATTCCCTGGTTCATCATGCCCGGCTGCTGGCCGTATGCTCCCTGGTTCATCATGCCTGCCTGCTGGCCATACATACCGGCATTCATATTGCCCTGTTGGCCATATGCGCCCTGATTCATCATACCGGGCTGCTGATTGCCGTGCATTGGGGTATTTCCCATCATTCCCGGCTGCTGACCGTACATTCCGGTGTTCATGTTGCCTGCCATATTGCCGCCGGAGAGTGCTGCGATGATCTGATTACCGATCTGCTCTACTGCCATGATCTTTCCACGGTCATTTGCATCGATATCGAAATTATGTAACTGGAAATCCATATCGTCAAACCAGGGGCTGTTGATACCGATCATCATTTTATATTTGTAAGAATATTTGTATCTTGGAGGCACATAATCTCTCATCTCGCCATTCTGATCCCGATACTGTTCTTCTGTACGATCCTGTTCCACATCCATGCGACAGCTTGTAACCTGAGAAAGATCCAGAATATCCGGATTGGTCTCTACATCCATCTTGGTGCCAATCGCAAATTTCTGATGGTTATCATCAATAAATACATGGTAATTATTATCTGCTTTCAGATCTCTGGTCACACGGAAATTACGAACTGCCTCTTTGTTCTGTTCTCTGTATGCCAGCTGTTTCTTAATATCTTCTACTGTACTGTGGCGACGCTCCTCAAACCAGGGAGACAGTTTTTTTGCACAATCCTTACACAGATTGCCGTCATCCAGTTTTCTGTTTCCTAACAGACCAATCTTCTCACCACAGATATCACATACTTTTTTATCAAATAAACCCATACCTCTTCCTCCCTTCCGGATTACTGAATATCAGATTCGTTAAAAGGATCTCCGCATTCTGGACAAAAACGCGGTGGATTTTTCGGATCTTCCGGGTTCCATCCACATTTATCACAGCGATATAACGGTGCATCCGCCGGTTTTTTTGCTCCACAGTTCATACAGAATTTGCCCTGATTGACAGTTCCGCAAGAACAGGTCCATCCTTTCGGTTCTGCTGGTTTTTCTTCTGCCGGCTTCGGTGCTCCGCATTCCGGACAGAATTTTCCTGTGGCAATATTGCCACATGCACATTTCCATCCTTCTACAGGTTTTGGTTCCGGTTTCTTGGAACCACATTCCGGACAGAACTTTCCGCTTACTACATTTCCACAGCTGCAGGTCCAGGTGTCTGCTGCAGGTGTTGTTACTGGTGCTGCAGCAGCTGCTGCCTGCTGCTGCGCTGCTTCTGCACGGAGTCTTTCTTCTACCTGTCTGCGGATCTCTTCTTCCTGGGCTTTTTTCTGTGCTTCTTCCTGACGTCTGGCTTCTTCCTGCTGCTGACCCATAGCGAACAGATTCTGCGGATTCATACCGCCGCCTCCTGCGTTCATGGCCATGCCCATTCCCATAAACCCTGTCATTGCACCTGCTTCATTGGATGCTGCTGCTTTCATGGCGTCTGCCTGTGCTCCAACCATAGTAGCTGCTGCCATGGTAGGATCTCTCATGATCGCGGTACGCTGTGCCTGTTTGATCATCTCCGCATCTTCTTCCGGTAAAGTTACGGAACCCAGAGCGATACTTACTACCTGCAGACCACGAAGCTGTCCCCACTTGGCGGACAGAGATTCATTCATGGCATTTTCCAGTTCTGTATTATGAGTGACGATCTGATTCGGACGTAATTCCAGATCAGATAATTTTCCAAATGCCGGCTGAAGTGCACTGATAAATTCTGTTTTCAGCTGACTTTCCAGTTCTTCTCTTCGATATTCGTCTTCTACGTTTCCACATACGTTGCTGTAGAACAGAAGCGGATCCGCGATACGGTAAGAATATACACCGGAGCAACGTACTGCCACGTCCACATCCAGTCCGATCTTGGAATCTACTACACGGAACGGAATCGGATTCGGTGTTCCGAACTTGTTATCGATCAGCTCTTTTGTATTGAAATAATATACTCTCTGATCTTTTCCGGTATCTCCGCCATAGGTGAATCGTTTTCCGATGGTTGCGAAGGTTGCTTCGATACTTGATCCAAGACTGCCGGTAAAAATAGATGGCTCTGTGGAAGAATCAAAGGTAAACTGACCCGGTTCTGCACAAACTTCAACAATTTTACCCTGTTCTACGATAATCATACACTGACCGTCTGCAACAGCGATTCCACTTCCGTTTGTAATAATGTTATCGCTGCCTTTTGTGTTGGAGGATCTTCCTGAAACACGTTTCTGTCCCTTTTTAACCATTACATCTTTATCCATGGAGTCGCAGTAGAAAAACTCCTTCCACTGATCTGCCATTACGCCGCCTGCTGCGCCCATAGCTGCTTTTATAAGTCCCATACGATTTTCTCCCTTCTTTATACATAGTTTTTCGTAACTGTTCAGTACCTTCACAGTCACGAGCCAAAATGCATGTAAAATCACCTTCGGTGACGCATTTTGGCTTGTATATCTCGGGATCTTGGCATAGTCATACCAAAACACCTTGCGCAACAGTGGTTACTGACAATTACATCTTTTCCTTTTTTTGTAATATTATTATTACAGATATCTTATTGTCAGTCACTAACACTTGTGATAGCAAATGAAATACTTCTTGATATTTTATAATGTCTGCCAATCTTTCAATGTGCTTACGACCAGCTTACTTTCCAGCACTGCGGCCAGTAATTCTTCCTTACAGGAATAGCCGGCTTTTGCTATCATATCCTGAAAATTCCATCGAACTCCTGCTGCCGAACAGTTCATCTGTTTCCCAATCTCCGAATAGGAATAGCCTTTGATATACAGTCTCAGCATCTCCAGCTGCCGGGGGCTGATCTCATCGCTTTTCATCCACTTCAGTTCCACGGCCGGTGCCTTGTCCGGAAAGACGTGTTCTCCCTCCAAAGTCCGATCGATCACCTCCATAATTTCTTCCTGTCCGTGATCCTTATACCACAGACTGTCTGCGCCCTTCTCTTTTGCCCGTGTAAGGATCTCCGGATCCACCAGAGATGTGATCACGATGATCTTCACTGCCGGATGTTGTTTTTTGATAGTTTCTGCAGCCAGCAATCCGTCATGGTTCTGGAAGGTCTGGACGTCCATCAGGACAAGATCCACCACCGTATGATTACAGTAAGAAACAGCCTTTTCTCCGTCGTTCAGAACGTCCACCAACAAGAATCTTTCATCCCCCTGCACCATGCTGGCGAAATACTTCTGCATAATCTTCTGGTCTTCCACAAGTAACACTCGTATTTTCATTTTTCATCACTTCCCTTTTTATTCTTCTGTTAACTGTTCAGTATCTTCACAGTTACTTCCTCTGAACTTTTGATCTCTCTGTCTTTTTCATGAGACAGTAACAGAATCAGTTCAAACTCAGGCGAAAAGATCACCTGCATCTTTCCTCCTTCCCGCTCCACTGTTTTTCTAAGAGATGTCAGTCCTCCGCCCTCCTGGGATCCTTCTGCGGGTTTCTTTCCATTGTTGGTGATCTGTACCTTACAAAGCACTTTATTGTTTGTGATCTTTACAAACACCCTGGTTCCACCGGCGTGCCTTGCACAGTTTGTCATACATTCCATAATCGCCTGGTCGATCAATAACTTCTGATATTCTTCCTCCGGCATGCTTCCGGTGACAAATACAGTGATTCCAAGCTTTTCTGCCTTTTCTGTGATGGACTCTTTATTCTCGTCCTGTACTTCCTCCATATTTCCCAGCAAAATCTGTGCCGTCTGCCTTATGGTCATTAACTGCCCTTTCATTTTCTCCGGTTCTGCTTCCTCTTCCAGAAGCTGTCGGACTGCCAGGAGGCTGCGCCCGAAGCTGTCATGGATACGGATCTTCATAGCCAGAGTTTCTTCTTCCCGGATCTGTTCATCGATACATTCGTACATTTTTCTTATTTTTTTATTCAGCCGGATAAGTTCTTCATTGCTTTTCTGGATCTTCTCACTGTTAAAATAAAGATTGGTCACATCCAATGCCAACACCTGTATATAACCCTGCAGACTGGGATCCTCCAGTTTTTCCTGGCGAAAATCCCATACGGTACCATTCGGAAAATAATACAGATTTTTCTTTTCCCCTACTTTTGAGATTCCGTTGGAATATTGTTTTGCCTCCAGTGCTTCTTTTAAAAGCAGATAGCTTTGCAGATTCTCTCCGGTAAGCATATAGCCTAACTGGTACATTTTCTCATTACATAATACGATCTGTCCGATGCCATCACAAAAACAGATTCCGCACTTCAGATGATCCAGGGTCTGTTTGATGGAGTATACAGACAATTCTTTTTTGTATTTTTCATCTTCGCGCCGGATACGACAAATCAGATAACCGGTATCTGCAAAAATGAGAAAAAAAAGGATTCCTGCAGGCCAACCGGCTGCAATATGTAGAAGCTTGTTTTTCCCTTCCCAAATAGCCAGATAATCACTCAGCAGATCCGTAAGAATTCCATAGGTGACACTCAGCAAAAGAAAATTGACAGCCATAACCTCTACTTTCCGCTTTCTGGAATGTTGAATACACAACAGCCTAATCTCCACCAGAATCAGAAGAAAAAACGCAACCAGAATCATTTCCTGGACAAACATACCGGATGTTTCAAAGGATTTCATCGTTGCCTCCTTTCTCTGACAGTTGCAAAGCCAGAAACCATTCTTTTTCTTCTTCCTGTTCCATATGTAACAAAGGATATTTTTCTTGCAGACTCTCCGTCTGACAATCACCCTCCAGGTTCACCGAGATTCGAAGGGCACCATTCAGTTCTGTCAGCCGATAGAAAAAAGAACCGCCCTGTTTCAGAAGCAGTTCTACTATCTGCTCAAAGAAATCATAAGCTCTTAAGACAAGTTGCGCCGGTAAAGTTTCTTTGCCGGTTTCTATATAATACTGTCCTTGAATCTCACAAAAGACCAGATTACTGCAGGATTCCCGCAGGCTCTGGATCAGTTCTTCTTCCTTTAATTCCTTACCTTCCAGTGCGGAAAGTGTCAGATTCTTCCTTCTTTTCAGATAAGACCCTACGATCAGGATTTTCCCCAGAAGTCTGTGATATTCCCTGTGATCCGTACACTGTTCCAGCTGATCCACATATCCGGCGATCTGCTGAAATTGTTCTGCCGTCTGCTTTTGCATCAGATCGTAAAGCCGGTTCTTTTCTTCTGCCTGTTTTCTCTCTTTTTCTTTTTGATATTCCAGTTTCAAAAGCTGGTTTCGATCCCTCAGTTCTTCACGAAGCTCATAGAGACTTTCATAAGCAGCTCGATGCTGACGGATATCTTCGATCCAGAAAGCATACCCTCCATTGATAGGGATACTGTTCAGACGGATCCCTTCTTTTTCATATCCCGGATTCTCCAGTGCTTCTTTCATCTCTTCTTTATCCAGCTCGATTCCGTCACCGGTTGTATAACGGATGTTCAGATTCCGGTCACTGATCTGTGCATTGATTCCTCTGGAAGCCTGAAACAATTCTCCGTATCGGTTATTTACCAGAATCAGACCACACTGGATGCAGCTTTCAAAAAGAGCGGCGATCAAAAGGCAACAGGCCGCCGCCATATCTCCTGCAATGATTTTCAGATGTGGAATACGGAAAATATTGGCAATGCACCAGATAAAAAACAGTCCTAATGGCACAAAGGGAAGCCATATTTTCTTTTTCCCGGGGTTTCTGCATTTTGCGATTAATATGCCCAGCATAGTAAGAAAACCGATAGCAATCCATGCCACACAAAGCACAAATCCCGGACCATAAAAATACTCATCATCTGTCCATGGCTTTTCTGCAGGAAAGCGGAATACCAGCTGATGAAGATCGTTGGTCATAACAAGCAGGATCACGCCCACTGTGATCACCAGGAAAATACCGGTCCATTGTCTCCTCTTTTGATTTTCACTTTCTCTCATCTTCAATGCCGCAATCACACTCAGAGATGGAATAGTCAGTAGCGGGACATAATATCCATACCAACTGTAACGCCGCAATACCGGTTCATAAAATACATTGTATTTCAGAGTACGGATAACAAACCAGAAAACCATAAGAGATGCAATACCACACAGACATCTTCGTGCTGTCCTGTTTACGATCCTTCGCTGAAGGGAAATTCCCCAGACACAATATAAAGTGATATACAAGTATGCCCTCGTCAGTTGAAAAAAAGCTACCCAGCCTGATTCTCTGTTCGTTGGAAGATGACGGCATATTATGGCAGTGATTACACACCCCCCGGCAAGGAGCAGATTCCGGATTTTTTTGATTTTTTCTGTTTTTTCGTTCATCTATTTGTAGAATTCCTCTCCTGATAATGCTAAGGACTTTTGCCCTTGCTTAATGACTGCATGGTAACTGCTATACGTCACACAGTTACTTTAAGTATATACATTATACCGTATCTTCTCTCTATATCTCAAGTCATAACAGACACCCGCGAACAGCAATCAAAATTGGTCCACCGGACCAATTATTGATATGCAATGCAACAAAAAGATCCCGGTGAAAATAGATTTCATCAGGATCTTTCTTCGTTTTCTTCTCTTACATTCTCTTTTTTGCGGCCCGGATCAGTTCCTCCAGCCCTTTGTTGCATTCTCCGATGGGAACATCGGCGCAGATCACCTTTTTACAGTTTTCCATAACCTGTATTGCTTCCCGGAGATGCTCCTGAGTAATCTGGCAAAAAGGTTCCTCTGTGATCACCCTGGCGGCTAGCAGGCGGGCTAACTGATAATCCACATCGTTGGTGTACAGGATGCCTGTTGCAAAGGGGATATTATCCTTTTGTAATTTTCTGTAGATGGGTATTCCCCTTCCGCATCCGGCGATCACGAAGACCTCCGGCTCTCCATCAACCTTTGGAAGCTCAATGCTGCCAAATCTGGGATCATAAAATCCGTTTTCGATTCCATATAATTCCCGGATGGTCTGTTCTTCAAAGATCTGTTCCGGAGTTCCGTAATAGCAGACATGATCTCCTTTTACACAAAGGATCTGATCTGCAATCTTCTGTGCCAGATCGATCTCATGAAGGGACATGATCACGGTTATGCCCTTTTCTTTTGCCATAGAGCGTAGAATGGATAACAGTTCCAGCTTATGACGGATATCCAGAAAAGAGGTAGGCTCATCCAGCACGATGATCTCCGGTTCCTGGCAGATAGCTCTTGCCAGAAGGACTCTCTGACGCTGCCCGTCACTGATGGCATTAAAGTCCCGGCTTCCCAGTTCTTCTGCATGGACGATCCGCATGGCCTCATCCACTTTATCCTCGTCTTTCCGGCTTAAGATGCCCAGGCGACCTGTATAAGGATAACGACCGGTTGCCACAATATCATGACAGGTCATCAGTTCCGGCCGCATGCGCTCTGTCAGAACTACTGCCATTCTGGTGGAAAGTTCCTTGTAAGAAAGCTTGTGCAGATCATTCTCCTCATACAGAACCTTACCACCAAGTATCTTCAGCTGTCTGGTGATACTCTTTAAAATTGTTGATTTTCCGGATCCGTTCGGTCCGATCAGTGTAACAATCTCTCCTTTATGGATACCTACCTGAATCTGATCAATCAGAGGTTTTCCGTTGTATCCCACCGTCAGCTGATCCAGATGAAAATAATATTCTCCCATGTCAGTTTCCTTTCTTCCGGTGCAACATCATGAAAATAACCACCGGCGCACCAAATATCGAAGTCACGGTACTGATATTCAGTTCCAGCGGTGCAAATGCCATACGCGCGATCAGATCACACATCATACAGAAGACACCGCCACCCAAAAATGTGGCAGGAATGACGATCAGTGGCCGGGAAGTTCCAAGACTTCTCTTTACCAGATAGGGAACAGCGATTCCCACGAAAGAAATCGGTCCGGCAAATGCAGTCACACATGCAGAAAGCACACTTGAAGTCAGTATCAGCATAATCCTGAAAAAGCGAATATTCACACCCATACTCTGGGCATATGCTTCTCCCAGCTGGTAAGCTCCGATCGGCTTGGACATGAAAAATGTAATAAGGATCGTCACTCCGATGACAACTGCCGCCACCTTCACATTGCTCCAGTTCATACCTGAAAAGCTTCCCTGGCTCCATCCGTGCAGGTTGACAATGTCTGAGTCCTCTGCAAAAGTCACCACAAAATCCGTGACCGCTGAACAGATATAACCGATCATGATACCTGCTACTAAAAGTGTTGCCATATGATTGATCCGTCTGGACACCAGAAGGATAAAACCTGTGGCGATCAGGGAACCGATAAAGGCTGCTATGATCAGCGTATAAGAAGATACCACCTGAAACCGTCCCAGAAAATAAATCATCGCCAGAGCTACCACCATTTTGGCTCCGGAGGAAATACCGAGCACAAAGGGACCTGCAATAGGATTTTCAAAGAAGGTCTGTAATAAAAATCCGGAAAGAGAAAGTGCTCCCCCAAGGATGGCCGCCATCAGAATTCTTGGCAGACGGATCTTCCAGATAATGTTATATTCCATCTTATTTCCTTCCCGAAGAAAAATAATCTTTAAAATCTTTGGGATAGAGATATCCACATTTCCGGTATTGATATTCAAAACAGTGATCACGCAGAATGCCGCCAGCAGTACGAGAAATACCGATGTATACCGGCTTCTGCGCAGAAAATTTTCATAATGAAAATCGGTTGCCCCCTGAAGGGCTTCTTTTCGTTTTTTCATGATTTCTCCTGTTACTTATCACTTACTTTAGTAAGGAATGTCATGTCTTTCTCATCTCCGTCGGTTAACATCAGATGAAAATCTGTGATCAGCTGACCAACGATATCCGTTGCCTGATACATATATTTTCCTACACACCATACATTGCCTTCCTGAACAGCTTTGAAGTCCTCAAACAATTCGTTTTTTGCAACCAGTTCGTCTACGGACTGGATGGGATTGTCAATAGTGGCATTGTATACCAGATAATCTGCATCTGCTGCAACTGCATAGAATTCCTCCATGCTCATGGATACGGAAGCACTGGTTGTCTCCACACTGTCCAGATCCTGGAATACGTATCTTCCGCCTGCCAGCTCGATCATGCTTGGAATATAATCCTGGGTTCTTCTCACTACAATAGAACCGTCCGTACTTACAAAGAAAAATGCCACCGTCTTTTCCGTATTTTTAAAGTCTTTCAGGTCGCCGATTACCTTGGCCTGTTCATCAAAGAAGCTATATGCCTCTTCTTCCTTATCTAACATAGCGCCATACAGCTTGATCCATTCTGTTCTTGCCAGAGGATGGGTCTCGTAGCTGGAGCGGTCGATAAATACCGGAATATCCAGGTCTTCGATCATCTCCTGTACTTTCGGTGTGTGGAGAATCATAGTGGATTCAATAGCCACATCGCAATCCTGATCTACCAGCATCTCATAATCCGGCTCGCTGTATTTTCCTGCAAACTGGATCTTACCGTCTTCCATGGCCTGTTTTGCCTCTTCAATATACCAGCCGGAAGCGTCGATTCCACTCATCTTGATGTTATCCATGGAATCCAGTGCACGGAAAAGCGCCATAGTGGAGCTGGCTGCCAGATAAATCTTATCCAATGGTTTCTGCAGCACGATGATACTGTCGTCCAGGCCTTCGGGAGCCTCCGCTCCCTCAGGCACCAGAAGATACTGAGCACTGTCATGTACATCGATCAGCTGATAATCATCTTCATAATAATACACATCAAAGCAGTCTGCATACTCCAGTTTCAGCTTTCCCTGGCAGGTAAGTCCTGCCACCTCAGGCGCATCGGATGCATCTGTCAGATAAGAAGCTGTATCGCCGGATACCTCTTTCTGTTCTGCATCCTGCTGCTTTTCTGTATCTTTTTTTGCGTCTGCAGAATCGGTTTCTTTCGTTGTATCCGTGCTTTCCCGGGTCGTACTCTCTGCCTTTTCAGAAGCAGATGGAGTATCCCCACTGCCGCCACAGCCGGTAAGCAACATGGCTGCTGCAAGGAACACCGCCGTCATCCGGCTGCATTTCTGATAAATATTTTTCTTCATTCTTTTTCCCCGTTTGTTTTTTCGTCTGTAACTGTTCTATATCTGTTAACAAATACGACAATCTTTATTTTTTGCTTTTGGCAGCTTTAACTGCTTTGTCATACAGTTTGTCTGTCTTGTCGCTGCATCCGAAGAATGCACCATATACCTTCAGCCACTCAGCTTTGCCGAGATCAGACTCTTCGTCTGCAGATCGGTCGATCAGCATAGGAATACCGAGAGTTGCAAAATTATCTGCCAGCTGATCCAGCACTGCCTCTTCCTCATTTTCATCGGAACTGTCTGTTGTTTTTTTGCTGTCTGTATCTGTACTCTTATCGTCTGCGTCTTTCACATCTGCTTTCTTCTGATTCTTACTGTCACTGTTTTTCTTGCCGTCGGTATCGCTGCCCTTTTCTTTGGCATCTTCTGCTGTTTTGCTTCCCGGCAGAACTTCAGAAGAAACGATTGCAAAATCGATCTTATTCTTTACCAGTTCCCGGAATTTCAGATCATCGGCTGCCCCTGCATATACCATCTTATCTTCTTCCAGTCCTTTATTGACTGCATCGATATCTGTCTCATCCTTGTCAAATCCTACTGCTTTGACCTTTTTCAGGAGTTTCAGAGTTTCCAGAGTATCGATAGACTCTTCAGAATCCACATAAGCATGCTTGATAGGCAGTTTTACAACAATCATTTCTTTTTCGATACCTACCGGCAGTTCTGCATCGGAATCTTCCGGAACGATAAGGTATTTTACAACCTTTGCCTTATACAGATCCGCTGTGATCTCTTCCTGGGTCTGCACTGCTGCCTCTCCCTCATCGTTATAAGCTACGCTCTGGGTGTCTGTGGTCTTCTTTTCCTCATCGTTTCTCTTGATAGTAATCTTGGCAACTTTCTTTTTGCCACTCTTACTGGTTTTCTTGGTGTCCTTTTTGTTATCTGTATCAGCTGTGTCCTTGTCTTGTGCATCCTTTTCCAGCTTCTCCGGATCCTTATCGGTATCCTTGGACAGATCGATCTCCAGAAGAGTTATGTCATCGTCGTAATGATAGATTTTAAAATAGTCGGCATAGTCCAGCTTTGTCTCAGATTTGTATTTCAGGCCGATGATATCCGGTGCCTTCTCATCCAGCTTGTCCTTACTTCCAAAATTCGTGCCGTTGCCTTCTCCAGCTGCTGCACCACTTCCGTCTCCGTCAGCCGCTGCCAGGTAGACCATAATGCTATACTCGATCTCATGAGCTGTACTCATCTTGGTGGTCATACCAATGATCTTATTATTTTTATTTAATTCCACCGGGATTACAAAGATAGATTTTCCGCCGGTGTGAGTTGGGAAGTATTTCTTTCCGTTAGCTTTTACATACTGGTATGCAGAGCTGCTGAATGCGATAGTTGCCAGTGCCTGACCGTTTTTGATGGTTACTTTATCACAGGTAATATTTACCTTTCCTGTACCACCGGACCAGGTGAATTTGTCCGGAGTGTAAACACCGTCTTTCAGCTTAGTTTTGCTGTTTACCTGACTGGTGGAACCGCTGGTATCGGACTCTGATTTGGATTCTTCAGCCGGGGTTGTGTCCTTTACAGAATCTTTTGTTGCGGTTTCAACCACAGTTGGGGCTGGATTCAGACTTCCGCCTTCGCCGTTTCCTGCTTCGCCAGAAGATATCTTTTTCAGATTATTCGAGCTTACTGTAATGCTTCTGTCGTACCACCTGTCTCTTTTCACTGAATGGGATGCCATAGCTAGTGGAGTATCCAGTGTTGAAATTGGAATGATATAACTTCTTCCGGTTTTTTCTTCGCCGTCTTCGATATAGGATTTCTCCTTATCTTTAAATCCAATCCACTGATTCTCATTGCCAGCTGCTTCTGCCGCGGTTCCCATGTACAGATAATCATATCCGGTTCCACTTAAAGTGATTTCTGCACTCATTTTTCCATTTTTTACCGTTAAGATGATTTCTACCACACGGAACATAGTAGTTCCCGTTTCTGCGGTCGTTGTATAAACGCCATCCGCCGGAACACCTGCAGGACGTGCTGGTTGAGATGGTGCAGTAGATGGCGCCGGTGTTGTCGGTGAAGTTGGTGTTTCTGTAGGTGCAGCAGATGGTCCTGGATTTACTTCCTCTGCTTCTACTTTTTTTATTCCTTCAGACTTCAATGTAATAGTACGTTCAAACCACTGTTTTTTTGATTTTGAATATACTGTTACCGGAATTGCCTGATCAAGGGCGCTTACTGGAATTACATACGTTCTTCCCGTTTTCTCCTGACCGTCAGCAGTTGTATATGGGATCTCATCTTTCCATTTGATCCACTGGTCCTGGTTAGCCTCCACATCTTTTGCATAACCCAGATACAGGTGATCATATCCAGTACCGCTTAACATGATCAGTGCTTCCATCTTTCCATTTTTCACTGTTAATTTTGTACTTATCACTTTAAACATTCGATTGTTTGTTTCTGTTTCAACTGTGTAAGTACCATCCGCCAGTGTATTTTCAGAAGGTTCTGTACTTGGTGCCTCTGACGACGCCGGTTTTTCTGAAAGTTTTGCAGAGTCTTCCCTCTGTGTTCTCTCCGGAACCTGACAGAACAGATCCTGTTTTGTATACCACTCTCCGGATTCTTTTATCCCAGGAACGATCTGCAGCTTACTTCCCAGCTTTTCCTCGCTAACTGCAAACTGGAACTTATACTTTCCGTTCAGATCCTTTTCCCCGGCGATCACCGGTGTTTTCTCTGCATCTTCTTTCTTTCCGATATATAACTGATCGTAAACATCGCTGTCCGTATAAACTGTAACCAGACATTCCTCTTTTGTCTCAACCAGTTCTGCCTTTGTCACCTGTACATCCGGCTGTGTTTTCTCCGGCTTGGTTTCGGCATTTGTATTCTCATTATTTTTAACTTCTTCCGGCTGTGCAGCTGGTTCCGCAGTCGGTTCTGTCACACTCTCCTGCTCCTTTTTTGCATCAACCTTCTGTTCTTCATTTTTTTCTTTCTCAACATTCTCCTCAGCCTTTGGCTCCTCTGCGGCCTGTCGACTGACTTCCTGTGTTACCTCCGGTTCTGCTGCCGGAACTTCTGCTTCGCTTACCTGTCCTGCTGCAGCTTCATCAGGAGTAGCTGCAAATGTTCCTGATGGCATACCCAATGCCATCATAACAGACAGGGATACGGAGAGAATTCTCTTTCCTGTTCCTTTCATCTCACATTTCCTTTCTTTCGACATATTGTCTACCACGGTCAACAGAGAAAAGACCGCAAAACTGTCCGTCAAATCGCTTTCAAAAAAAGATGCACATAGTACAACATATTCCCTGGGGAAGTCATGCCTGAAAACAATGTTGCAACCGTTCATTTCATTCATCATGATATTGAACAGTTACCCATTTTCCACAAAAAAGTCTGCAGCCATACCCTTCTTTCGTGAGAATCAGATACAACTACAGACAAAAAATGTCTTCAGACTGAAACAACAGATTAACCTACCACTGCTTTCCCATCTTTTGGAGTTCTGCTTTCTTCGGAAGCTCTTCACCAACTCTCCCAGCAGGTTTTCTGACTTACAGATCAACGCTTTGCCAAACCTTCTCACATGGATCTCCCACGCAATGGCTACCTTCGAAAATCTCCGGCATATGACATCACTCCCTGCTTACAGTGACCGGATCGCTCAGGACTCTCACCTGATTCCCTATTATCCTCGCAACTACAATCGTTTTGAGGCACTGGAAAACTCTGTCAAAGCCTAGTATAACAAAGAACCAAAAGATGTCAAGTTCTTGTCCGAAAATTCACTTGCTTGTCGGTAAGAGGGGCATACCCTGAGCAACTTATCGCCTTCTGCCAAAACACAGAACCGGAGCCGCCCCTGGCGGGACTGACAGCCTTTTGCTGGTGACTAGCTCAGCTTTGCGTTACCAGCGGTTGTCAGTCCCACCAGGGGCGGTTCCGGTTCGTCCTCCTTAGACTAACCCGACATTTTCAAAGAGTTCCTAAACCCGAACCCAAATCATCATCTCATTCTCCCCTCTGTTTGCCCAGGTATAATAAGGAACAAACTTCAGTTCAACAGCTTCCTTCTCCTTTCTCTTATATACATGATACAGTTCTCCATCCTTTTTCGCTGTATCCACAACACGGAACCCATCCATCTCCACAACTTTCACCGGATTACCACAGATCTCACTGTCCTTGATCTCATACTTACCATCCGGATTCACTTCTAAAAGATGCAGATCCTTACCATTATCCACTTCTTCCAGACAGTACACGATCGGTCCACGCAATACTGCAACTTTTCCTGCATCCTCACGTACCTTCTCATCTGCCTCCATCAAAAGCAGCGGCATGGAAAAATGAAGTTTCAGAACATCTTTTTCACTCCAGGCTTTCTTCACATACAGATAACCGTCCTTTTCAGACATTTCATCCTTCTCAATGCCATCTACAGTATAATTTCCACCACACCAGTCCGGAATACGAAGTGCCAATACAAAATCTGTATCCTTTGCTTCCACAGCGATCTCCACATTTCCATCCCATGGCAGTTCCGAAGTAATTGCTACATTCGCATCCTTATCTCCCACCTTTTTGGTCAGTTCACTGCCCATATAAAGATGTACAAATAAAGTATCCTCTTTCTCTGTATATGCATAAGAACCGATAGAGCTTACCAGACGAGCCAGGTTCGGCGGACAGCATGCACATCCAAACCATTTCTGTCGAACCGGTTTTACATGGAATTTTCTCTCATCTTTGTGGCTGGCCTCCGGCAGGACTTCCAGAGGATTTACATAAAAGAAACTCTTTCCGTCCAAAGCCATTCCACTTAGGATTCCATTGTACAAAGCTCTTTCCATAACATTGGCATATTTTGCATCCGGCTTGATCTCAAGCATTCTTCTTGCAAAGAAAACCAGACCGATGGAAGCACAGGTTTCTGCATATGCAGTATCATTTGGCAGGTCATATGGATAAGAAAATGCCTCACCGATCTGTGTACCACCGATGCCTCCGGTAATATACATTTTTTCATTTGCCATACTGTCCCAGAGTTTTTCACAGGATTGATACAAGGTTTCATCTTCTGTCAGTCTTGCAATATCTGCCATACCGGAATACAGGTATACGGCACGTACTGCGTGACCTACTGCTTCATCCTGCTGGCGTACCGGCAGATGAGCCTGGTTATAAAAATAACGCAGGTCGTTTTCATGGCCTTTTTTCACTTCTTCCGGATGCTCTTTATCAAAATAATAAGGTCGTTTTCCACGCTCATCGATAAAAAACTTGCTCAATTCCAGATATTTTGGCTCTTTTGTCACCTCATAGAGACGTACCAGTGCCATCTCTGCAATCTCATGTCCCGGATATCCCTTGCATTTTCCTTCTTCCGGACCAAAATGAGCTGCTGCATAATCTGCAAAACGAGCTGCTGCTTTCAACAATTTGTCTTTTCCGGTAGCTTCATAATATGCAACGGCTCCCTCGATCAGATGACCCATACAATACAGTTCATGATGATCCTTCAGATTTGTGAAAATCTTATCTTTTCCGTTGATAATATAATAGGTATCCAGATATCCGTCATCCTGCTGAGCTGCACATACGATATCGATGGCTCCGTCTGCGATTGCCTCCAGCTTAGGATCCGGATGCTGGGTCAGAGAATAACCGACTGCTTCGATCCATTTGGAAAAATCTGAATCCTGGAATACAAAACCATAAAACTTATCTTCCGGATGATTTGGATCCTCCGGTAATGATTCAAATCCACGGAATGTATATTTTGGTTCTATAAAAGCTTTGCCCTGCTCTTTTCTCTCTTTATTCTGTTTTCCCGCTACTTTAAAGTTTCGCATACAGAAACTGGGAGCTGCTCCCTCCACCTGGTCGTTCAGGGCTGCCCACTGATACGGAATCACTTCCTTACGTACTACTTCCATCTCCTGCTTCCAGAATTTGTCATTGATCTTCATGCTGCGCAGTGACAGCGGACAAGAATACATATTTTTCTCCATTTGCAATACCTCCTGTTTCCGATTATACTTATGGTACGGATTTTTATTATTTCGTAACTGTCAGTATCATCGCAGTTACTTCTTTTCGATTTTGTAACTGTTCAGTACCTAGCATTATACTAATACAACGATCAATTTTATAACATTGCCCGGATGGAAACCGGCATGTATAAATTGGAAAGGTGGCACCATGTTATATCTTGAGAAAATGAAAATGCATACCATTACCAGCGGAAACTATGTAACCTCTGTCCATGGTATGGTGCATCCTAACCGAATCATCGGCGAACATGATTTTTTATATATCCTGGACGGTACCTGGGAAATCTGGGAGGATGATACTTCCTACGCTCTGCAAAGTGACGATCTTTTGATTCTCACTGCCGGAAGACATCACTACGGAAAAAAGCTGTGTAACCCGGGTAACCGCCACATGTATGTTCATGCACTGCCTACCGATGTTGAAAAGAAATATAACCATCTATACCCATCTGCAGTGGATCCTTCGGAAGCTTTCCGGCTTTTTTCCTGTTCCAGCCTTCTCCACTGTCAACATAATCCAAAAGTCCGTCAATATATGCAAGAGATCATCTCTGTCTCCTGGAGTCACGATCCGGAACGCGAGAACAGACTTTCCCTTCTGTTCTCTCTTTTTCTGTGTGAACTTTCTCGGCTGGAAGCACAAAAAAGCAGCCTGACTCCCATCGATCCCATGATTGAAGAGATTATCAGGCTGATTCATTCCACGCCACAGACTTTCTTTACTGCTGGAGAAATAGCTTCCCGGTATTATATCTGCGAACGTACCTTAAACAATCGCTTTCATAAGTATTGCAAAAAAACCTTTCCTGCTTTCCAGATGGAAACAAAACTGGAAATGGTCCGGCAGTTTCTACTTACCCAGCCGGATACCAAGCTGCGGGAAGCTGCCATCAACTATGGCTTCTGCGATGAATTTCATCTGAGCAAGGCTTTTAAAAAGCACTTTGGATTATCGCCCTCTCAGTACCGGCAACTTCACGGCTGAATATTCATCTTTTCTTCCAGTTTTTTTACTGTATACGCAACTTTTTCCTTTGTATCCTCCCGGCTGTAGGGTACCCGTTCTGCGATCCGCCGGATATAATCCTGCTCCTTTATGATCTGATAAGTCTCCAGGAAATTAATGTCGAAGTACAAAGCAAGATACGACATCCAGTAATCCATTCCGGTTTTTCGATCTGCGGAGAGGACAGATTCTTCTGCCTTGCAGGACTCCCACACCTTTGGGGATATGGGGCTTGCGCCCACTGTCTTTTCATCCATATCCAGAAGTGTTTCCATGGATTCTTCCAGTTTTACTCTGCAGTTATCCAGCTTATCCGCATCCCTGATCAGTCTGGCATGCAGCAATGTCCGTTTATCTTCTATACCTTCCAGCTTAAAGTCACTGTGTTTTGCGATTGCCACACAGATCAGCTGATCAAAGGACGAATCTTTTACAAACCGGCGAATCATCTGCTCCGGTCCAAAAAGAATATCTGCTCCGTACATCGCATGATCCATAGTCCCCGGCTCAAAGCTGTGAAATCGTTTAATCTGCTCAAATCTTCCTATATCATGAAGCAAGCCAATGATCTTGGCCAGCTGAACGTCTTCCTCTCTCAGATGCATCCGGGTAGCAATCTCCTCTGCGGCATCCACTACACAATAGGTATGTACGATTTTCAGCTGAATCTTATCATCCTCTCTGTCATATTCGTCCAGATAACTTTCAAATGCCTGCTTTGCAACTTTAAAATCTATATGTAATCCCTGTTTTTCCACTTTTTCTCCTCTTTTCCCGTTTTTGACGTGAGTTTTCAAATATCTTATGGTTATGCAGCTGTCATCCAGAAGGTGTTTTGTACAAACACGGTCTTTGTCAGGAGCGTTGTCCCAGTTCCCAGAATGCTACTGCACTGGCAGCTGCCACATTCAGAGAATCCACTCCATGACTCATAGGTATCTTCACTGTGTAATCACACAGTTCCATGGTTTCCGCGTCAAGTCCTTCCCCTTCTGTTCCCAGAATGATGGCCAGTTTTTCTTCTGCTTTCAGTTTCGGATCCCGGATCTCCACAGAATCGTTTCGAAGTGCCATGGCTACCGTCTTATATCCCATCTCACTCAGGCTTTCCATCCCCTGCACAGGCCACTTGGTCTTTTTATCAAAATAAGTCCATGGAATCTGGAATACAGTGCCCATACTGACTCTTGCTGCCCGGCGATAAAGTGGATCACTGCATCCACCGGTCAGAAGCACCGCATCCATATGGAGGGCTGCTGCAGAACGAAAGATTGCCCCTACATTTGTAGGGTTGACTACATTCTCCAGAATTGCGATTCTTCTTGCGTCTCTGCATATGTCTTCCACTGCAGGTAAGGCCTTTCTTTGCATCCCGCAGAGCATTCCTCTGGTCATTGCAAATCCAGTCAGTTTCCTGAGCACTGCTTCCTCTGCTGTATACACCGGAATCTCCTGCCATTGTTCCAGGATCTCCAGTGCCTCCCGGTCCAGATCAGAATCTGCCACAAGAAAGGAAATTGGTTTATATCCTGCTACCAAAGCTCTCCGGATTACTTTTGGGCTCTCCCCAATAAAAATCCCTGGTGCAGGCTCCGCATATCGTAACAACTGCACTTCCGACAATCTGGCATAAATATCCAGCCTGGGATCCCGCAGGTCTGTGATTTTGATTCGTTGATTCATTTTTTTCTCCTTCTTTTTGTTTTTCGGAAAGAGACGATTGGTAGTGTTGAACTATCGTTTCGTTTTCTTTGTATACTCTAATCGGTAAATTATAACAAATGACTACATATATAACAGTTACCTGGTTTCATTTTATTAATTAGTAGTATACAAAGAATCCAGAAAAAATGCAAACTGTAGGATCCTGATAATCTATATACACCAAATTAGATGTTTATTAGAATCTTTTAAAACATATTCAGTAAATTTACATTTGCTATTTTTTATTCCGAATTCTCTCCACTAAATCTTGTTTTGATTTATTGAACAAAAAAATGCTTATATTCAGAAAACTGAAAATAAGCATTCTTTACTGCTATGATTCCACCCGCTGCAGACAGGTAATCACCTCGCAGTGATCTGTGAACGGGAACATGTCCACCGGGCAGATCTTAGTTACTTTGTATTTTTTCTTTGTAAGATATCCAAGGTCTCTTGCCAGAGTTTCCGGATTGCAGGAAATATAAACGACTTTCTTTGGTGCCAGTTTTATAACAGACTGAAGAAATGCTTCGTCGCTTCCGGCTCTCGGAGGATCCATGAAGACTACGTCCATCTTTTCACCCTGTTCTGCCATCGCTACCATGAACTCGCCGGCGTCTGCCTGATAAAAACGAATGTTTTTCACACCATTCCCCTTAGCATTGCCGATGGCATCTCTGACCGCATCACGGTTTAACTCCACACCAATCACTTCTTTTGCCTGTTTGGAAGCAATCATGCCGATGGTTCCGATACCGCAGTAGGCATCCAGAACTTTCTCTTTTCCCTTCAGGTCTGCCAGTCGGATCGCTTTCTTGTATAACCGTTCTGTCTGCACCGGATTGACCTGATAGAAGGAATGTGGTGAAATCCGAAAGGTATAGCCACAAAGTTCATCCTGAATATATCCTTTTCCATATAAGACGATATTTCGTTCTCCCAGGATCATACTGGTCTTCTTGTCATTGATATTGAGCACGATGGATGTGATCTCCGGATGCTCTTTTCTGAGTGCTTTTACGAAATTATTAGACGATGGAAGGATTGGTGATCCAAGCACCAGAACCACCATAATCTCTCCGCTTTTAAACCCTCTTCTGATCAGCACATGACGGAACAGGCCATATCCTGTATCTTCATCATAGGTTTTGATCTTAAAAGATTTCAAAAGTCCCCGGATCGTCCGGATGATCTCCTGACTCTTTTTGTCTTCGATCAGACAGTTTTCAACAGGAACGACCCGGTGTGTCTTCGCTTCATAGGTTCCGGATACGATATTTCCCTTTCGGTCCCTGTCGAATACGGCGTGTACTTTATTTCTGTAATAATACGGATTCTCCATTCCGATGATCGGTTCTACTTTTCCGTATTTTGACAACAGAGCGTTCACCATTTTCTGCTTCTTTTTCAGCTGCTCCTTATATGGCACTCCCTGATACTGGCATCCTCCGCATTTTTTTGCCACTTTACAGGCTTCCGGTTCTGTCTGTTTTTTCTTTTCTTCCATTTTTTACCTCTCTTCTTTTTTT
>ENA-OPCI01000641-OPCI01000641.1-human-gut-metagenome-genome-assembly--contig:-NODE-641-length-22806-cov-4.339809_pt1 | contig 22806 bp, 20 predicted proteins | sample MGYA00241564_ERZ501479 | MGnify/ENA primary metagenome ERZ501479 (study PRJEB25962, sample SAMEA2042630) | human gut metagenome | biome: human gut; feature: human-associated habitat; material: faeces...
CGACTAAAGTCACAAATATAGGGAATAAGCTTTCTTCGAAGGCGTCTCCTTTGCTGCGCAAATCAGAACTTCTTTACATTAGAGATAAAATCAGCTATAATGATATTAAGTATTACTTTGCCTTCTTGCAGAAGGACAGAGAATCAGGGGTGTGAAGAATGAAGGTATTATTGTCGAATGTTTCGAGGAAAAATGGATATATGATTATAGATGTCTTTTTTTCGGTGTTGTCCGGGATGAATTATCCAGTATTAGCACACGATGATACTATGCTTAAATTTATTGATGTAGATGAGAAGTTTAAGAAGACCGAAATTCGCTATGATTTTCGCACCCGAAAGATTATCATGGGATAAAAACATTTGGAGGTTTACATGAAAGATTTAAAAAGTTTAAACCGTGTTTTATTAAAGTTAAGCGGAGAAGCATTAGCAGGAGAAAAAAAGACAGGATTTGATGAAGCAACTGTATTAAAGGTAGCAGAGCAGGTAAAGAAGATTGTTGATGATGGAATGCAGGTTGCGATCGTTATCGGCGGTGGTAACTTCTGGAGAGGAAGAACCAGCGAGAATATGGAAAGAACGAAGGCTGACCAGATTGGTATGCTTGCAACTGTAATGAACTGTATCTACGTTTCTGATATGTTCCGCCATGTTGGAATGAAAACAAAGATATATACACCATTTACTTGTGGTGCATTTACAGAGCTTTTCTCTAAAGATGATGCAGTAAAGAATCTTGAAGAAGGTGTTGTGACTTTCTTTGCAGGAGGAACAGGACATCCATATTTCTCTACAGATACAGCAACAGCTCTTCGTGCGATTGAAATCGAGGCAGATGCCATTCTTTTAGCAAAGGCAATTGATGGTGTTTATGACAGTGATCCTAAGGTTAATCCAGATGCAGTAAAGTATGATGAGATTTCTCTTGATGAAGTTCTTTCCAAGAAGTTAGGTGTTATTGATCTTACTGCAACAATTATGTGTCTTGAGAATAAGATGCCATTAGTAATCTTTGGTTTAGAAGAAGAGAATAGTATTGTAAACACGATGAGCGGCAACTTTAACGGAACTTACGTTACCGTATAAGAAGCCAGAAATTTATTTTGCAAATAATTCATACAGATATTGGAAAAAGCTTGACAATTAAGTAGGGTTATTGTAAATTGGTATCACACAGTTACAGAGCATGAATATAATGCAGGAGGACATATATTATGATAAAGAAGTTTGAAGACAAGATGCAGAAGTCTATTGAGAGTCTTGAGAGAGAGTACAATTCTATTCGTGCGGGAAGAGCAAACCCACATGTATTAGATAAGATTAAGGTAGATTATTATGGAACACCTACTCCATTACAGCAGGTTGGTAATATTTCTGTTCCAGAACCAAGAATTATCACAATTCAGCCTTGGGAGACATCCCTTTTAAAGGCAATTGAAAAAGAAATTATGCAGTCCGATATCGGAATTAATCCTACTAATGATGGTAAGGTTATCCGTCTTGTATTCCCTGAGCTGACAGAGGAACGCAGAAAGGAACTCGTGAAAGATGTTAAGAAGAAAGGAGAGGCAGCGAAGGTTGCTATCCGTAACATCAGAAGAGATGCGAACGATTCCCTGAAGAAAGCGAATAAGAATAGCGAGATTACAGAGGATGAATTAAAGGATCAGCAGGATAAAGTACAGAAAGCTACAGATAAATATATTAAGACTATCGATGGAATGATTGATAAGAAATCTAAAGAGATTCTTACAGTATAATATCATGGAAAGCAACCAGGCAGCCGGCGTGACTGGCTGTCTGGTTTTTCTTATGTAGAAAATGTACTTATAAGATTCCTTTTGCATTTGCTTTTGTGGACGGTTTTTTATCCGTTATGTTTTAGAACGTGTTTGAAAAATCATTCCAGCAATCTGCACGCCCAATTTGCGGTATATTTTGCCTTCATTCAGTTGATGTAGCCCACTACGCCGCCCTCATTCAGGCAAAATCTCCCGCAAATTGTAACACACATCTTGCAGAAAGCATTTTTCAAACACGCTCTAGAATTTGAACGCAGCTGATAAAAATCTTTTTACAAAATTAAGAATGGAGAGAATCTGCGAGTACATAAAAATATTTGGAGGATTACAGATAAGTGGAAAAGGAATTACATGGAAAGCTGCTTACAATCCCTGAACATGTGGCGATTATTTTAGATGGGAATGGACGCTGGGCGAAGAAGCGTTTTATGCCGAGAAATTATGGACATTCACAGGGAGCGAAGACAGTAGAACAGATTTGTGAAGATGCGTGGGATATTGGAATTAAGTACCTTACTGTATACGCATTTTCAACAGAGAACTGGAAACGTCCAGAAAAAGAAGTAAAGGCGTTAATGAAGCTTTTAAGAAAGTATTTAAAAGATTGTATCGAAAGAACAGCTAAGAATAATATGCGTGTCCGTGTTATTGGTGAAAAGAGCCGTCTGGATGATGATATCAGAGCCGCGATTGATGAATTAGAGGAAGTGTCTGCAGCGAATACAGGTCTTAATTTTACGATTGCGCTCAATTACGGAAGTCGTGATGAGATGGTAAGAGCGATGCGTCATATGGCACAGGATTGTAAAGATGGAGCATTTGATCCGGAGGAGATCACTGAGGAGAAATTTGCTTCTTACCTTGATACAAAGGATTTGCCAGATCCGGATTTGATGATTCGAACCAGTGGGGAACAGAGACTTTCTAACTGGATGCTTTGGCAGCTTGCTTATGCAGAATTTTATTTTACAGATGTACTTTGGCCAGATTTTGATAAAGAAGAATTAATACGGGCAGTGGAGTACTATAATACTAGAGACCGCCGTTTTGGTGGAGTCTGATAGGGAGGACAGCGATGTTTAAGCAGAGATTAATTAGCGGAATTATTCTGGTACTTATTGCTTTTGTTACACTGTATTATGGTGGATTTTTGACATTCTTTGTAGTGGGAGCTATTTCCCTGATTGGTGTATTTGAGCTATTGAGAGTAATTCAGATGGAGAAGTCTGCACTTGGAGTCATTGTATATACGGGAAGTGTATTGTATTATTTATTATTACTTCTTGGATTGGAACAGTATGTAATGCAACTGGCATTATTAGTATTGATTTTGCTTATTGCAGTGTACGTTTTTACTTTTCCAAAGTATGAGATTTCTAGTATAGCAATCTCTTATTTTGCATTATTTTATGTTACAGTGATGCTTTCTTGTATTTATCGGATTCGTATGCTTTCTGATGGAGCATATATGGTTGTTCTCGTATTTTTGAGTGCGTGGGGTAATGATACATTAGCATACTGTACGGGACGATTAATTGGCAAACATAAGATGTCTCCGATATTAAGTCCGAAGAAGACAGTTGAGGGAGCCATTGGAGGAGTAATTGGGGCAGGATTGTTAGGATGCCTTTATGGATTATTTGCGAAACAGTTCCTTTCAGTTAATTACAATCTAATTGTTGTATTTGGTATAGTTTGTGCTGTTGGAGGTCTTATCAGTATTATCGGAGATTTAGGTGCTTCTGCGATAAAGAGAAATTATGATATTAAGGATTACAGTCATCTGATACCAGGACATGGAGGAATCCTTGACCGTTTTGACAGTATCATATTTACGGCACCGATTATTTATTATATGTTAGTAATGGTGGTGGGATTAAAATGAAAAAGATAGCAATATTAGGTTCTACAGGATCTATTGGTACGCAAACATTAGATGTTGTCAGAGAACACTCTGATGAATTGCAGGTAGTAGCATTAGCTGCGGGAAGTAATAAAGAGCGTTTAAAAGAACAGATTAAAGAGTTTCATCCAAAGCTTGTAAGCCTTTCTGATGAGAAAAAGGCACAGGAACTTAAAGAAGAACTTGCAGGGGAACAGGTAGAAGTTGTCTGTGGTATGGAAGGTCTTATTGAAGTGGCAGGAGCAGACAGCGCGGATGTTGTTGTAACTGCAGTTGTCGGTATGATGGGAATCTTACCGACAATGGAAGCGATTAAAAAGGGCAAGGATATTGCTTTAGCTAATAAGGAGACACTTGTAACAGCCGGTCATCTGATTATTCCGATGGCGAAAGAGTACGGCGTTTCTATTCTTCCGGTAGACAGTGAGCATTCTGCGATATTCCAGTCCCTTCAGGGAGAGCCGAAGGCAGCACTTGATAAGATTCTTCTTACAGCATCTGGCGGGCCTTTCCGTGGAAAAAGTGCAGAGTTTTTGGAAACAGTTACTTTGGAGGATGCACTGAATCATCCAAACTGGTCTATGGGGCCAAAGATTACGATTGATTCATCAACGATGGTGAATAAAGGACTTGAAGTAATGGAAGCGAAGTGGCTGTTCGGGGTGGATTACTCACAGATAGAAGTTGTTATCCAGCCACAGAGTATTATTCATTCGATGGTACAGTATGTTGATGGTGCGATTATCGCACAGCTTGGTACACCGGATATGCGGGTGCCGATTGAGTATGCGTTATTTTATCCGGAAAGAAGGAGCCTTTCTGGAGACAGACTGGATTTTTCAAAGCTGTCACAGATTACATTTGAAAAACCAGATTACAAAGTATTTAGAGGCTTATCTCTTGCAATTGAAGCTGGAAAGACCGGAGGAACGATGCCGACAGTCTTTAATGCAGCAAATGAGAGGGCAGTTGCAAAGTTTTTAAAAGGTGAGATAAAGTATACGGACATTGTCCGTTCCATTGAAAAGTGTATGGATGCCCATAAAGTATCTGCTCATCCTGATTTAGAAGAAATTCTTGCAACAGAGCAGTGGGTTTATTCTATACTTCAGTAAAAGAAAGGAAAATTCATGCTGAAAATCATTCTTGCAATTGTTTTATTTAGTGTTATTGTTATTTTTCATGAACTGGGACATTTTCTTTTTGCAAAGAAAAATGGTATTTGTGTTGAGGAATTTGCGATAGGAATTGGACCGACTATTTTTGGAAAGCAGATTGGAGAGACGAAGTATTCGATAAAGTGTCTGCCATTTGGAGGATGTTGTGTAATGCTTGGAGAGGATGATGACTGTAAAGATCCGAGAGCATTTGGCAGTCAGTCTGCACTGGCTCGTTTTTCTGTTATATTTGCAGGCCCATTTTTCAATTTTATTCTGGCATTTGTGCTTGCCTTATTTGTTATTGGGTTTAGCGGGGCAGATCCGGCAGTAGCTGGAGAAATTTCAGCAGATAGTGGAGCGTATGAGGCGGGACTTCGTGAAGGAGACCGTATTGTAAAGTTAGACGGTTCCCGAATTTATAATTTTCGGGAGATTTCTCTTTTTAATTATCTACACAAAGATAAAGCGGATGTAGAGGTGACGTATGAGAGGGACGGAAAGCAAAAGACTGTTACAGTTACAAGAAAGAAAACAGAGGCTGGAACCTATGCTTTTGGTATTTCTATGACGGAAGATACAAAGGAAGGAATTATCGGTACGCTAAAATATAGTATTTTAGAGGTAAGGTATCAGATTAAATCCACGTTCCTAAGTCTTAAATATTTGATAACAGGACGATTTAAACTGAATGATCTCTCCGGCCCAGTTGGAATCGTGAATATGATTGGAAACACATATGAGCAGTCTATTGTGTATGGTATTAAGACTGTTGTGCTGAGCCTTCTTAACTTCGCGATTATGCTGAGTGCTAACTTGGGAGTTATGAATCTTTTGCCACTTCCGGCATTAGATGGAGGACGTCTCGTATTTATTATTCTTGAGATGATTCGCAGAAAAAAGGTATCGCCGGAAAAAGAAGGAATGGTTCATTTTGCAGGACTTGTCCTTTTGATGGCATTGATGGTTATTGTTATGGCAAATGATATTAAAAATATCTTTTTCATATAAGTAAAACTAAAAATTATTTAAAAATGTTTATATCTTTGAATAGCTATAGGATGTAAATAAACACACAGATAAACTTATCTTGCGCTATCCTGGCTGATTTATTTGGTTTATTCCGCAGGAAAGAGAAAGTATAAGTGAGGAAAAGAGGCTGTTGCAGCTATGTTTTGACAAAGAGAATCATACTTTTATTTAAAAGAAAATTCTCACAGTTTGAAGAGATGCATCAGGCTCTTTTCTGGCAATAGTGAGAAATAAGAAGAGGAGTATATATAATGTACAGAGAACATACAAAGGAAGTAAGAATTGGCAATCGTGTAATTGGAGGCGGCAATCCGATTTTAATTCAGTCTATGACAAACACAAAGACAGAAGATGTGGAAGCAACAGTGGCACAGATTTTGGAGTTAGAAGCGGCAGGTTGCGATATTATCCGTTCTACAGTACCTACTTTAGAGGCGGCGAAGGCACTTGGCGAGATTAAAAAGCGGATTCACATCCCAATCGTGGCAGATATACATTTTGATTATCGTATGGCGATTGCTGCCATTGAGAATGGAGCAGATAAGATAAGAATTAATCCGGGTAATATTGGTTCGGCAGAAAGAGTAAAAGCGGTAGTTGATAAGGCAAAGGAATATAATATACCTATCCGTGTCGGAGTAAATAGCGGTTCTTTAGAAAAAAATATTGTAGAAAAGTATGGAAAAGTAACCGCAGAAGGATTAGTGGAGAGTGCATTGGATAAAGTAAAAATGATAGAAGACATGGGATATGATAATCTCGTTGTCAGCATTAAGTCCTCTGATGTTTTAATGTGTGCAAAGGCACATGAATTATTAGCACCGAAATGTCCGTATCCGCTTCATGTAGGAATTACCGAAGCAGGTACATTATTCCGTGGGAATATCAAATCTGCAATTGGTCTTGGTATTATTTTAAATCAGGGAATTGGTGATACGATCCGCGTTTCTCTTACAGGAAATCCTGTGAATGAGATTGCTTCTGCAAAGCAGATTTTAAAGACGTTAGGACTTCGTAAGGGTGGAGTAGAAGTCGTATCCTGTCCTACCTGTGGAAGAACTAATATTGATTTGATCGGTCTTGCTAATGAAGTAGAAAAAATGGTTACAGAATTTGATGATTTAGATATCAAGGTTGCCGTAATGGGCTGTGTGGTAAATGGACCGGGAGAAGCCAAAGAGGCAGATATCGGGATCGCAGGAGGAAAAGGTGAGGGTCTTTTGATAAAGAAAGGACAGGTTGTTCGCAAACTGCCGGAAAGTGAATTGTTGTCTACATTAAGGGAAGAACTTGCACACTGGAATGACAAAGCAGACGAATAGCAATTATAGAATGGGAGCATAGGAGGATTCATGGCACTAAGATTAATTACAGGAAGAAGCGGACAGGGAAAAACGGAATATCTGGTGCAGGAAGTAATCCGCCTTTCCATGGAAAATCCGCAGCAGAAATATTATGTAATCGTACCAGAGCAGTTCAGTCTTGAGATGCAGAGAAAAATGGTAAAGAAACATCCAAGACATGGCTTTTTTAACATAGATGTACTGAGTTTTCATCGGCTTGCCTATCGTATTTTTGACGAATGTGGGTATCAGCCGGGAGAAATCCTTGAAGATTTAGGAGTATCCATGATGCTTCGAAAGATTCTTTCGGAAGGTGAGAATAATTTTCTTTATTTTAAAAAAAGTATGAAAAAGGCAGGCTTCATTGATGAGTTAAAGTCTATGTTAATGGAGTTTATCGGATATGGGGTAACCTGGGAGCAGGTAGAGGAAGTTTCTGAGAAACTCGGAGAGAATAAAGCTCTTTCTAACAAATGCAAGGAACTTGGCAGAATTTATGAACATTTTGATAAAGCGATAGAGGGAAGATTTATGGTAACAGAACAGATACTTGATGTTGCCAGAGAATTTGCCAAAGAAGCTCCAATGCTTACGAATGCAGTATTTTATTTTGATGGATTTGCAGGATTTACCCCGGTTCAGCTGGCATTTTTAAAGGAATTATTAAAGGTTGCGGGGCAGATTAACGTGACAATAACAATTCCAGAATTTGTGCCCGGACAAAGGGGAATGCCTGAGGATTTATTCACTTCCAGTAAGAAGACAGGGGATGCGCTGCTAATGCTCTGTCAGGAAAATATGCAGGAAGTAGAAGAGGTCGTAAAGCTTGACACACCAGTTTCTCCAAGATTTATAAATAATCCGGAACTTGCATTTTTAGAAAAAAATCTATTTCAAAATAGCCGGAAGATTTATTCAAAGAAGATAGAACGAATCCATATGACAGTGTGCCATAATCCAGATGGAGAGGCAGACTATGTTATGCACAAAATAGAGCAGCTTGTAAGACAAAAAGGTTACCGCTATCGCGATTTTGCAGTGCTTTCAGGAGATGTGGCCGATTATGCCTCTGCATTTAAACGAAAGGCAGCTATTTTAAATATTCCGGTATTCGAGGATACGAAAAAGAAAGTCTCCTATCATTCAGGAGTTGAGGCAGTTCGCTCCCTCTTTCATCTTGCACAGATGGAATATTCTTATGAGAGTGTGTTCCGTTATCTGAAGTCTGGAATGTCTAATCTTATAGATGAAGATGCTGATTATCTGGAAAATTATGTGTTGTATGCAGGTGTTAGGGGATATTCCATGTGGAAGAAGCCATTTTACAGGAGACTCAAGAATAAAGACGAGGCAGCGATAAAAGCACTTCTTCTTTTACAGGAGAAATTCATGGAAGAAACGGAAAACTTCTGTTCAGTCATGCGGGATAAAGAGGCTAGTGTAAGAGACAAAATAGAAGTATTGTATCATACGATGGTAAAGCTTTCTTTTGAGGAGAAGCTCAAAAATCAGGCGCAAAAAGCGGAGGAAAACAGTGACTTTGTAAAAGCTGCTGAGTATAGGCAGTTATATGACCTCTTACTGTCGCTCATGGATAAAATTGTAATGATTTTCGGTGAGGAAAAGATGGCGGTAAAGGAACTTGCAGAAATTGTGGATGCGGGTCTTGATGCGCTGGGTCTTGGTGTTGTTCCACTGACAATGGATCAGGTGGTTCTAGGTGATTTAAAGCGTACCCGTCTGCATGAAGTAAAGGTGCTGTTTATCACAGGAATGAACGATGGGAAGATACCGCCGAATATAGAGGACAGAGGACTTCTCAGTGATGAGGAAAAAGAAGTTTTAAAAAATTGTGGTATTTCTTTATCACAGAGCCTGCTAGAACAGTCGATGGAAGATGAATTTTATATGTACATGGCATTTGCCAAACCAACAGATGAATTATATTTTTCTTATTCTGTGACAGATAGTGACGGTTCGGCATTGCGGCCTTCACTTCTTCAGAAAAATATAAGCCAGCTTTTCCCAAAGTTGAAGAGAAAACAGTATCCAGAAGAGGAGCGAAGATATTACTTTAATCTGGAGGACAGTCGGGAATTTCTGATAGAAAGTTTTCTTCAGGCAAAAACAGAACCCGAGAAAGTACGGAAGAACAGGGCTTTTGTTATGCTGGCAAAGTACTGGTTAGAGCAGAGTGAGGGAAGGAAAGAACTGGAAAAATATGGACATTGGATTGAAAATGCATATCAGGAACCAGAACTTTCAGAAGAATTGCTGGAGCAGCTTTACGGAAAGGAACTTTCAGGAAGTGTAACAAGGTTAGAGCGATTTGCAGCCTGTCCATATCAATATTTTTGTATTTATGGTCTGGAACTAAGAGAAAGAGAAGAATATAAGATTCGTCCTATAGATCTTGGTAATCTTTTTCATAAGGCATTGGAGTGTTTTTCCAGAAAGGTAAAAGAGTCGGAATATAGCTGGAAGAATATCCCGGATGAAGTGCAGGAACAATATATTTCAGAAGCGCTGCATACAGCGATGGATGAGAATCTGAGTGATGTGTTCCAGAGTTCTTCTCGAAATCAGTACAAAATAAAAACAGTAGAGAGAATTATGAAAAGGACAATTCAGGTTCTGCGCGTCCATTTGAAAAACAGCCAGTTCGAACCAGATAGATTTGAGCTTAGTTTTGGAAAAAACAAAAAGTTAAAAGAGGCGGAAGTCCCGCTCGAAGATGGAAGAAAGATGTTTTTGCAGGGTGTGATTGACAGGGTAGATACCTGCGAGGATGATGATGAGATTCTTATGAAAGTCATCGACTACAAGTCTGGAATGAAAAAGTTTGAATTGGAAGACTTTTATTATGGACTGGAGATGCAGCTTGTCATTTACATGAATGCAGCGGAAGAAATTTATAAAGAAAATGAACAAAATCCCGATAATAAACCTGTTGTTCCTGCCGGAATCTTCTATTATCAGTTACAAGACCCAATTATAAAGGCAGATTATGCAGAAGAAAGCGAACTTCTTAAAAATTTCCGACTGTCTGGCATGGCAAATAGTGATGCGGATATACTGAGTAAGTTAGAAGAGGGCAGTGATGGTTTTGTATCTATGCCGATTCGTCTGAAAAAGTCTGGAGAACCATATAAAAATTCTCCAGTGATGAGTACGCAGGACTTTCATTATATGGGAGCTTATGCCCGGAAAAAGGCGGCAGAATTAGGCGAGAGAATTTATAAAGGAGAGATTCATCCAAGACCGTACAGAAATAAAAAAGGAACAGCCTGTGATTACTGTCCTTTCGCAGATGTCTGTGGATTTGATCCGAAGCTGCCAGGTTATGAGTACCAGAGTTTCCAGGGAATGTCTGTGGAGGAAGTCTTAGAAAAAATCAGAGAGGAGGGAGAATAGATGAATTACACAAAAGAGCAGGAACAGGCCATATTTTTAAGGGATAAAAATATCATGGTATCTGCTGGAGCTGGTGCGGGTAAGACAAGAGTTCTTGTAAGCCGTATGGCGGAACTTATTATGGATGAGAAAAATCCTGTAGAGGCCGATCGGTTTCTTGTTATGACATTTACGAACGCTGCGGCAGCAGAAATGAAAGAGCGTATTAGTTTGGATTTAGAAGAACGTCTGGCAAAAGATCCGGAGAATCACTATTTAAGGAAGCAGATTCGAAAGATAAGACAGGCAGATATTTCAACAGTACACAGCTTTTGTAATCATTTAATTCGTACACATTATAATGAACTTTCTATTGACCCTTCCTTTCGAATCGGGGAGGAAGGAGAGTTGTTCTTACTCCGCCAGCAGGCAATAGAACAATTGTTAGAGGAGGCATATGCTTCTGGAAGGGAAAGTTTTGTGAAGTTTGCAGAGTCGTATGCACCAGGAAAAAGTGATAAGGTTTTAGAAGAACTGGTAGGAGACTTATATCGCTTCTCTCGCAGTTTCCCCAATGCTTCTTTCTGGTTTGAAAAGACAAAGCAGGAAGCATTGCAGCTTGCAGAGGCAAAAGAGTGGGACAATTCCCCAGCAGTAATGCTTATTTTCTTAAAAGCGAAAAAGGAACTTTTGCAGGAAAAAGAAGCGCTGTCAAAGCTGTTAAAGAATATAGCAGGGGAAGAAGTTCCAGAAAAATACGGTGTTCTTTTACAGGATGTATCAGAGTATGTGGAGGCACTTTCACAGACAGAAAGTTATGATGCTTATTATATGGTATTATCTCGTGGGTCTGTACCGGCCTTTCCAAGAGCGACAAAGAAAGATAAGGAATGGGCAGATTATGAGATAGTAAAAGAATGGCACCAGGAGGTAAAAGAACTGCTGCAAAAGCAAAAAGAAACAGTATTTACTGCTCCGGCAGAAGAACTGCAAAGAGAGGCAGCAGGTATTTATCCTCTTTTAGAAGAATATATTGTGCTTGCACAGCGTTTTGAAGAGATTTATCTTGCATATAAAAAAGAAAAAAATGTATATGATTTTGATGACCTGGAACATTTTGCACTGGAACTCCTGGTAGATCATTATGATAAGGGAGGACAGGCCTATCCTTCCGAAACAGCAAAAACATTAGCAAAAAAGTATAAGATGATTTTTGTAGATGAATATCAGGACACGAATCTTGTGCAGGAAACAATTTTAGAAATGTTATCAGAAAAAGATAATAATACATTATTCACTGTAGGAGATGTAAAGCAGAGCATTTATCGGTTCCGCCAGGCAAGACCAGATTTGTTTTTAAGAAGAAATGAAAAATATCATAATGAGGAAGAGGGAGTTTCTATCGAACTTCGAGATAATTTCCGAAGTGCACCGGGAGTACTTTGTTTTACAAACTATGTATTTTCCCGTTTGATGGAAAGAGATTTTGGTGGTGTAGACTACAATGAAGAGACAGCTCTTCGTGCTGGTGAGGGTGGCCCAATGCTGGAAGATAAAGAAACTTCGGAACTACTATTCTTTGTAAAAGACAGTGTCCAGACCTTAGAGGAAGCACCGGAAGATGTAGTGACGGAGACGGCTCTTATCACAAAAAGAATACAGGAACTGATAGAAGAAGGATATCATTACGGAGATATTGTAATACTTTTGCGTTCAGGAGCCGGAAGAATGGAGCCAATGGCGGAGTTTTTAGAGAAGAATGGAATACCGGTAAGCTGTGAAAACAAAACAGGATATTTTCATACAAGGGAGATTACGATTATACTGAATTATCTTTCTGTGGTAGATAATGTGTATCAGGATATCCCGATGGCTTCGGTCATGCTTTCTTCTATTGGAGGTTTTACGGAGGAAGAACTGACTAAACTTAGAATTCTCGTAAGAGAGCCAATGAGAGAGCAATATACTTTGTATGACCTTATGTGCCTGTATTTGCAGGAAGGAGCAGAAGAAAAACTACGAGCAAAAATTCAGCATTTTTATAAAGATTTACAATATTTCCGCGAGCAGAAAAAGGGGCAGCCATTGGGAGTGCTGTTATGGGATATTTATCAGAGAACTGGTTTTTACTATGATGTACAGTTAATGCCGGATGGGGCAAAACGAAAAGAGAATCTTCTGATGCTCTTAAAGAAAGCAGAAGATTACGAAAAAACGGTATTTAAAGGATTATTTTACTTTAATCGATATATGGAGCAGCTCAAGTCTTACGAAATTGAGATGGGTGAGGCAGGAAGCGGAACAGAGAATGAAAATGTTGTAAAAATTATGACAATCCATAAGAGTAAAGGTCTGGAATTTCCAGTAGTATTCGTCAGTGGATTATCGAAAAAGTTTAACCGGATGGATTTGACTAAACCGATGCTCTGTCATCCAGAACTGGGAATTGGAATGGAATGTGTCAATATCACATTGCGATTCCATCATCCGTCGCTTATGAAAAAGGCGATTCAGGAAAAAGTGTGGAAAGATACTTTAGAAGAAGAAATGCGTATTTTATATGTGGCGATGACAAGGGCAAAGAGAAAGCTGATTCTTACAGGAACAATAAAGGCACAGGACTTAGAAGCAGGACTTAGGCTCCAAATAAATACACAGAAGTGGAGAGCGACAAGCGCTATGGACTGGCTTCTTCCTATACTGGCAGATCAATTTCGGAGTACACAGTCGGAAAAGTCAGAAGAGAGGGAAGGTTTTTTGAAAAATCAGGAGACGCAGAAACAGGCGCACTCTGAGGGAGTAACTGCCAGCTGGCTTAAGGCAAGACTGGTTAACTGGGAAGAAATCCTTCCATTTTTTGAGAAGGAAAGGAAACAGGAAGAAGAATTTTCTTATCAGACTTTTATGGACACGGTTGTGATTCCAGCAGATGTATCTATGGTGGAACAATCATTTTCTTATGAATATCCAAATCGTGACGCAACAAAGTGGAAAAGAAAGTATTCTGTTTCTGAGTTAAAGACACTTTCTCAGACCACATTGCCAGAAGAAGAATCATCCATTATGCTGCCAGAACAAAATAACTTTGAGGAAGAAGTTAAGATGCCGGAATTTTTAAAAGAAGAAAAGTCTGAGATTGCAGCAACTGCCAGAGGAACGATTATCCATAAGATTATGGAATTACTTCCTTTTGGACAGATTCAGACGAAAAAGCAGCTTTTTGAATGGATAGATGCATTGAAAGGCACATATCCTGAATCAGAAAAGATTTCTGCAAAGTGGTTATACAGGGCGATAGAAGCGTTTCTTTTCTCTGAAATAGGAGAAAAATTATCTCAAATGGACAGACAGGGAAATTTGAGAAAGGAACTGCCATTTACAGTCGGGCTTCCCGTTTCATTAATGAATGCAGATACGCAGGCAGAAGATACTGTTGTTGTACAGGGAATTATTGATATATGCGGAGAGGCAGAAGAGAGTTTGTGGCTCATTGATTATAAGACGGACCGGATAACAGAAGGGGAGGAGGGTCTGCTTCTTGACCGATATGGGAATCAGATGTTATATTATAAAGCAGCCCTTGAACAGATTTTAGGAAAGAGGGTTAGCGAGAGTTATTTATATTCTTTTTCTCTGAAAAAGTTTATTCCCGTGAATTTACAGGAAAGAAGTGGAGAGAATGCGTAAGTTTTTAAAATTTTTATCACAGCGTATTGTTATCGTAACTTTTCTTATCTTTTTACAAATTATGTGGTTTGTCGGAATGTTTCTAAAAGTGACTTCCTACAGTCAGTATATTACTGCGGCATTTAAAATACTGAGTATTTTAGTAGTGATATACATTATGAATCGAAGTGACAACCCGTCTGTTAAGCTGGGCTGGATTGTTGTTATTTTGCTGTTTCCACTTTTTGGAGGACTTTTGTATCTGACGATTGGAGGAAAGCAGCCGATATCCCATCTTCGTAGGAAGTTAGAGCCAATGATCGAAGAAAGTGCAAGACATTTAAAGGCTGACCCGAAGATAGAGCAGGAGTTGAAAGAAAAGGACGGCAGTACGGCTTCGCAGATTTACTATCTGGAGCACCAGTCAGGATTTCCCGCTTACAAAGACTCAAAGGTGGATTATTATCCATCAGGTGAAGACTGCTTTAAAGTAATGGCTGAAGAATTGAGAAAGGCGAAGGAATACATTTATCTGGAATATTTTATTATAGAAGAGGGTATCATGTGGAATACCATTCTGGATATTTTGGAAGAAAAGGTTAAAGAGGGAGTAGATGTCAGAGTTATGTACGATGATGTTGGCTGTATCTTTAACTTACCGTCACATTATGCGGATTTCCTTCGCAAAAAAGGAATCAAATGTATTGTATTTAACCGTTATATTCCTATTTTCTCTACGGTATTTAATAACAGAGACCATCGTAAGATTCTTGTTATTGATGGGGATGTTGCGTTTACCGGCGGAATTAATTTTGCAGATGAATATATTAATGAAAAGCAGCGTTTTGGATACTGGAAAGACAATGGTGTGCGGATAACAGGTAAAGCGGTTTACAGCATGACTCAGATGTTTTTGCAGATGTGGAATGCCTTTGCATTAGAAAAAGATAAACTGGATTATGAGAAATTTTGTTTGGAAGATGTGAGGCCGCTTGCTAAAGAAGAAAGAGGAATCGTTCTTCCCTATTCAGACCATCCATTAGATTCGGAGTTTGTTGGAGAAAGTGTATATATCAACTTAATCAACAGTGCACAGAAGTATATATATTTCTTTACGCCGTATCTGATTATTGATAATGAAGTGGTTACCGCGTTAATCCTTGCAGCAAAAAGAGGGGTTGATGTTCGGATTATCACACCGGGAATTCCGGACAAAAAGATGATATTTCTGGTAACGCAGTCTTATTATCCACAGCTTGTAGAGGGCGGTGTACAGATATTCCAGTACCGGCCAGGATTTGTTCATGCAAAGTGTGCGGTATGCGATGATAAGATTGCTACAGTAGGAACGATTAATCTTGATTACCGCAGTTTGTATCTGCATTTTGAAAATGGACTTTTCTTATATAATAATGATACTGTTATGGATATAAAGAAAGATATATTAGATACATTAGAAGATTGTAATCGTATTATGCCGGAGATGTGTAAGAAAAATATGTTTTTCCTGCTCCTACAGGGAATACTGCGAATTTTTGCACCATTATTATAAAATGTTAGAATACAATGGGGGAATTTTACGGTATATTTGCTGTGGATTTCTTATAAAAAACGAGGAAAGATAAATGGGAAGCTACGAAAATTTTGCGAGAGTTTATGATGAACTCATGGATAACGTGCCCTATGAAGAATGGGCAGATTTCATTTTGGCAATTTTAAAGAAAAATAAAATAACAGATGGACTTGTATTAGAGCTTGGATGTGGAACCGGGAAGTTGATGTCACTTCTTGGAAATGCTGGATTTGATATGATTGGTGTAGATAATTCGGTAGATATGCTTCAAATAGCCAGAGAAAAAACATCCCCGGAGTTTTTGTATCTTTTACAGGATATGAGAGAATTTGAGCTGTATGGTACGGTGAAGGCGGTTGTATCCGTGTGCGACAGTGTAAACTACATTACAGAAAAAGAAGATCTGACAGAAGTTTTCCGTCTGGTAAATAATTATCTTGACCCGAAAGGACTCTTTATATTTGATTTCAATACGGATTATAAATATCGTGATATGATTGGGGAGACAGTCATTGCAGAAGATCGGGAAGACGTAAGCTTTATCTGGTTTAATGAGTACGATGAGGAAAGTCAGTTAAACGATATTGATTTGAAAGTGTTTGTGCAGGAAGACGGAGATCGTTATCGGAAGTTTCAGGAAGAACATATCCAGAGAGGATATTCTTTACAAGAAATAAAGCAGATGTTAGAAGAAAGCGGCCTTGTATTTTTACAGGCATTTGATGAATACAGCAATCAGGAACCACGGACAGACAGTGGGCGTATCGTAGTGGTTGCACAGGAAAATGGAAAAGAGAAACAGGAGGAAACGGAATGAGTGATTATATTATAAGAGGAATGGCAGCAGATAAACAGGTACGTTTTTTTGCTGCTAATACAAAAGACTTAGTAGAAAAAGCAAGACGGATTCACAATACAAGCCCTATCGCAACGGCTGCACTTGGAAGATTGATGACCGGAACAGCGATGATGGGAAGTATGTGTAAGAATGACAGTGATATTGTTACCGTACAGATTAAAGGAGACGGTCCTATGCGAGGACTTGTTGTAACTTCTGATGCAAAGGCAAGAGTAAAAGGATATGTTTACAATAAAGACGTTATGCTGCCACCGAATGCACAGGGCAAGCTTGATGTAGGTGGAGCAATCGGAAATGGTGTTCTTACTGTAATTAAAGATTTAGGTTTAAAAGAGCCATATTCTGGTCAGACGAACCTGATAACAGGAGAAATTGCAGAGGATTTAACCTATTACTTTGCTTCTTCTGAACAGATTCCTACTTCCGTAGCATTAGGTGTTCTTATGAATAAGGAGAATACCGTAAGGCAGGCAGGTGGATTTATGATTCAGATGATGCCTTTTGCAAGTGATGAAGTAATTACTGCATTAGAAGAGAGATTAAAAGATTTTACTTCAGTAACCTCTCATCTTGACAGAGGAGAGACACCGGAAGATATGATGGCAGAATTATTTGAAGGAATGGATATGACGATTGAAGATAAGATTCCTACAGAATTCTACTGTAACTGTTCGAAAGAGAGAGTTTCAAGAGCGGTAATCAGTGTCGGCAAAAAAGAACTGGCAGATATGATCGAAGAAGGAAAACCAATTGAGGTAAACTGTCATTTCTGTAATTCCCATTATAACTTTAGTGTAGAAGAATTAGAGGAAATGTTAAAGGCTGCAAGATAACCTGCAGCCTTTCAAATCTGATATAATACATATGATAAAGAGTTCTCTATGCTTCCTCTGCTTCGTCATGTGAGTGGAACTTCAGTGGAATATATCCACGACGAACCTTTGTCTGAGAGGAAGGTTTCGCTTCTTCTTTTTCTACTGGAACGAAGTCTTCTAAATCGTCAAGGTCAGAATCGAAGATATCTTCTTCTGCCTCATCGGGAGCATCGTCTCCGCAGAAAGAACAGCCCTTGATGCGGTCTTTTAAAAGATAAAGTACCAGAGCTAAAGTTGCTGCAAAGCCTATCACAGACAATGCAATGGAAATAATACGATGTTTTTTCATGATTACGTCCTTTCTGTAGTCAATCGGCTGTGATTCCTCAGGCATACCCATGAAGAATCTTCCGAATGAAAGTATTGGTATGATTGTTATATTTTATTCTAATACTTTTTAAAAAGAAAATCAATTATTATCTTATTGTTGCAGGAAAACAGAGGCAAAAAATATAAAGTGTACTGCCTGCCATGAGGACTTTCAGTTAAATAACATAAAATATCAGTGATACAGTGCAGGCTGCCTGAATGATTTTTTAAACACAATCTAGAAAAAGTAAAAAGATAAAAAGTATAGGAATTAAGAAAGGAGAATAGTAATATGAGCTATGCAGATAAGTTATTTATCGATATGTGCAGTGATATTATCGAAAATGGATACAGTACAGAAGGGGAAAAGGTAAGACCAAAATGGCCGGATGGAACTTATGCGTATACAATTAAAAAGTTTGGTGTAGTGAATCGCTATGACCTTTCTAAAGAATTCCCGGCAATCACACTTCGAAAAACATATATCCGTTCCGCTATTGATGAGATTTTGTGGATATGGCAGAAAAAGTCCAATAATGTACATGATCTAAGCAGTCATATCTGGGACGAATGGGCGGATGAAGATGGCTCTATTGGAAAGGCATATGGTTATCAGCTTGGAAAGAAGCATAAATATAAAGAGGGAGAGATGGATCAGGTTGACAGAGTTTTATTTGATTTAAAAGAGAATCCATTCAGCCGCAGAATTATGACAAATATTTATGTGCATGAGGATCTTCACGAAATGAATCTGTATCCATGTGCATACAGCATGACATTTAATGTGACAGGTAACCGCCTGAATGCGATTTTAAATCAGCGTTCTCAGGATATTTTAGCAGCAAATAACTGGAACGTGGTACAGTATGCGGCATTGCTCATGATGTTTGCACAGGTAAGTGGCTTTGAGCCAGGGGAGCTTGTACATGTCATCGCAGATGCACATATATATGACCGTCACATTCCAATCGTAAAAGAACTGATACAAAGACCAGTCTATCCAGCTCCGAAGGTCACTTTGAATCCAGAAGTAAAAGATTTTTACAAGTTTACAGTAGATGATTTTACGATTGAAGATTATGAGGCAGGACCACAGATTAAAAACATTCCGATTGCGATTTAAAAAGCAGATTATTAAATGTGAATGTTCTGACAGTATTTCTTTGATGATATAGAGCAGATTAAATAAAAATGGAGGAAGAAAGATGAAGCTTATCGCAGCAGCAGATAAAAATTGGGCCATTGGAAAAGATGGAGAGCTTTTAGTACGCATTTCAGAAGATATGAAGAACTTTAGTGCCATAACAACAGGTAATGTGATTGTTATGGGAAGAAAGACCTTAGAAAGTTTTCCGGGTGGCAAGCCACTTCCAAATAGAGTAAATATTGTACTTACTCATGAAAAAGATTATAATGGAAAAGGTGCAATCGTTGTGCACAGTGAAGAAGAATTGTGGGAAGAACTTTCAAAGTATGATACAGACAGTATTTTTGTGACAGGTGGAGAAAGTATTTACCGTATGCTGCTTCCATACTGTGATACAGCATATATTACTCGTCTTGATTATGCTTATGAAGCAGATACATGGATGCCAAATCTTGATAAGGAAGAACATTGGAGTATGGTAGAAAAAGGTGAGGAAAGATATTGCTTTGATCTTATCTATCATTTTACAACTTATAAGAATGAGAGACCAGCATTACATTAATGACAATGTTGACTTGATGTGGGATATCCATAGATATTTAAATTCTACATCAAAATAAATCAAAAGAACTCATAACGAAAATACGGAGAAAAAAAGGGGGATAATACAATGCCATATATTGAAGTAAAGTTAGCAAAACAGGCATCAAGAAAACAGGAGAGAATTCTTACAGAAAAATTAGGAGAGGCTATCACAAGTGTACCGGGAAAGACAGCAGCCGGGCTTATGGTATCCATTTCTTCTGATGAACACATTTATAAAGGTGGAGAATTTTTAGAATATGGTGCTTATGTAAATGTTGTATTTAAAACAGGTGTGACAAGAGCAGACTGCGAGAAATTTAATGAGGCAATCTTTACGATTATGGAAGAAGATTTAAAAGTACCAAAGGAGAATGTATATACGACGTTCCAGTATTGTGATGACTTTGGTGTGCAGGGTAAGTTCCTGTAACTCTTAATACTTCTTGATAATAAAATCTATAGCGATTTATAAAACTGTGCTGGATTGTCTGTGATGTTTTATAAAAGTACTATAGTATAATTGGAATATGATATAATAACTATAAAAAGGAAAACAATGTCCTTTATTGATGATAAGGTATATTAGAGCGTGTTTCGAACAGGCCTAAAAGAATGGTGAATAAAATATGAGCAGAGAAAAAGAAGAATTACAGGGAGTAACACTCCTTGGAAATCAGAAAACGAAATATCCGCAGGATTATGCGCCGGAAATGTTAGAAACTTTTATTAATAAGCATCAGGATCATGATTATTTTGTAAAGTTTAACTGCCCGGAATTTACGAGCCTTTGTCCAATGACAGGGCAGCCGGATTTTGCGACAATTTATATTTCTTATGTACCAGATGTAAAAATGGTAGAGAGTAAGTCTTTAAAACTGTATTTATTCAGTTTTAGAAATCATGGAGATTTCCATGAAGACTGTGTAAATATTATTATGAAGGATTTGATTAAGCTTATGGATCCAAAATACATCGAAGTATGGGGCAAGTTTACTCCGCGAGGAGGAATTTCTATCGACCCATATACGAATTACGGAAAGCCGGGAACGATGTGGGAACAGGTAGCGACAGAACGTCTTGTGCACCATGATTTGTATCCGGAAAAAGTAGATAATCGATAAAAATACGAACAAATTTTTGCGAACGCTTGTTTTTATAGAACAAATGTGCTATACTAACGATACAAGAAAGAATTTTTTATCAGTTTTATAGATTTTATAATTAGAAAGGATTAGAATAGCATGGCAGCAAGTAAGAAAGATAATGTGAATGCAGGCAGAGTAGAATATCTTGGAGATGATAGAGAGGGCAAGCTTGCCGCACTGAATAATGCGGTTGCAGCGATTGAGAAGAATTATGGTAAGGGCTCTATCATGAAGCTTGGAGATTCTGGTGCAAATATAGATATTGAGGCGATTCCTACGGGTTCTATCAGCCTTGATGTGGCATTAGGTGTTGGTGGTGTTCCAAGAGGACGAATCATCGAAATTTATGGACCAGAATCCAGTGGTAAGACAACAGTAGCCCTTCATATGATTGCGGAGGCACAGAAAAGGAATGGTATCGCAGGTTTCATTGATGCCGAGCACGCGCTTGACCCTCAGTATGCGAAGAAGATTGGCGTAGACATTGATAACCTTTACATATCTCAGCCAGATAATGGAGAGCAGGCATTAGAGATTGCAGAGACGATGATTCGTTCCGGCGCGCTCGATATTGTAATTGTTGACTCTGTAGCGGCATTAGTTCCTAAGGCAGAGATTGAGGGAGATATGGATGACCAGCAGGTTGGCCTGCACGCCCGTCTTATGTCTAAAGCGATGAGAAAGCTTACAGGTGTAATCAACCGTTCTAATTGTGCCGTTGTATTTATCAACCAGCTTCGTGAGAAGGTTGGTATTATGTTCGGTAATCCGGAAGTTACTACTGGTGGACGAGCACTTAAGTTCTATTCTTCTGTTCGTATGGATGTGCGAAGAGTAGAAGCTATCAAGCAGGGCGGCGAGATTATTGGTAATCATACCAAGGTGAAAGTTGTAAAGAATAAGGTAGCTCCTCCATTCAAAGAAGCAGAATTTGATATCATGTTTGGTCAGGGAATTTCCAGAGAAGGAGATCTGATTGACTTAGCAGTTAAGGTGGATGCAGTTCAGAAGAGTGGAGCCTGGTATGCCTATAAGGGGGAGAAGATTGGTCAGGGAAGAGAGAATGCCAAGACTTTCTTAAGAGAGCACCCAGAGATTATGGCAGAAGTGGAAGTTCAGGTAAGGGAATACTATAACCTTCCTACGGATACAGTTGTAGAGTCTGCATCACAGGAAGAAGGCCGGCCTAAAGCAGGAGATAATCAAAACGGTCAGTTTGACAGCATTACGACGGAAGAGTAAGACATGCAGTATAAGATTACACTGACAGATACAGGTAAGAAGAAAGTTTACGTGAATCCGGGAGTAAGAGAGGGAATCTACCTCTATCCCGGAGAGATAAAAAAGCTTCGGTTAGAAGACGGAAGTGAATTAGAGCAAGACGAATTCGAGAGGATTCGTCTTGAATACGCTTTGCCAAGAGCAAAGCACAGGGCAATCGCTATTTTAGCAAAAAGAGATAAGACAGAACAGGAACTTAGAGAGAAACTGTTACAGTCCCTTACGGATACGCAGTCTCTTGAAGAGGCAATTAGCTATATGAAGGCTTGTGGCTATGTGGATGATACCCAGTACGCCAGAGATTATCTTTACTTTAAGAAGGGGCGTAAGAGTTTCTTGCAGATTAAGATGGAACTGCAGAAAAAGGGTATTCCTGCAGAGGTATTAGAAACAGTCTTTGAAGAAGAAGGCAGCCAGCAGATGGAAGATATACTAGAGCAGGTTCGAAAGTATATGAGAAAGTTCCCAGAACTTGATTTCCCAGCCAGACAGAAGGTTTATGCACATTTTGCAAGAAAGGGTTATGCAGGAGATCTGATTCGGGAAGCGATAGATAAGATAGAGGAATTAGAAGAATAAAATTTAAATCTCAATCATTTTTTGCTATGTATAACTTTTATGCAAAGAGGAAGTTATTTTCAACACGATTTACATAATCTGGAATTGAGCAGAAGGTTTTTTTATCCTCTTACAGCAAGAAGACTCCGACCTCTAAGGTGGGAGATGAATTGCGT
>ENA-OPCI01000656-OPCI01000656.1-human-gut-metagenome-genome-assembly--contig:-NODE-656-length-22542-cov-2.909992_pt1 | contig 22542 bp, 12 predicted proteins | sample MGYA00241564_ERZ501479 | MGnify/ENA primary metagenome ERZ501479 (study PRJEB25962, sample SAMEA2042630) | human gut metagenome | biome: human gut; feature: human-associated habitat; material: faeces...
CAGCAAAGTAGGCAAATATGCAGTATTAGACATTAATATGACAGATGCAGCAGGTACAAAGATTCAGCCTTTAAACAATGGCAATGTTCTTGTAACTATCGATGTTCCTTCAACATTAGATGCAAACAAAGGACTTGTTGTATATCGTATGGAAGATAACGGAACTTTAACAGAGTTAAAGACATCTGTTGAAAATGGTAAAGTTTCTTTTGAAACAAATCATTTCAGCACATAAATCGTAGCAGAGAAAGCAGCCGTAGCAGAAGAAACAACTACAGCAGCTGCTGCAAAAGAAACAACTACAGCAAAGACAAATTCACCAAAGACAGGTGATGCAGCTCCGGTTGCAGCTCTTATGGTTGTAGCATTAGGTGCTTGCGGTGCGGTTATCGCATCTAAGAAAAAGAACGCTTAATCAGCAGGAATTCTGATTCTGAAAAAGATAAAGGATAAATAGAAGCGGGAGAGAATTGCAGGATTCTCTCCTGTTTATATGTATCAGAAGTTTGCAGAACTTTTTCTATCTTGTTGACGTTGCATAAAAAATGTGGTAGAATAAATGCAAATTTATGAAAGGTTACATAAATTTATCATATTTCAATAATATGTGAAAGGGAGGCTTTTTTTATCATGAAGAAAAGATTATTAACAGTAGCAGGAGCTACAGTATTAGCACTCAGCATGAGTGTATCTGCATTCGCAGCAGATGTTGTAACAGAAGATAAGGATTATGGTACAGCTGGTAATGACTGGCTGGGGTTCTAATCTGAACGGACAGTTTGCAATCGAAGATAATCAGAAGATTACATTTACTTTTGATTCCCAGAGTGCAGATACATCAAATGCAGTATTTGGATGGGTTGCAGAAATCACAGATAATGCAAGCTACTTTACAATTACACAGGGAGCTACCTGCTGGTTTGCACCGGACGGTTCACCTTGGAAGACAGGATATGATGCAGGTGATAATGGCTGGGATATTCAGAAGAGCTGGGCTGATGATGAAGCAAATGCATATGCAGAAGCTATGGCAGATGCAAAAGTAACTCTTGATGTTACAAGATCAGGAAACCAGATCATCTTTGAATCAAAAGCTACAGGATCTGATGGAAAAGAATATACACAGACAATCAAAGGAATCTTTAAGGAAGCACCTACAGGAACATTATATCTTCAGGTTGGTTGTGACCACGGTTCGATGACATTATATAGTGCTAAATATTCAGAAGCCGGTAAGGTAGAACAGGCAACTGTAAAAGAAAAAGTAACCTTAAAGCCAAACATGAATGCAAACAAAGGTGTTGCAGGAAGCAATGACAGCACAAGCGAATCAAATGACAGCGATTCAAGCACAACAGTTATCGTTGTAGTTGTAGCAGTAGTATTGGTTGTAGCTGTAGTAGCAGGTGTGCTGGTAGCAACAAAGAAAAAGAATAACTAACTAGAATATAAGACAGAATTATTATTGAATTATGATAAGAAAAGAGGCAGGTGATGCCTCTTTTCTAGTTCTATGCGAAAATTAAAATATGAACAGATTTTGAATTTGCCTGGTTTTAATAGCATGGAAAATTTTCTATAGTAAAATTGCACAAAAACGGAAGTCTGATAAGAAAATGAGAAAAATGCAGAAAAAGTAAAAAAACGGGCTTTGATTATTGCGTGAAAGAACTGAAAAAAACATGAGAATTGAGGAAAAATAGAAGAATAGGGAGAAAAGTAAATGATAAATTGTGTCGCTATTTGGCAAAAAGTATCATTATTTTGCAAAAATTCAAAATAAGATAGTTGTAATATTTCAACAAAAAATAGAACATATCAGATTGACATATATGGCGAAATTGTATATAATATTAACATAGTATAAGTGCGACCAGGCCTGCCTTCTTGTGTAAAATGACTAGAGAAGAGGGGTTTATTGTGCTTAAATATCAAATTAAGAGGAGGCATGTTTTATGAAACGTCGAGGCCTGACAAGGGTTGTGGCATTAGCAACAGTTGTTACCATGATGTCTGCGGAATTATCTGCATATGCGACAGAGAACGTAGACACAGCTGCAGGTACATCAACTGAAGCCACAGCGGAATCAGACGAGGCAGTGACTACCGATTTATCGGATGGCGATGCGAAAGCAGTCACCGATGAAACAGCGGCAACGGGAACTGTCGAAAATGAAAGGCTTGAACACAATTATGAAATAGTCAGCAAGAGTTATAAGAATCCTGTCTATACTGGCGAATCGATTGTGTATTCTGCAGAAGATGTTTTTGACGCAGAATCAAGTTCAGCCTTATTGGTAACTGATAAAAAAGAAACACATGACTATGGTACATCAGCCGTAGAATTGGGTTTGAATGATGAGGGAGCTGTTGATGAAAGTGGAAATGCGCTTCCGGGTAAAGTTGCTAAGTTAAAATTAAATGTAGAAAAAGCAGGTGTATATGCAGTTGCTTTTGATTATATTACAAATGACGAAGATTCCATACTTGTCCCGGAACTTTCATTATCATTAAATGGCGAGGTTCCATTTTATGAGTGTAACAGATTAATATATGAGAATTACTGGGCACCGGCAATTGATGAAGATACCGGAAAGGCAGTTAAGGAAACTGACCGTTATGGAAATCAGATCGTTGCAAGTCCGGAAAAAGTAATGAAATGGCAGAAGAAATATATTATGGATGCCAGCTACAGATATTCAACTCCATTAATGCTTGAGTTAAAGCAGGGAGAGAATGAGATTGGACTTACCCTGACAGAAGGCTCACTCATGATTGGAAATGTTTATCTGGAAGCAGAACCGGAACTGAATGAAGTTAAGACAGGAACTTCAGCAGAAGGAAGTAACATAATTACAGCACAGGCCGCAGAACCAGATTACAAGAATGATTCTGCAATCAGAGCTACCTGTGAGTATGACCCTGACCTGGATCCTTATGATGCAAAGACAAAGGTGCTCAATATTATTGACAGTGCTTCATTCTCAGGAGCAGGACAGAGTCTTACATACAAGTTTAATGTAGAAAAAGAAGGATATTATTATCTTGCATATCATTACCGTCAGGCAGATAAGACTGATATGCCGGTATTTGCCAACATTGTTATAGATCAGCAGCTGTTTATAACAGGCGATGATAATGCAGCAACAAATGATGTTTTAACATCTTATGCATTTGATTACACAAAGTCTTTCCAGAATGAAACCATTACGGACAAGGATGGAAAGAAGATGGCAATCTACTTCTCGGCAGGAGAACATACTATTACAACTACGATTTCAAATGACGTTCTTCGTCAGACACTTCAGGTTGTAGATCAGATTTCCAGCGAAGTAAGTGATTTGTCACTGGAAGTATCAAAAGTGTCAAGTACAACAGATAAGTACAGAAGTATTAAGATTACAGACTATGTACCGGATATCAATGACAGACTTGACAGATGGATGAAAGAACTGACTGAAGAATATGACAGACTTGCTGCTTATTCTCCGGAAGAGAATGTCGGAGCACTTTCTTCACTGAATCTTGCGATTGAGAAACTTAAGAGTCTTGCAGAAGAACCAAACAAGATTCCTTACCGTGTGAAAGAACTTAGTACAAGCTCCAGTTCAGTAAATCAGTATATTGCAAACTTTATTACAGATATTACAAAGAATGCGATTTCATTAGACAGAGTTTATCTCTATCAGGACGATACAGAACTTCCGGGTAAAGCAAGCATCTTTACCAAGATCTGGGGTTCTATTTTAAGATTCCTGGCATCTTTTGACAGCCAGGCATACTCGGTTGATAATTCAGATGATACCCATTTACAGGTATGGATTAACAGACCAAGACAGTATCTGGAAATTATTCAGAGAATGATTGATAACGAATTTACAGCAAAGACAGGTATTAAGGTAGACTTATCCATTATGCCTGATGCACAGAAACTGATTCTGTCAAATGCGGCGGGAAATGCGCCGGATGTGGCACAGGCAGTCGATTACGCACTCCCGATTGAATTTGCAATGAGAGATGCAGCAGTAGATTTAACACAGTTTGACGGAGCAAAAGAAGTTCTGGAACAGTTTTCACCAGGTTTATTCGTTCCTTCCACAATGAACGGAGGAATTTATTCATTGCCGGAAACATTCTACTTCTGGGTACTCTTCTACAGAACAGATATTTTAAACAAACTTGACATTGAAGTACCGGAGACAATCGAAGAAGTAGAAGAATTACTTCCGGAATTAAAGAACAGAGGTCTTGATTTCTTCTATCCGACAGCAGGTACAACAGGTACAAGAACATTTGCGATGACCACACCATTGATTTATCAGAATGGCGGTGCTTTATATGACAAGACGGCCGGTGATACAACACTTGACAGTGAGGCATCCATTAACGGATTTACAACATTAACAGAATTATTTACAATTTATGATATTCCACAGGAAATCACAAGTTTCTATCAGCATTTCAGAAACGGAGATATTCCGATTGGTGTTTCAGATTACTTCATGTACAGTACTTTGATTACAGCAGCTCCTGATATTGAAAACTCATGGCAGATTTCACTTGTTCCTGGTGTAAAAGATGAGGATGGAAACATTCAGCGTCAGACAGCCGGTGCAGCACAGTCATCCATGGTTCTTAAGAACTCAAGAAAAGCAAAAGTTGCATGTACAGAAGGTTATGGAAACAGCCAGAATGGTGAGATGGACAGACAGGAAGCTGCATGGGAGTACTTAAAGTGGTGGATGGATACAGATACTCAGGTTGAGTTCGGTACAACACTTCAGACAACATACGGTGAATCCTATATCTGGAACTCAGCAAATACAGAAGCATTCTCAAAACTTCCATGGAAGAGCCGTGATAAGCAGATTATTCTTGAACAGATGGATAATATTCAGGAAACACCGCGTATCCCTGGTACTTATATGTTAGAGAGAGAATTAAGTAATGCATATGTAGCAGTTGTAACAAATGGTGGTATACTTAGAACAGAACTTGACTCCGCAATTAAGCGAATCGACAGAGAAACTGAAAGAAAACTGAAAGAATTTGGTTATCTTGATTCGGAAGGCAATGTAATCAAAGAGTACACCGTACCGGATGTGGACTATGTAAAAGACATTATTAGTAAATTGGATTAAGGATAGGAGGAAATTTATAAAATGAAAACTGGTAAAAAATATCCCTTTTTGTTCCTGCTTCCATATCTGTTAGTCTTTACGGTATTCATTATCCTGCCGATTTGCGTAGCAGTAGTATTATCATTTACGGACTTTAATACCGTACAGATGCCTAATTTTGTAGGCTTTAACAACTATATTAATCTGGCAACACAGGACTCCATCTTCATGCAGTATGTATTACCGAATACGGTTACATTTGCACTGATTGTAGGACCTGGCGGATATTGCTTGTCATTCCTGCTTGCATGGGCAATTGCACAGCTGACAAGAGTACCGAGAACAATATTAGCACTTATTTTCTATTCACCTTCACTGACAACTGGTGTTGCCATGAACGTACTTTGGAAAATCATTTTCTCAGGTGATGCAACAGGTTATTTAAATGCTATCTGTATTAATCTGGGAATTCTGAATGAGCCGAGAACCTGGCTGATTTCAGACCTCCTTCCGATTATGATTATCATCGGACTGTGGAGTAGTGCGGGTGTTGGATTCCTTGCCATGTTAGCAGGTATTATGAATGCAGATGAGGAATTATATGAAGCGGGTGCAATCGATGGAATTAAGAACAGATTCCAGCAGATGATTTACATCACAATCCCGACAATGAAAGCACAGATGTTATTCGGTGCCGTTATGGCAATCGTAAATACATTTAATAACGGTGCATCTTTCTATGGCTATCAAGGTGCCAAGCCAGCTGCCACCATGGATGAGAGTTTCCCTGATGTGATGAATTATGTGGAGAGCCACTATAAAGTTGCTAAGGACAAGGCTCATCGTGCCATCTGTGGACTCTCTATGGGCGGTGGTCATTCTTTCGATATCTCTCGTCGTTTCCCTACCAAGTTTGATTACATCGGACTCTTCTCTGCAGGTTTGCATGTGGGTACTACTGGCGATTTCCGTAGTGACTTCTACAAGCAGTTGCAGGGGAATGAGGAGGCTAAGACTCAGTTGGCTACTCTGTTTAAGAACAAACCAAAGTTGTATTGGATTGGTATGGGCAAGACCGATTTCCTCTACAAGAGCAGTGCAGACTTGCGTCGCTACTTCGATGAGAAGGGGTATAAATACACTTATATGGAGACGGAAGGTGGACACATCTGGCGTAATTGGCGTGTGTATCTTACAGAGTTCGCACAGAAGATTTTCAAATGATAAAATAAGTTTTTCAAGTAATAGTTTTACAAAACATAAAAAATAAGGTATAGACAATGATAAAACAGATTTTAGTTTCTTCATGTGTGCTTTTTTCTGCGACTTTCGTAGTGCAAGCACAGAACCCAAAGTTGGGTGTGTCTCCTATCCAGGATGTCATCAATGCGATGACTCTCGATGAGAAGATTCAGTTGGTGGTAGGTTCTACGGGTAAGTATGAGAGCCAGATGGAGGCTACCATTGGTAACCAAGGTCAGTTGGTACAGGGTGCCGCAGGTCAGGTGAATGGTATTGAGCGTCTGGGCATTCCTGCTACGGTTGTAGCCGATGGTCCTGCTGGACTTCGCATCGACCCTAAGCGCAAGGATACCGACAAGACGTTCTACTGTACCCACTTCCCTGTGGCTACTGTGATGAGCTCTACCTGGAACAAAGACTTGGTGTATTCCGTAGGTACCTCTATGGGAGACGAGGTGAAGCATTATGGCGTAGATGTCTTGTTGGCACCTGCTACCAATATTATGCGTAATCCTCTTTGTGGCCGTAACTTTGAGTATTATTCAGAAGATCCATTGTTGGCTGGTACCATTTGTGCAGCTATGGTGAATGGTATCGAGAGCAACGATGTAGGTACTTCGTTGAAGCACTTCGCACTGAACAACCAGGAGACCAATCGTACTCGTAACAATGTTATCGGTAATCCACGTACTTTCCGTGAGATTTACCTGAAACCTTTCGAAATCGTTGTCAAGGAGGCTCAGCCTTGGACGGTGATGACTTCTTACAATCTCATCAATGGTACAATGTCGAGCGAGCGTTGTGACTTGATAACAGAGATTCTTCGCCATGAGTGGGGATTCAAGGGTATGGTGATGACCGATTGGTTTGGTGGTCTTAGCGCAGCTGCCCAGATGGAAGCGGGTAACGACCTTTTGATGCCAGGTAAGGCAGACCAGGTGAAGGAGATTCGCAAGGCTGTGCTCAATGGTCGCCTGTCGATGGAAATCCTCGACCGCAATGTACGCCATATCTTGGAGTATATCATGCAGACTCCTCGTTTCAAGCAGTATGTTGCTGACAACAACCCTGATTTGAAGGGCCATGCTTTGGTGGCTCGCAATGCCGCTACCGAGGGAATGGTGTTGTTGAAGAACAACAAGAATGTATTGCCACTCGTTCAGAAGATTAAGAACATTGCCCTCTTCGGCAATACTTCTTATGATTTCATAGCTGGTGGTACTGGTTCTGGCAATGTTAACCATGCTTATGTGGTAAGTTTGTTGGATGGTTTGAAGAATGCTGGCTATCAGGTGGATGGCGACATCCAGAAGGCATACATAGAGTATGCTCCAAAGGCAAAGGCAAACTTGCCAAAGCCAAAGAATCCTTTGGAGGCTTTCTTGCCTGGTCACTTCATCCCTGAGATGAGCCTTGCTGAATTGAATATGTCTGCTGCCGTCAAAAACAACGATATGGCAATCATCACTATTGGTAAGTCGTCTGGTGAGTTCTTGGATCGAAAGGTTTCTGATAGCTTCAATCTCACTAAGGAGGAGAAGGATATGATTTCTGGCGTATGCAACGCTTTCCATAAGGCCGGTAAGAAGGTGGTTGTCATCTTGAATGTTTGTGGCGTTGTTGAGACCAAGAGTTGGATTGCTGGTCCTGATGCAGTATTGTTGTCTTGGTTGCCTGGTCAGGAGGGTGGTAACTGTGTTGCTGACATCTTGGCGGGTAAGGAGAATCCTTCTGGTCGTCTTCCTATGACATGGCCTGTAAGTTATAACGATGTTCCTTCTAAGGCTGATTTCCCTAACCCTGAGACTGTCAAGGTTGATGATGTGCTTGGTATGTTTATGGGCAAGGGCATCGGTAGCAAGGGTAACGTGAAGAATGTGGATTACACCGAGTATAATGATGGTGTTTATGTAGGTTATCGTTATTACCAGACTAAGAATGTGCCTGTAGCTTTTCCTTTTGGTTATGGTATGAGCTATACTACCTTTAAGTATGGCAAACCTGTGGTAACGAAGGATGCACAGGGCAATATCAAGGTCCAGGTGACTGTGAAGAATGCTGGTAAGGTAGCTGGTAAGGAAGTTGTTCAGGTATATGTGGCAGGTCCTGGCAAGGTGATGCCAAGGAACTTCGTGGTTTCGCCAAGACTAAGAAATTGCAGCCTGGTGAGTCGGAGACTGTTACTATCGACATCCCATACAAGAACCTGGCTTCTTTCAATGAGGTTGATAGTCAGTGGCAGGTTGAGGCTGGTGATTACAAGGTGATGGTGGCAAAGAATGCTGCCGACACTAAGCCACTCACAGTTATCGTCAATGAGAAGGCTGAGGTAACTTCCAAGGTACGCCCTTGCTTGTTGCCTGAAGTGAAATAAGAGCTTGTCCCTACGTATGAAAGTAAGGAAATATTGTATTTCCTGTGTGTATGGGGCGTAAAAACAAACAAGAAAAGCTGCATAGGTTTTACTCTTATGCAGCTTTTTTATTACACCTAATATAATAAGGTGTCTCTTTTTTATTGGTTGTGATATGTACCTCTTGTCCGAAAAAGACAAGAAAGTTTACTTCTTTCCTGCAATTAAACCCTTGATGACCGCGTTGGTAAATCCATTCTGTTCCATGGTGTTGAGGCCCTTGATGGTGCAGCCGCCAGGAGTGGTCACTTTGTCGATGGCAGCCTCGGGGTGCTCGCCCGTTTCTTGAAGTAGCTCTACGGCACCTTTTACGGTTTGGAGTACAATCTTTTGGGCATCCTTAGCCTTGAATCCCATCTCTACGCCGCCTTCCACATTGGCTCTTACATAACGCATGGCGTATGCGATGGCACACGACATGGCTGTGGCAGCAGGGAAGAGACGTTCTTCCATGATGAGGCTTTCGCCCAATTCATCGAATATATCTGTAATCTGCTGGATTTCTGTGGCAGATGCATCTATAGGAGTGATGAAGGTCATCGACTGCTTGTAGGCGATGGCGATGTTTGGCATCACGAGGAAGAAGGTGGGGGTAGAACCTTCCTTGTCGAGCCATTCTTTGATGTCGGCAGATGGTACCCCTGCTGCAACGACTACGAGTTTCTGACTCTTGTAGTCGAGAACTTCCTTGATACCCTTTAATGTCTTTTCCACACACCAAGGCTTTACTACGACACACACGATGTTGGCTTCATGACAGGCCAACTGGTTGTCGAGTGTAACGCTGGCACCCTTACTTGCAAAATGGTCCAATACGGGTTGGTTATGGTCAGATACTGTAATATCTGATGGAATGAACTTCTCGCTTTGCAAGAGTCCTTCTGCCATGGCACCGCCCATGGCTCCTGCTCCGATGATTGCTATTTTCATTGTCTTCTTATAGTTAAAATATGTTTGATATGTTCTGAATGAAGTTTACTTCTCCTATGCTTTTCGATGTATAGGCTCGCTGATGTATGCTGCTAATCTATCTTCTAACAAGAATTGTTGGAAGTCTATCTCAAGATTCCGCTCTCGATGAGGTTCTTCTAAGTATTTCTTGATGGAGGTAGCAACGTATTCCGCAAGTTTTACTGGCACAGCATTTCCTATCATCTGTTCTAATTCTGTTTTGCTTCCCTCAAACTTAAATGTTTTAGGGAAGGTCTGGATGTAACTCCTCTCGATGGTAGTCAAGGCACGGATGCCTTCTTTGCTTTTTATAGGGTCGTTGTCATGAATCTCATAGCCTTTTGGCATAGGACGGTTTACTCCTCTTACAGTTGGGCTTGGCTCGTCTATGCTGAAAATGCCACGACGTGCATAGCTGCGTGGGTGCCGATAGTAATATTCCACCCCCAATGAATCACCGAAGTATTCCCTGAGGGTCATTGATGTTTTGGACAATCCACTTTGCAAGAAAGGAACCATGAAGTCATCTTGCTCATGCAGTTTCCCAATCATGAAGAAACGTTTGCGCTTTTGTGGAACACCACATTTGCTGGCATCCAGTACTTGCCAAGATAAGCCATATCCAGCTTCTTTGAATATCTTCTTAGCATCAATAAGTTTCTTAGTCTTTGTTATTCGTTCAACGTTTTCCATGACAAACCATTTCGGACGAATCCTATTGATGATTTGCGCATAGTTGACCGTGAGGTCGCCCCTGCCATTGTCTTCATCCCTTTTGCCTGCGGAAGAAAAATCTTGGCATGGAGGACCACCGATAATCATGTCAGGATGCTTGCTTTCTATTTCTGCTACACAATCCTCAACGTTGGAGAGGTCGAGCATCTTGCACTCATGCTCAAAGTTCTTCTGATATACGGAAAGCGCAGCTTGCCATTTATCGTATGCGGCTACGATTTCGAAGCCCGCATTCTGGAAACCGAGACTAAGCCCGCCGCATCCACAAAATAAATCTACTATCTTCATATTTGTTATTCTTCAAATAAATCAGGAGTGTTAACTATGATGGCATCGAAACGGCGCTCTGGGCTTAGGAAGTTTTGTCCACCACCAAGGATGATGTTCTTTATCTCGCTTTTCTTAATACGAGGATGTGCCAGTTCTGGACTCTTCAAGTATTGGAATGAACGTGAGCCTGGTAGCGAGAATGCTTTGTCGTTGGCTGTCCCATACGATTGGTTTTTGATGATGGTGATGTAGTCAAACTGTCCAAAGGTAACATAGTCGAACAGCATCTTGTAAACCCAAATGATGGTGCGTTGGAAACGGTTGATGTCTTTTAATGTATATGTCGTGTCGATGCTCATTTTCAGGGTGGCAATGTCCGACCAAACGAATACATCCAGACAATCTTCTGCCAGTCTGAAATTCTTACCTGTTGTCTTCCATACAGGTTGAATCATAATAGGTGTCTGATGTGCCACCAAATCTTTCATTACTCTCAGAACTGCTTCCTTGATTTCTTCATAATGTGGTGCCACTTCCTCTATCATCTCCCAGTGGGTGATATAAGGTACACCACTGAGAAGTTTTCTTAGTTTTTCTTTCTTTGCGGATGTGGAGTAATGGCTACAGATGCTACATGCCACAAAACAAATGGTAGGTGGGCGTACGACAATCTCGCAACTGTACTCATCTTCAGGGAGGTTCTTGGTTGTGTTGTCGGGTAATGCTGTTAGCTTGACTTCCAATCCACGCAAAGGCATGTTGTCATCGTTCTTGCTCAACACTAAGTCGATGCGCTCGCTCTTTCCTGTATAGAATTTTGCAAAGGGTTGGTATGTTTGCTCAAAGCCATAAAACAAGTTCTCTGACAATGGGCTCATGCCAAACAGGTCTTCGCCAGAGATTTTTTTGTGCTTGATGTTACTGTTCTTGTCAAGAGTCAGATAAACCGGCTCTGTCTGCTTGGCTTGCATATAAGCCACTAAGGATGCAGGAAAAGAACTGTTGAATTGGTTCTTGCCCCAAGTTTCTTGTTTTCTGTAGTCTCTGTTTGAGTGTATTTGCCCAAATAGTCCTGGAGTCTTTTCCATATTGCTTTGCTTTAATGTGATTGATTTGGCAAAGGTAATGATTTTTATTTATATTACCAACAAAAAAAGTTAAAATATATAAAAGCGGCATCGCCTCTGTTTCCTTTTTGTTCTTCTGACTTGCATAAACTTGTTATTCTTACTTATATAAACTTGTTTTCGACCTTGTACAAACTTCCTGTCAGCCTACAGCAAAACCCATAGAAGCCTACTGCTAACTATTTCGCCTAATCATGATTTACAGAAATATAATCAGTACTTAGCTAAATATAAGCTGTATTTAAGTAAATATAGCTTAAACTATGCAAAAGATAGCTGGCTTCTGTGGCTTTTGTGCTATGAATGTTGTAACTTTACATCCGTAAGATACAAACTTTATATAAGGAAACAACTCACAACATATAAGGAATTAAGCTATGGCAAGATATATCAAGCAAGAAATGCCAGACCTACAAGGTACGGGCGAGTCAAAGTGTTACTATCGATTAGAGAAGCGACAGAACCTCTCCACCAAGGAGTTCTTGAAGAAGGCAGGCGCTCATGGCATCCTCGACGACGGCGTCTTGAAGCATGCGCTCAGCAAGATAGCCGAACAACTGGTGGAGGAACTGGCGGATGGTAATACGGTTACGCTCGAAGGCATCGGTACCTTCCAGGCAACGCTTGGCGTGAAGAAAGACAAGGAGATGGATACGATAGATGGCGATGGTCCGAAGCGAAATGCCAAGAGCATTGAGGTGAAGAACGTGCGCTATGTTTCAGACAAAGACTTGGTGAATGACGTCAATCTTCATTGTAAGCTTACTCGTGCCGGTGTATCCAGGGTGAATCGTTCTCCTTATACCAAGGAAGAACGCCTGAAGATGTTGCAAGATTACTTGGCTGATGCCACTCATCCCTTTATTCGTGTGCCAGATTATGCCGAGCTAACTTCCCTTCCTCGTTCCACAGCTACGAAGGAGCTTCGAACCTTCTCCGAAAACCCTTCTAATGGTATCACAACGAGTGGCAGGAGAACGGCGATTGTGTATGTTAAAAGGGTGGAAATATAGGTAGCATCTTCACCTGACTTCGTTACTCAAAAAATACGTATTTTATAACTGATCACTGCCACGAAGGAACTTCGAACTTTCTTCGAAGACCCTTCTAATGGCATTGCAACAAGTGGCAGGAGAGCAGCGATTGTGTATCAGTATTTCTTTTTGCTATATTCGCTCGGAGTACACCCAAACTGCTTCTTGAAGCTGGTTGAAAAGTGGGAAAGGGTGTTGAAGCCTGTCATATAGGCTATTTCCGAGATGTTGTACTTGCCTTCCACGATGAGGGTGGCGGCACGATTGAGCTTATAGGTCTTGAAGAAGATGCTTGGATTCTCTCCTGTGAGTCCCTTGACCTTGTAGTAGAGCTTTGTGCGGGAGATGTGCATCAGTTTCGTTACCTTGTTGACATCCAATTCCGAGTTGGATAGTTCCTGCTCCATCATATGATAGAGTTCGTCCATGAAGAGTTTGTCTTGTGGCGACAGCACTTCTTCCACGTTCTTGTCGGTCTCCGTGGCGTTGGTTAGGATGGTCTTGGCCTTCTCACGGTTGGTGAGCAGGGAGTTGATCATTGCCAACAACACCTTCGGTGTGAATGGCTTGGTGACATAGGCATCAGCACCACTATTCAAACCTTCCACTTGATTCTCGGGAGTAGTCTTGGCAGTAACGAGAATCACAGGGATATGACAGAGTTGGATGTCTTCCTTGATTGTCTTGCAAAGCTCGTATCCACTCATTCCTGTCATCACCACATCGCTGAGGATGAGGCAAGGTTCTTCCTCCCTTGTCGCCTTCAAGGCACTCTCGGCATCGAAACGATAGATGATGTGATAGGATGATGCCAGGAGGGTACGAAGATAATGCACCACTTCGGTGTCGTCATCTACGATGAGTATTTTCGGACGGTTGTCTGTACTGTCATCTTGACTTACCTTGTCTGCCACTTTCTGACTGTCGTGCAGTGGAAAAGCCATCTTCTGGTCTTGCTCCAAAAGGGCTTTCTCGTTGGCGGTATAGAGGCTCTCATCGGTAGGAAGGGTAACGGTGAAGATGGCTCCCTGGCAGTCCTTGCGATTGCCCGCCTTTAAATCGCCATGGTGAAGGACGGCCAGGCTGCGGGCATAGTAGAGTCCGATGCCAGTACCCCAGTTGATGGTGCCTGTGGACTGGTTGTTCAACTGATAATATCGCTTGAAGATATTCTCCACCTCATTCTGTGGGATTCCCTTGCCTGTATCAGCCACCGTGATGGTGATAATCTGTTCTCCCTTGTTAGTGGTACCGGTGTCGAAAGATACATCTATCTTACCGCCACGAGGGGTAAACTTCATGGCGTTGGACATCAGGTTGTTGATAATCTTTTCCAGTTTGTCGGAATCCAGAAGCATCAGGTAGGAACCTTCTAATCCGTGACAGTTCAAGGTGATACCTTTCTCCTCGGTATTCACGATGAAGAGGTCCATGATGCGTTTCATCTCGGTGATAATGTCGGTTTGCTTGACGTGCAAGCGGAGCGTGTCGTTCTCCAACTTGTTGAAGTCGAGCAACTGGTTGACGAGTCTCAGCATTCTATCTACGCTTCGGTTGATGATGTTCAATAGCAACTTGTCGTGCTTGTTGATGCTTTCACTTTCGCAGAGTTGTTCCACTGGTCCCGAAATCATGGTGAGTGGTGTTCGGAACTCATGCGAGATGTTAGCGAAGAAACTCATGTTCATCTTGTTGATGCGCTGTTCTTGCTCCTTCTCATCCTTAGCCTTTTGAGCCATGTTCTTCTCGATGCTGATGCGCATCTTCTGCCGGTAGAGCACGAAGCCGACGCATCCCATTATAATAAGGTATAGGCACCAAGCCCACCAAGAGTTCCAAGGCTCAGGGGCGATGCTTACCTGTATGCTTTTTTCGGCGATGGTATTGTTGGAGTCTTTGCCTACCATCTTGACCTTGAAGGTGTAGTTGCCAGCAGGCAGATTAGAGTAGTACGCCTCGTTGTTATTGCCTGCATCAATCCATGTATTGTCGAAACCTGCCATTTGGTAGAAGTAATGGATGTGCTTGTAGTCGCTATAGTCGATGGCAGAAAAGGCAATGCTAAAGCTGTTTTGTTTGTAGCTTAGGTGGATATGGGGTGATTCTTCCATACTCTCCTCGATACATCCATTCTTGCCAGGAAGCATAATCTCATTATGGACCTTGAGTGTTTCGAAAAGCAGACTTATCTGTTGGTTCGTGTTTACGTTTTGTGGATTGAAGATGGTGAGTCCTTGAGTGCCGCCGAAGATGAGTGTTCCATCTGATAGCTTGCACGATGCCCTATCGTAGAATTGGAAGCCTTTCACACCGTCAGCCTCGTTGTAGGTGGTTACCTTTTCTGTTTTTCCATCTATCTTGTTGAGTCCATACTGCGTACTGACCCAAATGTTTCCATCTCGATCTTCCTCGATACTTGAAATGTCGGAGCAGGAGATTCCTGCTATGGTGGTCAGCTTGTGGCTCTTTGCGTCATACTTCAAGAGTCCGTTGGTAACTGTACCCAACCAGATGTTGCCCTTGCGGTCTTGATAGTTCTTGGTTGGGATATATACACTTCGCTTGATGCACTTCTTCCAGTCTTCCGGATTCACTTTAAACTCTTGGATGTCGAAGTTGTCTCCATTCATTTCGAGGATGGGTTTGTAGAAGGCAGATATGAGCATGTTGCCATTCTGCAAGTGCATGATGCAGGGAATGAAGCACAAAGTGATAGGGAAGAGTTGTTTTTTGGTCATCTCTCCACTTTGTGCTGAAATGCAGTAGATGTTGACGGATGCCGTGGATACCCAGATGTTACCCTTTGCATCTTGGCAGATGTCCATAGGCATGGAGCAAGGGTAGGAGGCTACCTTGTTGAGATGGTTGCCATCGTATTGGTACTTTGCCACATGGTCGCCATTGGATAGCCATAGATGATTGCTGCTATCCACAAAGATGTTGATGATGGCATTCTTCTTGTTGCCGTTGCTGTAGGAAACCATCGGTATGTCCTTGAGTTGCTGGGTTTGCAAGTCATACATATAGAGTCCGTTCTTCTTGGTAGAAATCCAGAGGTGGTGATTCCTGTCGGCGGCTAAGGAGAGTACGGGCTGTTTGCCGATGGCACGTTGAAGGGCAGGCATGCTGTTAAACATGTCCTTGTATCTATAGATGGTTTTTACGCCATCGTCTTCAGACCCGAGCCAAAGGTTGCCCTTGGAGTCGGTTAACATCTTGTTGACTTGCATATCAGGCACTTCGAATGGAAAATTCTTGTCGCTTTGTGGCAGGATGGTTCCCTTCTGGGCATTGAAATAGAATAATCCGTGCTTGGTGGTGCTGAGCAGAAGATTGCCTTTTGCACCATACGGATGGATGCAGTTGACCATGTCGTTGGGGATTTGCAAGTCTTGCAAGGCTGCAGGGAGATGTTGCCATTTCCGGGTGTTCGTATCAAATAGCTGCATTCCATTGTAGCCAGAGAGGTAGAGCTGATGCCCATCGAGGAGAAAAGAGGTGATGGGATAACTCTGTACAGGGCTTTTGGCGATAAGTTTGAGGTCTTGGGTGCGATACCCCTTGACAGAGTAAGGGGTAACAATCCACATCACATCTTTTCGGTCTATATGGCAAGAGATATGAAAGCAGTTCTTCTCCAGCATTTTGGAGAGCTTGATGATGGCTGTGTTGGTATTTTCGTCATATTGATATATGTCTGTTATCGTGAGGAAGAAGATTCTTCCCTCCTTGTCTTCCAGGATTTTTTCGATGTTCTTGTTAGTGCCATTGATACTTACTCGTTTGAAATTGCCATTGGTCTGGTATAGGCATACGCCGTTGACGGTGGCTACCCAGAGTCGGTTGTGGGAGTCACGATAAATGTGGGTAATATGGTTGTCGGGCAATCCCAGTGAATCGTCCACGCAGTAGTATTGGTGATACTGGTTGCCATCATACTTGTTGAGACCACGGAAGGTACCTATCCAGATTTGTCCGTATTTGTCTTCGCAGATGCTCATCACCTTTTGGTTGGAGATATGATCAGACAGGACGAGATCCTTCTCGGGTGAAGAGATTTCGGGGGGGGTGTTTTTTCGTTCCTGGCAAGCAGGCAGGAGAAGGGTTGCCAAGAGAATGAGTGCGTTATAAAATACCTTTGTTCGTTTCATAATCGATGGTTTTGTTAATTATAGCAAAAGTACTATAAAACCTTGATATATACAAGGATTATAAGACTTTTTAAACATAAAAGCAAGTTTTTGAACATATAGAAAACCCCATTTTGAACAAAAACGTAACACAAGAAAACATTTTAGAAAAAGCCTTGGGGAAAAAAGTTCGTACCTTTGCACCGCTAAATTAAACATAGTATATTTAATCTATTAACTCGCAAACCTTATGAGTATCAAACATGATTATGGAAGGTTACTAACCTTCATCGTATTATTGATTGTTTCCAGTTCTACAGCTATAGCACAAGAACTGATGAAAGTGACGGGTCTGGTTGTTGACCAGAATGCTGAGCCATTGATTGGCGTTACTGTCAAAGTAAAAGGCGACGCCAAAAGCGGCACTGTCACAGGATTGGATGGAGACTTCTCCATCATGGTACAAAAGGGGAAAACCTTGGTTTTCTCTTATCTCGGTTATCAGACTAAAGAGGTGGCAGCCATCACCTCTAAGTTGAAAATCAACATGAAGGAAGACAACAAAATGCTCGACGATGTTGTCGTTGTTGGATATGGTGTACAGAAAAAGAGTTCTGTAACTGGTGCCATCTCTCAGGTAAAGAAAGAGGATATCGAGAATCGTACCATCACTAATGCCAAGGCTGCCTTGCAAGGTAAAACAGCAGGTGTACAGGTCATCTCATCATCATCTGCCCCAGGTTCCTCTCCAACCATTCGTATTCGCGGTTACTCTTCCAACGTTTCTTCCGACCCACTCTACGTAGTAGATGGTGTACGCTTGGGTGATATCAGTGGTCTTGACCCTAACGATATTGCTTCCATGGAAGTGTTGAAGGATGCAGCCTCAGCTGCCATCTATGGTGCGGAGGCCGGTAATGGTGTTGTACTCATCACCACCAAGAAAGGTGCAGTGGGCTCAGGCAGAATCACCTATGATTTTCAGTACACCACAGAAAGCTTAGCCAAGATGCCCAAGCTCATGAATGCAGAGGAGTATATCCAATACATGAAGGAAGGCAAGACTTTCACAGAGGATTACCTCTTCAAGAACTGGGATGGCAAGACCAATACCTCTTGGGTAGATGCCATCTATGGCAAGGGACACATGCAGAAGCATAACATAGGTTTCAATGGTGGTAACCAGAACGGCAACTATTACCTTTCTCTCACCTATCTTGATAATAATGGTATGGTAAAAGGCGATAATGACGTTTATCGCCGTATGACCGCTACCATCAATGCGGAATATCAGATCAAGCCTTGGCTCAAGGTGGGTACAACCAATCAGATTGAAAAATATAATGTTCGCTCTGTTTCTGAGAGCAATGAGTATGGTGGCATGTTGACAGCTGTGCTTCAGATGGATCCTTTGACTCCTGTCACCTATGCTCCAGATAATCTCCCAGCCCACATGGCAAAAGCTTTGGCCAATGGCAAGCACCTCTTGACAGATGCCAATGGTAACTACTATGGTGTGTCTGCTTTCTATGCAGGTGAGCAATACAACCCATTCATCATGCGTGACAATGGCATATCTCGCAACAGTGGATTCAATGTCAATGGTTCTATCTATGCCGACTTCAAGCCTTTCAAGGGCTTTGTGTTCACCTCTCGTTTTGGCTATCGTCTCTCTGGTACTCGCAGTTCTTCCACTTCACTTCCTTTCTATGGAAATGCAACGCAAAGCCGTGATTATATAGATCAGAGTGCATCTTCTTCTACCTCTATCTATTATCAATGGGAAAACTTTGCCAACTATATGAAGAAGTTTGGCGAGCATACCATCAATGCCATGGCAGGTATCTCTTTCCAAGAATCTACCTACGATTATGTAAATGGTTCATTGACTGCAAACAATGAGGACGCAGTCAAGAAAAATAATCCGTTGTTTTTCTTCCTCAACTATGCTTCTCCCTCTGCCACCAAGGGTGTCGGTGGTGAAAAAACTCGCTCTGCCAAGTACTCTTACTTCGGACGTTTGAGCTATGATTACATGAACCGCTATTATTTGCAGGCTTCTCTCCGTGCAGATGCTGCCGACTTATCTAAGTTGCCATCTACCAATCGTTGGGGATATTTCCCTGCTGTATCTGCTGGTTGGACTATCTCCGAGGAGAAATTCTTTGCTCCTTTGCGTGACGTGGTTACGAGCTTGAAGTTGAGAGCCAGCTGGGGTCAGAATGGTAGTTTAGCTGCCTTGGGCGGTTATGCTTACAGCACCGATATGGCACAGAGTGGCTTTTATCCTTTGGTGGGTGGAAACAACTATACACAAGCGGTTCGCCCTTCTTCCATGGGTAATGACGAGTTGAAGTGGGAGACTTCTGAGCAGACCAACTTCGGTATCGATGCTCTCTTGTTTAAGGGACGCATGAACTTCAGCATCGACTACTTCACCAAGAAAACCAAGGACTTGTTGGTAAACGGCACAACCCCATCATTGGTTATCGGTGGTACCACCTCTCCAATAAATGCAGGTAATGTTAGCAATAAGGGTTTCGAGTTTGAGTTGGGTTGGCGTGACAATATCGGCGACTTCAGCTATGGCATCCGTGGCAACCTCGCTACCTTGAAGAACGAGGTTACTTATCTCGACCCATCCTTGACTCGTTTGCCAGGTTCTAACTTCCATACTTACACCATCACCTATTTTGAGCAGGGCTATCCTGTTTATTACTTCCGTGGCTATAAGTTCACTGGCGTTGATCCAGAGACTGGTAATCCTCAGTTTGCCGACTTGGACAACAGTGGTGACATCTCAGATGGTGACTTGACCGACATCGGCAATGCCATTCCTAACTTCACCTATGGTATCACCTTGACAGCGGCCTATAAGGGCTTCGACTTTACCCTCTTCGGTAGTGGAGCTTCTGGCAATAAGATTTTCAACTGTATCAACCGCCCTGACTATCAGATGGTCAACAAGTTGAAAGAGGTATTCTATGACAACCGTTGGACTCCAGAGAATCCTAATGGAACCAAGCCACGTGCAGGTGCTGACAACATGGATAAGTACGCTTGCTCAAGTGCCATGGTATATGATGGCTCTTATTTCAAGATCAAGCAAATCCAGTTGGGTTACAACTTGCCAAAGAATCTCTTAAAGAAGGTGGCTATCAACAGCCTTCGCCTTTATGTATCACTTGATGATTTCTTCACCATCACCAAGTATCCAGGCTTCGACCCAGAGGCTTCTGCCAATGCCACCAGTGGTATGGGCATCGACAAGGGTGCTTATCCTATGGCAAAGAAAGTCGTCATGGGTTTCAACTTGGAATTTTAGACAATACAAATTATTCATCTATTAATGATTTAGCGTATTATGAGAAAGAATATCATATATAGCTTGCTCCTCGTAGTGGCAGCTTTGTTTGCCGGTTGTGATAGCAGACTCGACATAGAGAAACATGGAAACATGGGCGACCAGAATGATTTCTACCAGACTGATGAACAGACAGAGCAAGCCGTGGCTTCCATGTATTCCAACCTGAAAGGATTGTATTACAACTGGTTCTTTACCAAGAATCTCCTTTCTGACGATGTATGGTGCGGTGGTGGTCAGCGTGGCGACAACACCTCCTTAGAGCAGTTGAACGAATATACCTATGGCACAGACAATGGCATGATACAAGGTGTGTTCTCTGGCTTGTATGGATTGATTTACCAGTCTAACTTGGTCATTGAGAAGGTGGCAGACGACACTCCTGCCAAGAAACGTGCCATCGCAGAGGCAAAGTTCTTCCGTGCTTGGGCAAACTTCGAACTTGTCACTTTGTGGGGTACAGCTCCTCTCGTAGATCATTTGTTGGAACCTGGTGAATATCGCCAAGGCAACAGCACACCTGAGGCTCTTTGGGCAGCTGTAGAGTCAGACCTAAATGATGCCATCAGCATGAATGCCTTGCCTTCCAAGAAGAACATGGACGATCGGGAGACGGGTATGCGTGTTACCCAGGAAGTGGCAAAGGCTTATTTGGGCAAGGCTTATCTCTTCCAGAAAAAGTATCCGGAGGCTGCAATCGTACTCAATGAGGTGGTGGATTCCAAGAAGTACGACCTCTTCCGTGGCGACTATGACATGCAGTTTCATGCCGTCAACAACAACAACTGTGAGTCTATGCTCGAACTCCAGTGGCGCAACGACCAAGAGCAAACTTGGAGCCAGATGGACATGACCTTCCTGATGCAAGGATGGCGCACAGCCTATTTCAATATGAGCGGTACTGCTGACAAGGAAATTGCCCAGGGTACATACGGATTTTTGAATCCTCGTAAGTCCTTGTACGATGCTTTTGTTCAGGCTGAAGGTCCTGATGGTTATCGCCTCAAGCATACGATGCTGAATGAAAGTCAAATGGCAGAATATGGCGCAAATGTTTCGCCAGGTATGGTTGTCTATGGATGTGAGGGATATTTTATGTTCAAGAATCGCTCGTTGAAATCTGACTGTATCATGGATGCATCTTATTTTCAGGGATTTCAGTATACCGACCGTCGCATCATGCGTTATGCAGAGGTGTTACTGTTGGCTGCCGAGGCTAACTTACAGGCTGGTCAGCCAGACAAGGCTCTCTATGACATCAACCAGATTCGTGAACGTGCCAAGGAGACTCCTTTGCAGAGCGTAACCTTGGATGACATCAAGACAGAGAAGCGCTTGGAACTTTGCTTGGAATCTGTCCGCTATCAAGACTTGGTGCGCTGGGGTGATGCTGAGGCTGCTCTTGGCACACAGGGCAAGCAAATTCCTAACTTCAGCTCCAACGGGGTGACTTGGGATTACACCAACTCTTCTTATGGTTTCCAGAACAAGCACAAGTTGCTGCCTATTCCTCTCAAGGAAATAGAACTGAACCCTAACATCAAACAAAATGATGGATGGGCTATTTCTCAATAACTCATTATTAAAGAAACGAAATTATGAAAAAATATTTAGGCTTTATATTTGGACTAATTGTAACAGGTTTGTTCTTTTCCGCCTGCAACAATGATGCGATTGATGATTTGCAAGGTGTGTATGGCGATATGCTGATTTGTCATTCTAATGAAGCTACCGTACTGCCCACCACCAAGTTGGGAAAAGGTATCAAGTCGCTCAACGTGGATATCAAGGATGCGCAAGGCAATGATGTGACTGTCAATTTCGGAAGTAGCGAGTGGATTTTGCCTTCTGCCACTTATAAAATATCTAACACAGTTGCCAATATGACTTGTGTGGTAAAGGTGAATGGTGAGGCTATGCAGAGTGGCGACCTCGATGTCTCCATCTATGGAGGTGTATATTATTTCAGTGGTTTGTTCACCAGCCAAGCTGGCAAGCGTGTGAAACTCGATTACCATGGCAATTTGACATTCGAGGTGGGAGTAGATGACCCAGAGGCATCGGGCTATAAGATGATGATAGACGAGCAGCCAGTTACATCGTACGATTGGGCTACGGGTCAGACCACCGTGTTCCCTGATGTAACAAAATATTCG
>ENA-OPCI01000665-OPCI01000665.1-human-gut-metagenome-genome-assembly--contig:-NODE-665-length-22299-cov-7.896646_pt1 | contig 22299 bp, 13 predicted proteins | sample MGYA00241564_ERZ501479 | MGnify/ENA primary metagenome ERZ501479 (study PRJEB25962, sample SAMEA2042630) | human gut metagenome | biome: human gut; feature: human-associated habitat; material: faeces...
GCTGGGTTCAGAACGTCGTGAGACAGTTCGGTCCCTATCTGTCGTGGGCGCAGGATATTTGATGGGAGCTGTCCCTAGTACGAGAGGACCGGGACGGACGTACCTCTGGCGCACCAGTTGTTCCGCCAGGAGCATAGCTGGGCAACTACGTACGGATCGGATAAACGCTGAAAGCATCTAAGCGTGAAGCCGACCCAAAGATAAGATATCCCACTGATTAGATCAGGTAAGATCCCTTGAAGACTACAAGGTTGATAGGCACGATGTGTAAGTGGAGTGATCCATTCAGCAAGAGTGTACTAATAGATCGAGGGCTTGACCACAATTCGCTTGAGACTCTCAAGAGTCAACGAAAAAATGTAAGCAGTGATTATTCAGTTTTGAAGGCACGTCCTTCTAAGAAACACTGGACAGTAGCACAGAAATGTGTTATACTGTGTCAGTCATATTGGTCGGTGACGATGACGGTGAGGTTCCACCTGTTCCCATTCCGAACACAGAAGTTAAGCTCACTCGTGCCCAAGATAGTTCGTTGGAAACGGCGCGTGAAAATAGGTAGTCGCCGACTTGACAAAGAGCTCTGAGATGAAAGTCTCAGAGCTTTTTTGTTGCGTTTCGGGGCAGAAAATAGTATCATAAAAGGCAGAACCTTATACTTTCTACAGATTTTCCTGTTACACTGAATGCACAAGGAAAGGAGAGTCTGTATGGACAAATTAACGAAAAAAGGGCTGGACGGTACTCAGCTCAAGACCATTGCACTGGTGCTGATGGTACTGGACCACATTCATTATTTCTTCGAGTTCACCGGCTGCATCCCGACGGTGTTCAGTATGCTGGGGCGGCTCAGTGCGCCGCTGTTTCTGTTCTGCACGGTGGAGGGCTTTGCCCACACCCATGACCGCAAGCGGTATTTTATCCGCATCTGGGCTATCGGCACAGCCATGGCAGCGCTGGAATTCTTTATGATGTACGCAAAAGCCTTCCGGCGCGGGGATGGCTTCTACCCGCTGAATGCCATTTTTCAGGATCTGATGCTGCTGTGCATCGTCTGGCAGGGCATCGACTGGCTGCGGGAGAAAAAGCTCGCAAAGGGCATTGCTGCCATTGCCGCCGTCTTGTGCTGGCCGTTTGCGGTGGTAGTATTTCTGCAGCTCTTCCCGCAGGTGCAGGAGATGCCCATTGCTTCGACGATCGTGGCCTTTGTCATCACCAGCCCGCTGCCCATGTGGACGGCCATCACAGACGGCGGCTGGAGCTTTTTGCTGGGCGGTGTGCTGCTGTATGCATTGCGTGGACGGCGCAAAGTGCAGCTGACGGTATGGGCACTGGTGATTTTCCTGTGTGACTTTGTGCGGCTCTTTGGGACGCTTTGCAGACAGGCGGATTTTGTGTGGACGCAGATGTTCACCGACTACTACGAGTGGTTCGGGGTGGCGGCGGTGTTGCTGATGCTGCTGTACAACGGGCAGCGCGGCAGCGGACACAAGCAGCTGTTCTACTGGTTCTACCCCGCCCATGTGTATCTGCTGTATGGGGCATCCTGCCTTGTTTATAACGTGTTGAGGTGATCTTGTGGCGAATATTCTGGCAGTGGATGACAATCTGGAGCTCTGCAAACTGATCCGCACCACTTTGGAGCGAGACGGCCACCGGGTAGAAACGCGGCAGGCGGGCGGAGCGCTGACCGAGGCGCTTTGCCGCTGGGCAGACTGCATCCTGCTGGACGTGATGATGCCCGGGGAGGACGGCTTTGCGGTCTGTCGGCGCATCCGCAGCCTGACCGAGGTGCCCATCCTGTTTCTGAGCGCCCGCACCGACGAGGCTGCTGTGTTGGAGGGGCTGGGCATCGGGGCGGACGACTTTTTATCGAAGCCTTTCCGGGTGGCAGAGCTGCGGGCGCGGGTAGCGGCGCATCTGCGGCGGCAAAGCCGTACCCCGGCGCACCGGATGGTGCGCGGCGGCGTGGCCTTTGACCTGACCGCCCGGAGCGCGGCGGTGGAGGGCACAGTGCTGCCGCTGACCCGCTCGGAGTATGCCATCTGCGAGTATCTGGCGCTGCACGCAGGGCAGACCTTTACCAAGGAGCAAATTTACGAAGCGGTTTTTGGCATTGACGGCACTGCGGACGACACCGCCGTGACCCAGCACATCAAAAATATCCGGGCAAAGCTGCGAGCGGTGGGCGTGCCGGAGCCGGAAAAGCTGCTCAATACCGTATGGGGAGTGGGGTACCGATGGAAAAGCGAAGACTGACCTCTCTGCGCAGCGTGCTGCTGCAATATCTGGTGCGCACGGCGCTGGCCTGCCTGCTGGTCGCGGTGGGGTGGCTGCTGGTGCTGATGCTGTGGATCCAGAACAGCGAGTTGTTTCTTCCCGCGAATCAAGCTGCACAGGCCTGCCAGAAAGCCGCACAGGACGTTTTGCCGGGCATGACCGCCGCCACCTTTGACGAGACGCAGCTGGACTCCTTGTGCCGGTACGCCCTGTTTGCCGCGCCGGACAGCAGCGAGGTGCTGGCCACCAATATGGATGCCGGGCACTTGCAGCGGGCAATGGAGAACCGGCAGGGGAAAACCCGCTGGCATTTTGGCTACACGCAGTATTATATGACGTCAAAATTGCAGGACGGAACGGTCTGCCTGCTGCAATTTGACTATGCCGTGCCCTACGCCGACCCTGCGCTACGGGGCGTGCTGCCGGATATGCAGACGGTGCACTGCATTCTGGGCATTCTGCTGTTGGTAGGCGCGGTGGTGTGGAGCACCCACAGGACCGGGCGCTTCCTGACCCGGGAGACCGAAAAGCTGACCGCCGCAGCACAGGCGGTGGCACGGAAGGAGCTGGACAGCGCGGTATTTTCCGGTGCGAAGGTGCGGGAGTACGAGAGCACTTTGCAGGCATTGCAGACCATGGGCGACGCCCTGACCGGCAGCTTACAGAAACAGTGGGCGATGGAGCAGCGGCAGCGGGAGCAGATCATTCAGCTGTCCCACAAGCTGAAAACGCCGCTGACCATCATCGAGGGCAACGCGGAACTGCTGGCAGAGGATGACGATTTGACCGCAGAACAGAAAGCGCAGGTGAAGTCTATTTTGCAGGGCGCAGAACAGACCCGCACCTATCTTGGTAAGATCCGCGCCGAGGTGCAGACCCCGCTGCGGTATAAACGGAATGTGGAATGATGACGAAAGCGGAGGATATTTCTAATCGTCCAACGCGAAAGGGCTGCCGCACGCTTTGTGCAGCAGCCCTTTGTTTGTTTTTACTGTTTTGCCAGCTGTTTGTCCAGTCATGCGGCAATGTCCGCGAAAACCTCCAGCTTGTTGGTCTCCACCAGCAGCTCGTGGCGGGCATCGAAACAAAATAAAAACCGGCCCCGCGGTATGGAAACTTTTCCACACGGCGGGGCCGTTCCTGTTTAAAACTTTTCTGCTTTAATTCTTGGTGGCAAACACGATGCCGATGGTGCCCGGGCCGGAGTAGCCGCCAATGGTGGTGCCAATGTCCGTCTCGTAGACCTGCTCAAATTTGCCGTATTTTTTCAGGCCGGCTTTCACGGCCTCCATGCAGCCGGGCTTGGGCTGGCAGGAGGAGATGAACACCATGCTGGTGTCGATGTCGTCCCGGCCGTCCAGCTGGTCGGTGATGTACTTGCCCACGCAGATGGGCAGGCTGCCACGGTACTTTTTCATCACTTTCAGTTCACCGCCCACCACGGCCAAGCTGGGCTTGATGCCCAGAATGTTGGCGCCAAAGGCCAGCACGCCGGAGCAGCGGCCGCTCTTGGCCATATAATCCAGCTGGTTGAGTACAAAGCTCAGCTGCACCCGCTTGGCGAGGTTCTGCAGCCGCATGGTGATATTGCGGGGCAGCAGGCCATCGGCGGCCCACTTGGCGGCCTGCAGGACCAGATAGCCCTGCCCGGTGCAGATGTTCTGGCTGTCAACAACGGAGACATTCTCAAACTGCTGGGCGGCCAGGCAGGCGTTCTGGTAGCAGGACGAAAGCTTGGAGCTGACCGAGATGTGAATGACAGCGTCATACTCTTTGGCAAAAGGGTCAAAAAAATCCGCATACTCCACCAGATTGGCGGCGGCGGATTGGGGCATTTTGCCGCCGTTCTGCACATGGGCAAATACATCGGCGGGGCGGATGCTCACACCGTCCAGATAGTTCTCCTCGCCCATGAGAATATGCATGGGCATGAGCGAAATGTTCCACTCCTGCAGCAGCGCCCCGGACAAATCACAGGTGCTGTCAGCGGTGATCTTAATGTTCAATGGGGTTCTCCTCTTTTCCGGCCGGGGCGCCGCCACGGCAAAATAGAAAAATATCTTACCCTAGTATATCACGGATTGCTCAGGATTGTTAGCTAATAAATGTAAATCTTTTATGAAGTGCCGGAAAAAACAGCCCGGTTTTGCGGTTTCTGTACAGTTATCACAAAAGAATGGCCGATTTTATGGTTCTTTCCGAAAATTCGCTCGGAAGTGTTTATTTTGTCTTCTAAAAATTATATAATATGGTATGTACCCTGAATATTAAGATGGATGCGGTCTGCCTTGCGGCCGTTTTATTTATTGGAGGTTGCCTTTTATGTTCATTACCGATTACAACCAGCACCTGCTGGACAATGTAAAAAAGATCCACTTCATCGGCTGCGGCGGCAGCGGCATGTACCCGCTGATCCAGATCCTGGCCGCCAAGGGCTATGAGATCTCGGGCAGCGATGTGCTGGACGGCAGCATCATCCGCTCGGAGCGGGAGATGGGAGTCAAGGTCTCGCTGGGCCACAGTGCGGACAATGTGATCGGCGTGGACATGGTGGTGTACTCCGCCGCCATTGCAAAGGACAACGTGGAGCTGAACGCCGCTGCCTCCTACGGCATCCCCACCATTGAGCGCAGCGTGCTGCTGGGCTACGTGAGCCGCCTGTACAGGGAGAGCATCTGCGTTTCCGGTACCCACGGCAAGACCACGACCACTTCCATGATCACCACGGCGCTGGAGCTGGCGGGCAGGGATCCCTCCGCGGTCATCGGCGGCAAGCTGCCCCTCATCCACGGCTATGGCAAGGCCGGCAAGGGCGACGACATCGTCATTGAGGCCTGCGAGTTTGCAGAGACGTTCCTCAAGCTGACCCCCTACCTCTCTGTGGTGCTGAACATCGACAATGACCACCTGGATTATTACGGCAGCATGGGCGAGCTGAAGTTCGCGTTCAAGCGCTTTGCCCTGATGACCCAGTTCATGATCTTCGCCAACGCGGACGACAAGAACACCATGGACGTCATGTACACGCTGGACCGCCGCGTGCGCACCTTTGGCATTGAGAACGATGGCGATTATCAGGCCATCAACGTGCAGGAATACAAGCCCGGCTTCTTTGAGTTTGACCTCAAGGAGTGGAGCAAGGTCACGGGCCATATCCGTCTGGCCGTGCCGGGCCGCCACAACATCTACAACGCGCTGGCCATGTGCGCCGTCTGCCGCTTTGCGGGCCTGACCGTGGAGCAGTGCGCCGAGGCTGCCGCCAGCTTCAAGGGCGCGGGCCGCCGCTTTGAGTACAAGGGAAGCTATCACGGCGCGGACGTCTACGACGACTACGCCCACCACCCCGGTGAGCTGCACGCGCTGCTCGAAATGGCGAAGACGCTTCCCTACAAGCGCATCATCTGCGCATTCCAGCCGCACACCTACACGCGCACGAAGGCGCTGTTTAACGATTTTGTCAAAGAGCTGCGCGTACCCGACGTCGTCGTGCTGGCAGAGATCTACGCCGCGCGCGAGCAGAATGACATCGGCATTTCGTCTATGGACCTGAGCCGCGAGATCCCCGGATCCGTTTACTGCCCTACGCTCGACAAGGTGACTGCCGCGCTCGCGCGCATCGCCTGCCCGGGCGACCTTATTTTGACCGTCGGCGCGGGCGATATATTCAAGGCCGGCGAAAAACTGCTGAAAGAAGAGAAATAAAGCAACATGGAAATCTCCCCGATCTATCACAATTCCCGCCCCGAGGGTAAGCTGCCCGCGCAGGAAGCGGCAGCGTTCGACTTTCTGGATTCCCTCGGCATCGACTATGAGCGCGTGACCCACGAGCTGGCCGACACGATGGAAAAATGTGACGATGTCTCCGCTGTGCTCGGCGTGGACGTGTGCAAGAACCTCTTCCTCTGCAACCGGCAGAAGACGAATTTCTACCTTTTATGTATGCCGCCGCACAAGGCGTTTCATACGAAGGACTTGAGCCATCAGATCGGCTCGGCCCGCCTGTCGTTCGCGCCGGAAGAGCAGCTTTGGGACTTGCTGCACTGCACGCCGGGTTCAGCGACGATCCTCGGCCTGATGAACGATGATGAAAACCGCGTGCAGCTGCTCATCGACAAGGAGACCTATGAGGCGGAGTACTTCTCCTGCCACCCGTGCCTCTGCACCTCGACCATCAAGCTCAAAACGAGCGACGTCAAAAATATGCTGCTGCCGAAAGTGCACCACGAGCCCATCGTCGTGGAGCTGTAAGAGGAAAAATCAAGCAAAAAAGGTTCCGAAGAGACTTCTTCGGAACCTTTTATATGAGCTCTTTTACTGTAAGGTATATCAGCTTGTCAACGTCAGCGTCAGAGCAGGTACAGACGCCGACGGTGTAGTCGGGGAACGGTTCGAGCGCGAAAACGCGCTCATTCGGGAAGCTCGGCATTTCCCTGTCCCGCAATGCGACGGCGCTGATCCCCGCGCGCTTGCAGCGGCTCTCCCGCTGCACCCAGAGGCGCCAGAAACGCAGGGATAATGTTCGCGGCGCATGCGGTCGCAAATCTCGTTCACCTCGTCGGCGCTGAAGTATGTCATGCGGCTCATCCACACGCCGAAGCTCCACAACGGGGGCATCGAGGGGTAGCCCGTCAGGTCGCGGTAGCCGCGGATAATCTCCTCCATAGAGTCGCCGCCGATGAGGAATACGTCGAGCATTGCCTGGTCGCTGAGGAACTCTACCGAGCGCGTTGACACTCCGGCGAGCGACAGCTTGCTGTGTGCGCAGGTGTGATAGAATGCTCCGTACATGCGGCTCGACACGTAGAACGGAATGTTCTTATATGTGCGGCGGTTGTTTACGCCCTGTCCGTCCTGGTTTTTGAGGAAGAACGTCTGTCCGCTGAGGTCCATCTTGGTGAAGCGTTCGCCCGTTCCGGCAAAGCATTCGTCGGCCTTGCACTCGAACGACATCGTGGCGCGCTCCTTCTGTCCGTCAAGCTTGCAGAAGCCTATGGGCAGCGCGTCGTAGCGCGGAGGCGAGAAGTGGTCGTAGGCGGCCAGGCGTATCTCGCGCTTTCCGTCGGGATACAGCCTTATGTCGAGCGTCTCCTGCGGGTCGGGCAGCAGCGTGCTCCAGCGGTCGAGCTCGGGCTCCTGTATGTTGATTACGGCCCTGACGGTGCCTTCGGGGTCGGTGACGGTCCATCGGCCATTGCCGAAGCTTACGCTCAGCGGCGTCTTCTTAACCCTGTCGCTCATCTGCAACATCTCCGACTCGTCGGTCATCTGCTCCTCGCCGAAGCCTATGAACAGGCGCAGGATCTTTGGCTCATACTGCCTGATGATGAGCGTATATTCCTCACGCGGCACGCCGGTGTCGGCTGCCATGTCGTTGGCCAGTATCTGCTTCTGGAACGGAACGAGCACGCAGATGTCGCCGTCGTTCTCGAACACGGCCGAGGGTTTGCATGCCTTCCATAGCGACTCGTTGCGGCTAAGGCTGACGTCGAAGTCGAGAAAGTCGAAAAGATGGTAGTTTGTGGGTTTCATTTTTTTGTTTGTTTTTATATGTTTTTTGCCGGCTTTTTCAGTCCTCCGTCCCCTTGCCGTTAGTGTTTCGTGGCCGGGGGCGCGGCTGTGCTAATTATGCCTTCTGTTATTATGCTTTTCAGGTTTTGTCTTGTGGCCGTGTGGCTTGTGTGCGCCGGCTGCTTGCCGGTGTGCCGTTGCGGCCTGCGGCGGCATGAGTTGCCGTGGCTGTAGATATGACGCAGCAGTGTTGTTTTTGTACTATGCCATAAGGCATAATGTTCGAGCGTCGCTCTCTGTCCATTGTTGTTTGCGTATTATCGTGTTGTCCGTTGCCGTAGCCGTGTGTCCGCGTGCGGTCTGCTTACGGCCCGTCCTGCAGCCGTTGCCCTGTAGTGGGCGTGCAGGAGCTATGTTGCAAAAATAAGAAAAATAGCCTTAACGGCAAAGGATTATCCCAAATGTTTCAGTATTTTCAGCCCTTGTCATGGGTAAGTGTTTCCCTCTGGTTTTCCAATATGTGCCCTTTCGCATTGCAAAAGACCATATATTGCACGCTAAAAGGCCACCTTTCAGGAGCTGAAAGATGGCCTTTTGCAACGCATTGAGCGTCAATGGGTTATGCAATGGTCGGGCTGTAGGCCGCCGTACCTTGTGCGATTGCTGCCAGTATGGCGTTATGTGTTATTGCGCCGGGCCGGCTTCAGACTTGCCGTCGCCTTCGGTCTGCGTGTGCTGCGGCACGCCTATCTCCTTCACCTTCTTCTCAAACTCGTCTCTGCCGCATGTCGCGCCGTTCTTGATGCGTGCGCGGTAGTTGTAGATTGTGTTGACCGAATAGTGAAGAAACTCGGCTATCTTTGAGCTGTCGTCGATGCCGAGGCGTATCAGCGCGAATATCCTTATGTCGGTGTTCAGGCGCGACGTGTCGTCGAGATGTATGCGCTCCTCGGGGCGCAGCAGCTTGTTGAAGTCGTCGACAAAGGTGGGGAAGAGGTGGATGAACGTGGTGTCGAATATGTCGAAGAGCTCCTGCTGCTGGCGGTCTCTGAAGTCGTGCGACTTCATCTTGCTCATCAGTTCCGTGTGCTGCTTGTTCTTCAGCATCGTCAGCACCTCCTTTCTCATCCTCTCCATGTTGTCTATGTATATAGAGCACTGCCTGAGGAACAGGCCGATGTATTTCTCCTTCACCCTGTTCGACTCGTTCAGGCTGCCTATGGCCTTGTGCAGCTGGCGGTCGGTCTCGGTCAGCTGGCGGTTGCTCTCGTCCAGGTTCTCGTTTATCTGCTGCATCTCCTTGTTGAGCTTCATCAGCTGCCTGTTCTTGCGGCTGAGCTCGTCGCGCGTCAGCTTCAGCTTGCCGCGCTGCTTGTTGACATAGATGAGCAGCACAAGCACCGACACGGCGAAGAGGCTTATCACGAGCACCATGATGATGAGGCGCTCCTTCTGCTTCTGCATTATGGTCTGATAGCTGCTGTCTATGGATGTGAGCACGGGCGAAATCTGGTTGCTTCTCACCCTCGTGCCGAACTTCTCGGCGCAGTTCCAGGCAAAGTTTATGTATTTATACGACCGTGCCATGTCGCCCGTCGTGTTCAGATAGTTGGCCAGCTCCCACAGCGCCCTGGTCCATCACGGCGTTGCGTATGTCGCCCAGCGCCGACATTGCCAGCCAGTAGGTCCAGTTGTCGGTGTCGTTCATCCTCTTGTAGTCGAGAAAGCGGTAGTAGGCAATTATCGAGAACTCGTGCGACTGTCTGTCTACGCCCTTCATCCTCATGTCGTTGTAGCGCAGCGCGCCGGCCGGGTCGTTGATGTTGTACCGCTCAATCTCCATCAGCTGCAGATACATGTCGCTGTTCTTGTCGGCCAGTGCCGCCAGCGAGTCGGCATACATTCTTTCCAGCCGGCCATAGTTTTCCTTCAGTCTGCCTATCTTTGTGTAGAATCCTAGCTCCTTGTAGAGATGGTTGCGCGCGGCGTAATATGCCAGCCTGCCTTCGCGGTTTAGCTCTCCGGTGTTGATAGAGGCCAGCAGTTCGTCCGACTCCATATACATTCCGGCCGTTGAACACTGAAAGGCCCTCAGCGCAGTGCAGTGGTTGGCGTTCATCATGTCGCCCTGGCTGCGCGCCATCCGTTCAGCCCTGCCGAGCCATGCTATGGCCGAGTCGTTCACGAAAGCCTTGTATTCCCTGTATATTCTGAATGCTGCCGCATATCGCGCGGCATATCCGCGGCTCTTGTCAAACTGCCGCTTGAGGCCTGCAATGCGTGCCTCGCGCTTGGATAAATAAACAGATGCATTGGCGATGGCCTCGTCAATGCATCTGTAAACCGAGTCCGTGCGTGCGGCATCAGCTGACGCCACCACCGGAACAAGCCATATAATAAGTAAAAATATGTTTCTCATCGCTGTCTTATGCTTAGCCGGAACATGCCTCCGCGGCCTTTGTAAGGTTCTGTGAGACATAGGTTTATCTCTTCCTGCAAAGATAAGACAATATTGCGAACACACAAAATTTACGGCCCGTGTTTTTTTTTTTTGCCGTTATTGTCACGCTCTGCAGCGAGCGGCTGTCGTGGCCTGCCATGATATGAAACTCGCCCGGCTCGAACACCTTGCGGCCTTCGGCGTCGTAGAACGACAGGTCGTCTTCGGTGATGTCGAACTCAACGGTGCGGCTCTCGCCCTTCTTCAGGTGTATGCGGCTGAAGCCTTTCAGTTCCTTTACGGGGCGGCTGATGGATGCCACGGGGTCGCGCACATAGAGCTGCACCACCTCGTCGGCGTCATAGTTGCCCGTGTTGCTCACCGTCACCGCTGCCTTAAAGTTGCGTCCGCTGCCCGTAACGCTCAGTTTGCCGTAGCTGAAGCTCGTGTAGCTCAGGCCGTAGCCGAAGGGGTAGAGCGGGTCGTTCACCTCGTCGAGATAGTTGCTGGCATACTTGCGGAACTCTTTTGTGCCTTCGGGCACGGGGCGTCCCGTGTTGAGATGGTTGTAATAGATTGGTATCTGGCCCTCGTTGCGCGGGAAAGTCATTGTCAGACGGCCGCTCGGAGCCACGTCGCCGAACACCACGTCGCATATAGCGTCGGCTGCCTCGCTGCCTCCGAACCATACGTTCAGTATCGCGTCCACATTATTTTGCTCCCATGTAAGCACCGTCGGACGGCCAGAGAAGTTGAGCATCACCACCGGCTTGCCCAGCTTAACAAGCTCGGCGAGCAGCTCGCGCTGAACGTCGGGCAGCACAAGACTCGTGCGGCTCGAGCATTCGCCCGACATGTCGGCACTCTCGCCCATGGCACACACTATCACGTCGGCCTTGCGTGCCGCCTCGAGAGCCTCTGCCTTGAGCTGTGCGTCGTCGCCTCTCGTTATGTTCTTGCCGAACTCTGCCGCGCGCTGACGTGCCGAGTCGGCCATCAGGTTGCATCCCTGCGCATACAGAAGTTCAGCCTTTCCGGCCAGCGCGCGCTCCATTCCTTCCTTCAGCGTCGGGTATTTGTCTGGAGTGTAGGCCACGCACCATGTGCCGGCCAAGTTGGCGCGGGTGTCTGCCAGCGGGCCTATCAGCGCTATCTTGCCCTGCTTCTTCAGCGGCAGCAAAGACTTGTCGTTCTTCAGCAGCACAAAGGTCTCAGCTGCAATGCGCCTTGCCTCGGCGCGGTTTTCGGCTGTGAAGATGTCGCGCTTGCGTCTTTTCGTGTCGCAGTATTTATACGGATCGGCAAAGAGTCCCAGCTTATATTTAGCCTCGAGCACTCTGCGGCATGCCTTGTTGATGGCCTCCTCGCTCACCGTTCCGTCCTTTACCGACTGCTCCAGCGTGCCGATGAATCCCATGGAGCACATGTCCATGTCGGTGCCGGCATTGAGGGCAGCTGCCGAACAGTCTTTAAGCGAACCGCCAACGCCGTGGCTCAGCATCTCGCCTATAGAGCCGTAGTCGGTAACAACGAAGCCGTCGAACTTCCACTGGTTGCGCAGCACATCTTCAAGAAGCCACTTGTTGGCCGTTGCCGGCACATAGTCAACCAGGTTGAACGATGTCATCACGCTGCCCGTTCCTGCCTTTACGGCGGCGCGGTAAGGCTCGAGATACTGGTTATACATGCGCAGACGGCTCATGTCAACAGTGTTATAGTCGCGTCCCGCCTCAACGGCGCCATACAGGGCGAAGTGCTTCAGACATGCCATAACGTTGGCGTTGCTGCTGTAGTCGCCCTGATATCCGCGAATCATGGCCTCGGCTATGCGTGAGCCGAGATAGGGATCTTCGCCGTTTCCCTCAGATATGCGGCCCCAGCGGGCATCTATGCAGATGTCTACCATAGGGCTGAACACCCAGTTTATGCCGTCGGCCGTGGCCTCCTTTGCTGCTATTTGGGCAGCACGCTCTATGGCGTTGAGGTCCCAGCTGCATGAAAGCGCGAACGGAATGGGGAATATCGTCTCGTATCCGTGTATCACATCCATGCCCACAAGCAGCGGAATGCCCAGCCGGCTCTTCTCGACGGCCAGCTTCTGCAGTGCTTTTATCTTGTCGACGCCCTTCAGGTTGAACACGCCTCCAATCTCTCCGGCCTTTATCTTGCCGCTTACTTCAGAGTCCTGTGCCTGTCCTGTGGTTATGTCGCCTGCCACCTGAAGGTTAAGCTGACCAATCTTCTCGTGCAGAGTCATGCGCGACATGAGACCGTCAACAAACTTATCCATCTCCTGGTTCTGCGCGCTCACCGCCCCGGTCAGCAGCAGTGCGGCCGCAGTTGTCAGTATTTTGCTTATTTTCATCATATGATTTATGTCTTTAGATGTCAATGACTATTTCAGAGTAAACGCTACTTTGCTCACAATATTGTCTGAAGCGTTGCCCACGAGAGCCTCAAACTGTCCAGGCTCTGCGGTCCAGCTGGCAGCCTTGTCGTCGTAGAAGCTGAGGGCGTCTTTGCCTATTGTTATGGTTACTTCCTTGGTTTCGCCCGGCTGGAGATAAACTTTCCTGAATCCTTTAAGCTCCTTGTAGGGGCGCGGAAGCGACGACTCGCAGTCGTGAATGTAGAGCTGCACCGTCTCAGAGCCTGCCACCTTGCCCGTGTTGGTGACGCTGACGGTGAACGAAAGGCTGTCGGCTGTGGTGATGCTTGCGGCACTTGCCTTTGCCTTGCCTATCCTGAAGCTCGTGTAGCTCTCGCCGTGTCCGAAGGCAAAGAGCGGCTTTGTCTTCTCCTTGTCAGCCCAGCGGTAGCCCACAAAGATGCCTTCCTTATACTCTTCGTCAATGATTTTCTTGTCGGCGCGCCATGTTCCGGGATATGTGTTGAGCTTGTGCGCACCCACATCGTTGAGCGATGCCGGCCATGTGAAGGGCAGTTTGCCCGACGGGTTGGTGCGTCCTGTCAGCACGTCGGCAAGAGCATGGCCTGCCGTTGAGCCGAGGAACCAGCCCTGAACTATTGCGGGCACCGAACTCTTCCACGGCATTGCCACGGCGTTGCCCGATATGTTGACGAATATCAGACGCTTGTTGGCCTTGGCAAGAGCCTCCACCACCTTGTCCTGATCATAGGGCAGGGCGAAAGACTTGCGGTCGTGACCCTCGGCATCCTGGTAGTCGCTCTTGTTGAGTCCGCCGAAGAACACCACGTAGTCGGCCTTGCGCGCCTTGTCTACGGCTTCGGCTATAAGCTCTTCGGGCGAGCGGCTGTCAGCAAGTTGCTGTCCTGTGGTTACGCCGTTGTACTCGCCTGTGATGTCGCCTACATATCCGCGGGCATAGTCAACCTCGATGTTCATGCCTTCGAGACAAGCCTTCAGACCGTCGAGAGGCAGTTCCTCATGCTGCGCCTTGAGCGAAGAGCTGCCGCCGCCTACGGTCATCATCTTGATGGCATTCTCGCCGACGACGAGCACGCGGCGTGCCTTCAGCGTGTCGATGGGCAGCACGCGGCCCTTGTTCTGCAGCAGCACGATGCCTTCGGCGGCTATTTTGCGTGCGGCGTCGTAGTGAGCTTCAGAGCAGAGCGAGCCAAACTGGCGGTTGCGGTTCATGTTTGTGCGGAAGAAAAGGCGCAGCACACGTTTGACCTTGTCGTTGAGTTCCTTCTCCGTGTAGGTGCCGTCCTGTATCAGTTTGCGGTAAGGCGAAGCCAGATAATAGTTGTCGTAGGCATCTGAAGTGCCGAAGGCAAGGCCGTCGGTCCATGTGCCGAACTCCATGTCGAGTCCGTTCTCAACAGCCTGACGGGTGTCGTGTGCGCCGCCCCAGTCGGATACCACCACGCCGTCGAAGCGCCACTGGCCCTTCAGTATGTCGTTGAGCAGCCACTGGTTGTGGCAGTTGTGCTGATTCTTGTACATGTTGTAGGCACCCATTATGCCCCATACTCCGGCCTCGGTTACGGCAGCCTTGAAGGCAGGAAGATAAATTTCGTGGAGCGCACGGTCGTCAACTATGACGTTTACCTGATGCCGGTATTCCTCGTCGTTGTTGAGAGCGAAGTGCTTGACGCAGGCTGCCACGCCCTTTGACTGCATGCCCTGGATGTAGGGCACCACCATGCGTGAGGCAAGGTAGGGGTCTTCGCCCATGTATTCAAAGTTGCGTCCGCCCAGCGGAGTGCGGTAGATGTTGACGCCGGGGCCAAGAATCATGTCCTTGCGGCGATAGAGAGCCTCCTCGCCGAGGCTTTCGCCGTAGAGGCGGCTTATGGCAGGATTCCATGTGGCGGCAAGGCACGTTAGCGCCGGAAATGCCACACACGAGTCGTTGGTCTGGCCTGCCTGCTCCCATTTGTCCCACAGCACGTCGGGGCGCACGCCGTGAGGGCCGTCGTCGGTCCAGAACTCCGGTATGCCCAGACGTTTTACTCCGGGCGAGCTGAACTTGCTCTGAGCGTGGATTACGGCAATCTTCTCGTCGAGCGTCATGCGCTTCAGGGCGTCTTCCACTCTCTCTTCAATGGGTTTGGTCTCATCGAGATACACCGGCATGCCCTGTGCGGCGGCGCTCATTGAGCATACGCCGAGGAGCAGGGCCGGTATGGATTTAATAAAGATTTTCATGTTATGTAAGTGTTTTTAGTTTCATTATGTGATGTGTCTGAGGGCTACTTCTGGAACACGCGCACGTAGTCGACCTTCATGGTCGCCGGCAGTGCGCTGTCGTCGGTGCCCTTGTATCCGCCCCAGTCGCCTCCCCACGCAAGGTTGAGGATGATGTAGAAGGGCTTGTCGAAGGGCCATGCCTCAACGCCTGAGCCGTCGTTGGCATAGTCGAGAATCATCTTTCCGTCGACATAAAACTTCAGATGGTCGGGCGTCCACTCGCAGGCATACACGTGGAACTCGTCTTCGGCGTCGGCAACGTGCAGCGTCGCATGCTCTATGGCAGTGCCCGTGTTGTTGTATTTCTGGCAGTGTATGGTCGACGACACGTCGCCCGGGTCGGCTCCAACTTCCTCCATGATGTCTATCTCGCCGCAGCGCGGCCACGGGTTTGTGGTGAAGTCGTTGCCCGCCGGCATCATCCAGAAGGCAGGCCACGTGCCTTTGCCCTTGGGAAGCTTTATGCGTGCCTCAAACCATCCGTACTTCCAGCCTGTCGACACGTTGGCATATACTCGTCCTGAGTATATCGCAGAGCCTGCCTTGAAGCAGTTGATGCTGAGCTTTCCGTCGGCAATCTCGGTTACGCGGCGGCCTGCAGCCTGTCCGTCAACATAGGTCTGCAGCTCGTTGTTTACCCATCCCGGGCCCTGCTCCTCGTGAGTCCACCATGCGGTGTTGAGCGTTGTGCCTTGGTCAAACTCGTCGTTCCACACCATGCGGTAGCCTTCGGGCACGCTGATATTGTTGTCGGGCGCCGACTCCTGCACTACGCTTATCTGCTGAGAACCTTCGGATGAGGCTACGGTAACGATGCCCGAGCGCGACTTTAGTTCGTTGCTCGGCTCCACTTCTATGCTCACTGCTCCCGCCGCGGCTGTGGTCTTAATCCATGCCACGTCGGCAGATGCCGTGAAGTTGCCGTTCGAACTCACCCCGATGCTGAACGTTCCGCCGGCAGAAGGAGCATAGACCGAAGTTTCGGCAACGCCTATCGTGGCGGTCTGGCTTACCTTCACCGTGTCGCGCACAGTGCCCGAGCGCACCACCACCATGCCCGAGCGTGCCTCCGTGCCCTTGTTGGCGCTGACGCTGAGCTTGATGGTTCCCTTGTCAGCCGTGGTGCCGTCGAGGCTGATGCTCATCCATGTGTCGGGCGTGTAGGCTGTCCATCCCTTGCCTGTAGACGTTACGTCTATGCTGAATGTTCCTCCGGCTGCGCCAGCCGTTATCTCTTCGGGCGAGCACTTTACCGATATGCCTGCCTCAGCCTGACCGTCGTCGTCGCTGTTGCTGCAGCTCGATGATGTGAGGGCGAACACGGAGAATATTGTAACAAAAATATATTTCTTCATATCCATGATGATGTCTTTCTTTCGCATTTACAGCCCTGTGCCGCATTGGTTTTGCACGGCTGCGTAACGCCTTGACCCTCAATGCGTTGCAAAAGGTGCCCTTTTAGCTTCCAAAAGACGGCCTTTTAGCCTGTAAAAGGTGGCCTTTTGGAACCTCATTTGCGGTCTTTTGCAAATAAAGCTGCCGCAGACGCTCCCCAAGCTCCCCGCAGGCGTGCCTTGCGTGGGTGCTGTGCGGCCTTTACGGCGGTGTGGGATATGTCTGCGACAAGCATCGAAAGGTAAAAAAATTAATTTAGAAACGAGTAAAAGAAAAGTCCCGGCGGGCAAGAGCCATGGGCCCTTTCCGCCGGAATATGAAAAGGATTATTCTATTGTTTTCTGCAGAACTATCTTGCTTATAGATGCCGTCAGACCTGCCGGATTGCCTCCGTAGTCGACCACGAGAGTCAGTTTGTCGGCAGCACCTGTAGCCATCACGCTTGCCGGAACCTTCAGCGTGTAGTCGGCATCGGCGTCGAGGTCAACCTTCTTCATGAACAGATAGTTGTCGTCTGATGCGCTGTCGGTCAGCTTCACCGTAACGCCCTTTGTCGCGGCAGATGCGTGCAGCGTGCAGCAGAAGTCGTATTTAACGCCTGCCTCGGCCGGGATGTCTGTGTGGAGCTTCACCTGTGCCTGCCACTGTTCAAATGTAGCCTCGGGCAGAACCACCGTGTATGTGCCGTTGCTGGCTGTGAACGCCGGGTCGGCTATCTGGCTCCATCCCGGTGCATAGTAGAATTCTGTGGTGAATGCGCCGTTGTCGTCAACCGGTTTCCACAGGTTTGTCTCAGCGTCGTAGTCATATACGGTGTCGTCGGTGTCAACCTCCGGCAGCACGGTTCCGTCGTCGTTGGCATGGTCTTTCAGCACGAGGCTCTCAATGTTGATGCTCGTGTTGGCAGCATTTCCGCCGAAGTCGAACACAAGTTTCAGCTTGCTGATGTCGAGTCCCGCCATGTCGCTCTTCCAGAAACACTTAGGTTCGCCGGCTTTCAGCTCAACCTCCTCGGCAAAATAGTAAACGTTGTCGTCGCTTGCGTCAACAAGTTTCACCATGACTCCCGAATGGTCAGTGTTAGAAGTCAGTATAACGGAGAAGTCATACGTCTTGTCCGATGATGTGGCAATGTCGGTTTCGAGGAACATCTGAGCCTGCCATCTCTCTGAAGTGGCTGAAGGCAGAGTCACGCCGAAGTCGTAACCGTTCTTAGAGTAAGCCGGGTCGGCTATCTGGCTCCATCCCGGAGCATAATAGAACGAAGGATCGCTGATGTTGGCCTTTCGCCACATGTTGAATTCGCTGTCCTCCTTGAATCCGCCAAATCCGCTTATTCTTGTCTTGTCAATGTGGAACGTGCGCGTTATCTGGCCGTCGCTCATGCCGTTGCGGTTTCTTATCTGCAGCGCAACGGTGTAGTCGCCTGCCTTGCGGTAGAACTGAGAGTCAACGGCAGAGGTTGAGTATTTAGTTCCGTCTATAATCCATACAGGTGTCACGCCGGGCTGCTCGTCGAATGAGAACACGGCATAGTTGGTCTCCTGATTAACCGTTACGTGTACAAACTCCTCATACGCTGCTGCGTCGGGCAGTCCGTTGGGGTCGGCACCCTCAAAGCTTTCGGGCGAGCATGAGCCGAGAGTGAGGCCCAGCAGCATCAGCGCGCTCCCAAATATTTTATATGTCTTGTTCATAGCTTTCATCTTTTTTTAATAATCGTTTTGTTTAAGGTTCGGGTCTGATGACATCTCAGTGTCAGGTATCGGCAGATATTTCTTGCTCTCAGACCATGTGTTTGTGCGGTAGCCATACTCATCTGGAACGAGCACCTGAGGTGCCTTGCCTGTACGGACGAGGTCCCAGTAGCGTTTGCCTTCGCCCACGAACTCGAGCTGGCGCTCTCTTATTATTATGTCTTCGCTCACGCTTTCAAGTGTGGCTATGTGCGCTCTCTGTCTTACCTGGTTGACATATCTCAGCGCCTCAGCCTGGTCGCCGCCCGTCTTCAGTATCAGTTCGGCAGCGTTGAGCAGACATTCAGCATAGCGGTAAACTCTCAGGTTGTTGTTAAAGTTGAGGTCGGCGTCGGCCTTCTGTCCTGCGTTGCCGTCGGGTGTGGCAATATATTTAGCCAGGAAGAGGCCCGTGTCCTGATAGCGCTTGTTGTATTCGCCGTTGGCAGCGGCATTGAAGCAGGTGGCGTCGCGGCGTGTGTCGTTGCCTGCATAGCGTTCGTAGGTCTCTGTGCGCACAGGACAGAATCCCCATCCGCCTGCCACTCCGGCTGTGCCGTCAACCCATTGGTTGGGGCTTATCAGTCTTGGCAGCACCGTACCGCCCGAAGCCAGCGGGTTGTCGTATGAGCGAACGGCATTCTCCGACTTATAGTTGATTTCCCATATCGACTCCTGGCACCATTCGCCCGACTCCTTCCAAAGGGCTGCGTAGTCAGGGTTCAGGTCGTAGAGTCCGCTGCTTATTATGTCTCTCATATACTGCAGGGCCTGTCCGTATCTGCTCTCGTCGTTCTGATACATCACCATCTCGGTGTAGAGCATGTATCCCATGGCCTGTGTTACGCGGCCAAGCTCGCTCTCGTCTGCCTTCATCGGCAGCAGGTTTTTGTCGAGTACGTCCTTCAGGTCGGTTATCACGTTTTCGTAAACCTCGTCTGCCTTCAGCTGCGGAGCCGTGTATGGCATTGCCTCAAGATTGTCCGTGAAGAAAGGAATGTTGCCCCAGAACTTCCAAAGGTTATTATAATAGTAGGCTCTCAGCACGCGTGCCTCTGCCGAAGCCTTGTCGATGAAGTCCTGGCTCAGCTCGTCGCGCGAGTCGTTGATGTAGCTCAGCACGTCGTTGGCGCGCTTAACGCCTGAATATTCGTCGGTCCACAAGCCTGCGGGAGTCTGGTTTGGCAGCGCCTCAAAGTTCATCATGAGGTGCCAGAACTGGTTGTCGGTCTTGCTCGAGCCGCCCACCCATATGTCGTCGGCCATGATGTCGCTCATCAGGTTGATTGGGCAATAGTAGTTGTTGCCCCAGTCGGGCCACTGCAGAGGATTGTATGCAGCCACCAGAGCCTCCTCAACGTGCTCCTGTGTGTTGAAGTATTCACCCACTGTGTCGGTAGGAGGTGTCAGGTCAAGAAAGTCGTCGCTACATCCTGACAGGGTGAACACTGAAAGCATTCCGAATGCAAACAATATTTTAGATTTCATGATATGTCGTTTTTTCGTTTATTTAAAGATTTATTAGTCAGTATCTTTATCAGAAGCTCAGGTTAAGACCTACGGTGAATACGCGTGCCTGCGGATATACGCCATAGTCAACTCCGAGAGATGTTCCGCTTGATGCAACCTCAGGGTCGAAGCCCCAGTATTTTGTAAACGTTATCAGGTTCTCGGCTGCGACATACACGCGCAGCTTCTCGATGAATGCCTTTCGTGTGAGGCTTTGCGGCAGAGTGTAGCCCAGCTGTATGTTCTTCAGACGGAAGTAAGAGGCGTCATGAACATAAAGGTCTGATGAAACCCAGTTTACGTTGTCGCCGAGGATGAACATAGGATACTTGTTTGATGTGCCCGGACCTGTCCAGCGGCTCAGCATCCATGAAGGAAGGTTAGATGCGGCGATGTCCACACGTCTTGTAGCGTCGAACACGTCGGCACCTGCAACGCCCTGCCACATCATGCTGAAGTCGAATCCGCGCCACTCAGCGTTGAGGCTTATACCGAATGTCCAGTCGGGCATTCCCTTTCCGATCTTGGTCTGGTCGTTGGCAGTGATGGCTCCGTCGCCGTCAATGTCGACAAATCTTACGTATCCGGGTTTGGCATCCGGCTGTATGAGTTCGCCTTTGTCGTTGACATAAGAGTTGACTTCCTCCTGTGTCTGGAATATTCCTGCGGTCTTGTAGCCGTAGAAGAACGGGAACGGCTGTCCGTTCTCACCGCGTGTTATCGTGCCTGCTGTCTGGAAACTGTCGTAGTTGGCAAAGCCGGTGTCGTTGCCGAGCTTTATCAGTTTGTTCTTAAGATAAGAGGCGTTGCCCTTCAGACTGAAGTGAGCGTCGGCAACCTTGAACTTGTATCCTGCCTCAAACTCAACTCCGCTGTTCTCCATGTCGCCCACGTTTCCGTAAGGTTTGTTCTCGCCAACGTATGAAGGTATAGAGAGAGTCATGAGCATTCCGTTGGTCTTTTTCTTGTAATAGTCTACCGTGAAGGTAAGGGCGTTGTTGAAGAAGCCGAAGTCGAGGCCGATGTCTGTCTGCTCTGATTCCTCCCATTTCAGGTCAGGGTTAGGAATGATGCTTGCCTTTATACCGTTGGTTACGGCCTCGTCGCGTCCGAAGATATAGTTGTTGTTGACAGATGTGAGCGACAGATACTGGAAGTTACCGATGTTGTCGTTACCGTTCTTACCCCAGCTTACGCGCACCTTGAGGTTAGACAGCCAGTCGGGACGGTTCTGCATGAAAGGTTCGTTGGTTACGTTCCATCCGAGAGAGAATGACGGGAATGTGGCGTATCTGTTGTTGGCACCGAAGCGTGAGCTGCCGTCGCGGCGTACAGTGGCCTGCACCATGTAGCGTTCAGCGTAGTTGTAGCTCAGTCGGGCAAACATAGATGCCATTGTGTAAGGCTCTGCATATCCGCCGTATACGGTCTGGTCGCCGTTTTCGGCAAGTCCGTTGGCATAGTCGATGTAAGGCTTGTTGATGTCAATGAGGTAGTTGCGGCTTCCTCCGAGGGTCCAGCCTGTGTTCTTGAGTGCGCTCTGTCCGAGCACGACGTTGAATGTGTGGTCGCCTATTGTCTTGTCGTATGTCAGCACGTTTTCAATCTGCCATACCGTGCCGCGGTCGCTTTCAGACGATGCTTTAGAGAATTCGCTGAACTGGTTGGCGCGGAGATAGTAGACCGGAGTGTATGACTCATAACCCCAGAACGACATGTCGGCGCTGTAAGATGTGCGGAACTTCAGTCCGTCCCATATCTGCAGCTCGCCTATGAAGTTGGCAACAAACTTATGCGACCAGTTGGCTGCGCCCGGCAGAGAGAGGTTCTGCAGCGGGTTGGTCATCTCGTTATAGTCAGGACCGGCAAGAGTATAGAGGTTGCCGTTCTTGTCATACATGGGCACATAGCCTGCCGTTCCGGCATATTTGTCGTTCTGTGCGTCGGCAGCCTCGCCTGTAAGGGTAGGCGTGAGGATAGGCGACATGGCCAGGGCGCTGCCCAGCGGCGAGCCCCACTGCGAGTTGGCGTCGATGCTCTTGCTCTTAACGCGTGCATAAGAGAGGTTGACCGTGATGTCGAGCTTGTTGAGCCAGTTGCGCGTCTTGCTCTCGTCGAAGAGAGTATATTTGGTGTTGCTGCGCAGGGTCAGACGGTTATAGTTAGATCGGTCGTAGTCGCCGCCGATGATACCTTCCTGTGTGTAGTATCCGAGAGACAGGTAGTAGTTGAGTTTTTCAGAAGCACCGCTCACCGTGAGTTCGTGGTTTGACACGGGCGCATTGTCGTTGAAGAGCTCTTCCTGCCAGTCTGTTCCTTCGCCGTAAGAGTAAGGATCGCTGTAGAGAGGAGCCTGTCCTGAGTTGATGCGTCCTTCGTTCATCATTATGGCATAGTCGGTTGCGTTGAGCACGTCGCGCTTTCTCCACGGGTTCTGCCATCCGTAAGAGAAGTTGTAGTTGACGCGTGTCTTGCCTATCTTGCCGCTCTTGGTTGTAACGAGAATAACACCGTTGGCAGCACGCGCACCATAGATTGCGCCCGAAGCTGCGTCCTTGAGCACCTCGATGCTCTCGATGTCGCTCGGGTTGAGGTAGTCGAGTCCGCCGGTGATAGGCATTCCGTCTACGATGTAGAGCGGGTCAGAGTTGTTGATGGTGCCGATACCGCGCACACGTATCTGCGCTGCGGCTCCCGGCTGACCTGAAGACGATGTTACGGTATATAAAATGAAATATTTCGGTGAGCAGGAAACA
>ENA-OPCI01000675-OPCI01000675.1-human-gut-metagenome-genome-assembly--contig:-NODE-675-length-22182-cov-7.952140_pt1 | contig 22182 bp, 18 predicted proteins | sample MGYA00241564_ERZ501479 | MGnify/ENA primary metagenome ERZ501479 (study PRJEB25962, sample SAMEA2042630) | human gut metagenome | biome: human gut; feature: human-associated habitat; material: faeces...
TGCAGATTATTTTCGCTTCTGTATCATATTAGGCGCGTAGTTGCGGATTTGAGGAAAAATATAAATATTCACAAACAACAAAAGCCACTATTGCAAAAATAACTTTGTTTATTGAATAATCCTTTAAGAATTTATGTATAAAGCCGTTTTCAAAAGCAAATACACCTAAAGTAAAAAATACTATCATGTTTTTACATTGTGCGATACAAAATTCTTTAGGCAATGCCATAGGTATGTAATGAATAATTAAGCAGATTAAAAATAATATTGTTCTGCTCCTTTTGGTTTTAAATATCGGTAACAATACGAACATCCACCATAGAGCCCATATAAACCACAAGAAATAGCCTGCTTCAGGTAAATAAAACATTTTAAAATATGACGTCCATGTAACAGGATTATCAACGCTCATATTTCCTTGTGTCAACATCTTTATGCTTATCACTATGACAGATGTCGTAAAATATGGTATCATCAATCTTTTTATTTTCTTTACTAGGAAATCACCATATCCGATATCTTTTTTAGTAGCAATATATACGTATCCGCTTGCGAACATAAACAACGGCATGTGAAATGTATATATCACATCATGTATTAATTTATACCATTCTGGAGAGTTGTCCGGGATGTAATGTCCAACTACTACAAGAATTATACAAATAGCTTTAGCTATATCTAATGAAACAATTCTATTTGTTATCATACTTTATTATTTAACAACTAATATGAAAACACTTTCTATTGAAGAATATGGCCAACATAATTCTTTCATGCCCCCTTTCATCTGGCCAGAAACAAAAGGAAAGATAATCAAATAATTGCAAAATTGTTTTTAGATAATATTTTACAATTACTTCTTTTGAAGAAGTTTATTTTCAACCTTATTCATCACATAATATTTCATTATGTGAGCAAAACAAATAACTCCACATATTGTTAATATTGACGTAACAATATATAGAATATCATTTTGACTAATGTATTTTTCTAAATGAACCTTTTCAATAACTCTATATATTAACATATGTGATAAATATATTTCCATACTGATATTACTGAGATATTTCAGAACCCGATTACTTAACAATTTTGTATTTGTTCCTATCGCAAATAATATCCATAGTGCAAACAGGCACAATTCTGCAATGTATCCTAAATTGGCAGAAAATAGATGCTTAAATGCAAAATAACATATAGTGAGTAAAATAGTTACAATTGCACATAGAATATTATATCTTTTAGCAAATTCAACGATTCCATGTCTATACAGATAAATTAGTCCACCTGCTAAGAAATAAGGAGCACAGAAAATAAAATTTCCTCTAGTAACCCCACCTGATACAAACTCTGCGTTCATTGCTATTATTACGAATAATAATGAAACAAGAAAAGAGCCCCATGCCCGTTTCTTAGTGTCAAGCATAAACACAAAGAACGGAAATAATAAATAAAACAAAAATACTATACCAAGAAACCAACCGACACCTATTACCGTGATATTATGTGCAGGCAAAAGTCCAAAACATAAAGTTAGATTTGCATATACCTGATAAAATGTTTCTACGCTTGGTTCAATCAAGAAATCTAACAAACATAAAAATGCGAAAAATGGCAATATTCTCAAATATCTTTTTTTGTAAAAAGAATTTGGTGAGATACTGCCTTCTTTTATTCTTTGATAATATCCACAACACATCGAAAATGCACTTACCAGCATAAATAACAATGTAAAATCTGTAAAAAATGGTATCAATATTTGCGTACAATAGTTCTCAGATGGCTTTACAGATATATTTGCCAATATGTGCATCAATACTATTCCTATTGCTGCATATGCTCTTATTCCGTCTAAAGATGAGTAATGTTCCTTTGTATTCATGTTTTCTTATATATAGATCTTGCTTTATTGTCTAAATCTGTTTTTAATTACTTCTTATGGCGTCAAAAAGAGTTGGCATATTGTCCCAATGAACTTATGCTCCATCAGAACAATAGCCAACATATTATTTGCGAAGAAAAAGAACTTATACGAATAATATTCACAATACAATTGAATTTTTCGCTCTTCACTTAAATTATTATCTGTCAAAGTTCAAGTCTCCCTGTTGCGGGTCTTGTCCTACTTCGCAGTATTTAAAGTCTAAGCATGCAGGTTTGCCTTGCATTGAGCGTAGCTTGTTCTTCAATGCCCACTTCAGCGGATACTTTATATATTTGTGCATCACAGGACTTGCCGTGCCAACCATCCAGCAGTTCTTCGGGCATTTGCGCACCTTTGCACGCACTCTGGCAGCCTGTTCGCTGTTCCATATAGTCATAAAGTCGGCATCATGTATGTTGCCCATGCTCCAGCTCTTCGGTGTGTCGCTTCCTGCCGGTTTCAGTTTGTCGTTCGACACGTTGTTTGGATCTGCAGCCAGCTTCTCGTTATACTCCGCCACAGTCATGTCGTCGCCGTCCAGCTTCGTCTTATTTCCGGCGTTCTTGTCGTCCATTCTTGTCTCCAGTCCGTTACACGGCATCACCTCTCCCCACGGGTCAATAAAGAAGTTAGCCGTACCAGCCTCACATGGCAGCATGCGGCGGTTACCTTCAATATAGTTTATCAGTCCCATGTTAAACCATGCACGGAACCAGCTCTTCGGGCTCTTCTCCTTCAGCTGCCAGTCGATGAGTTTCCTGAAGTTTCCGCACACCTCGTCATGGTTTGTAATCTTGTTATCCCCCTTATGGAAATAATAAGAATTGTGGAAAGCAGCAGTTGCAAACTCCAGTCCCATTGACAGAGATAGCTGATATAATTTGAGCATGTCTCCAGAGTTATAGTTGCTCACAGTACAACCAAAACCAATATCCTTCAAACCCATACTCTGAAGAGTCTTCAATGTCTTGATAGCTTTGTCAAAAGTTCCCTGACGGCCTCTAAGTTCATCATTCTTCTCTGCAAGTCCTTCAATAGATATGCGAATACCGATGTTAGGAAATTTCTTAGCCAAAGCTATTACCCTATCCTGAAACCATCCCGACGTAGATATCACAATGCGGTCAGTATGCTTATAACACTCTTCAACTATTTCATCCAGGTCTTCACGGATGAAAGGTTCACCACCTGTCAGGTTTATGAATTTTAATTTGGGAAGCGAACGAAGGTCAGAGGCTTTTAATTCCTCTTTCTTATCAGTAGGATTTTTCCAAATGTTACACATCACGCAACGCATCGGGCAGCGATACGTCAGAATAATACTTGCGTCTGTAGGACGCGGCACATTCATGTTTGCCATAATCTTTTTACTTTATATTGTATTTAAATAAGATGCAGAATTATAAGACTATTTCTGTATTAGTATTTGTAGTTAAAGTAGTTAAAGAAGTTATCGCCAACAAGTTGGCTAGGAGTTAAAGTCAATAGCCAACGTAGTGCTTGCGACAAGAAGCCACAAGACTATTGGATTTTTCGTTTTTCACTTTTAACTTTTCACTTTCGTAAGAAGCACTACGTTGGGTAATGTTCCGGGGGATTTTCAATCCGCCGGTAAGAAGTATAAAGATTTGCAATCCGCTAACTTTCTATTTCACATTATATCACAATTTTATGCTAACATTGGCTATTGGATTTTTAACCTTTCATTTTTCACTTAAATTAGCGGTATTTTAAGCGGATTGAAATTAGCTAACGCTGACCGTTGGTTCCTAATACCAAATTCCGGCGGAGCGCAGATCCGCCGGTACATTACTCTTGTGGATTCTTGTCGCAAGCACTACGTTGGCTATTGGATTCTTCACTATTCGTTCTTCACTATTCACTTATATACCTCCATTATCTTCTCATAATAGCTTTCGCTGTTATATCTCTTTTGTGAAGTCAGGGCTATATTTTTATAGTCGAATGTATGGTGCCACATGGCTTCAATCTTGTTTGTCAGATCATCCACGCTGCGGTTTTCAAAGGTCATGCCTGTTACGCCGTTTTCTATCAGTTCAGGTATTCCGCCTATACGTGCACCCAGCACCGGCGTACCCAGACATTGCGCCTCAATCACCGACAGCGGGTTATTCTCATACCATTCTGACGGTATCACCGTGAAGCGCGCTTTACCCACAATGCTCTTTATCTCGTCCCACTGCTTATAGCCCAGGAACTCAACATTTGCTTTTAATTTTTCACTTTTAATTTTTAATTCTTCTTCAAGCGGTCCTCCTCCAGTCACTTTCAGCTTATACGGCAGGTTCTTTGCTGCCTCTATCAGCGTGTTCACGCCCTTTTCGTGGCTCAGTCGTCCCACGTAGCAATAATAGTCTTCCTTGCCGTATTCGTCTTTCTTGCATTTGTCCACGTCAATAAAGTTGCACAGCGTCATCAGCTTCTTCTTGTCAAATCCGCCCTGTGCCATTTTATCTGCCATAAACTGGCTGGGACATACAAACACATCCGTGCAGGCTTCCAGCCGCTCCCTGTTCCATTTTATGGACTCTTTATATCCTATCATCGACGCCAGCGCAGAGCCTTTCATGCACTTATACGTCTTGCAGTTACTCTTGTCGCCGTTGAAGCACAGCTCACATATATCGGTGCCGTTGCGCAGACAGTCGTATCTGGGGCACAGCAGTTTATAGTCGTGCAGAGTCCATGCCACCTTTATTCCCCGCTTATGCGCCAGTTCTGCCATCACGGGCGACAGCTGTGTGTGTATGTTGTTAAGATGCACCACGTCCGGCTTAAAGTCGTCCAACAGGCTGTTAAACTTCATCTTCACCTCGTTAGAGCCGAACGGACGTGTAAATGCCATCAGCTTACTCATGTTCTGCGGAAAATATTTGCTCCATGGCGTACTTATATTTTCCGGATAGTCCATCGCAAACACTGCCACTTCATGTCCATGCTGCTTTAACAGCTGCTCTAAGTTGAGCATATATATGCAATCACCGCCACGGCGGTAATAGAATTTATTGGAAAGTAAGATTTTCATTGTGATAGGTAATAAAAAAAGTACTTATTTCTTTTAATCACATAATATTGATAAATAAAATTAAGCACTATATTTATTGTAATAATATCTGTTTGATTATCGTTTAAATCTTTTTTAATATTCTACGATAAAAATCCATAAACTTTTATGAAATTTTGGCATGATCCATCCCAAACAAGTTGCATTTTAATCTTATCCGAAGCTTTTTTTCCCATGTTTTTCAATATTTCTGGCGTAGTAAAAAGTTCATGTATCTTATTTATCCATTTATCAGCATCAAGGTTACCATCAATTATTATTCCATCTTTATTATTTTCTATTAAAACTTCTGAACCGGCTGTCATCGTTGATAATACAGGACATCCAAAATACATTGATTCTAATATAACCATTCCATATATTTCATAGCTAGAAGCTAGAAGAAACAAATCAGCAGAAGCATAAAGAGTTGGTAAATCTTCTTGATTTTTCTTACCTAGAACTATAACATTATTAATGTGGTCATTCGTTATTGTGCATTTTATTTGTTCAAATAACGGCCCGTCACCAACAAGAACTAAGCAATAATCTTCAGATAGCTGTTTCATTAGTTTTAATAGAAATAATGGATTTCTTCTTGATTCCATTTTCCCAATATATAGCAAAAGTTTTTTATTTGTTAGCCCATATTTTTGTCTGAAATCATTTTCTATTCTACAATTATTAAATTTGCTTTCATCCAATCCTATAGGAGTAATTACCACTTTTTTATTGCTATATTTATTTACATATCTTTCAGCAGCATCTGTTTTACATCCAATTGCATCAACATTTTTTAAAGTACTTTTTCCAAATGTACAATTAAAAATTTTCTCAAGTTGCTTTAATACAGGTTTTAGTGTAGTATTATAATTACCTTGTATTAACACACATCGTGTATTGTGATTCTTTGCCCATCTTGAAACAAGATACGACATATACATGCCCAATTCATGTATTTGTATGACATCTGGCTTTAACAGATTCAACAGTTTTTTCCAACCATTAAATATGCATAAAGATTGATTAATAGAATGATATTTTAGATAGTATATATCTAAATTACAACTACAATTTCCATATTTAATATGATTTGATTCTGGTCCTCCCATAATCAATGAAACCTTATATCCTTTTTTTATGAGGGCTTTAGCTAATCCTAGTTCTTGACAATTGTAAGTGTTGTAATCAATATAGGATCCTGAAGTACGGAAAATAACAATGTGAATATTCTTTGTTTTAATTGTATCCAGCATATTGAAATTAATTTTCAATTGAAAACATATTCGAAATAAATATCATATTTAACGAAGGCATGATTTGTGACTTATCGTATGATAAAAATGATTTTTATATTATTGTTTCTACTATTATTGATAGTAGTTATAAAATCATCTTATATAAGTAATGCAATATAAAAAGACATATAGTCTGATACATTATTATTTGCATTAATTATGTATTAAATACCAAAAATGCAATTCAATCTGTTGTATATCAGAATATTACGTCAAGCCAATTTGAATTTATATTATCTATATTTCTTATTATGCGAATGAAAATAGTATGTCTGCTTATTAAGCTTTTATCTTATTAGCAATATTTATTTTATAAGTATAATTAATTTTAATGGGAAAGCAATGATTTAATTTTATTTATTTTTCTTAATAAAGATTGATACTTAAATTTAAAATATGGAAAATATAATGCATGATGCTTAACAGCATTCTTTAAAAAAGAAATATTTATATTATTTTCATACGATAAAAATTTATTGGGTATAATTATAAATGATTCATCAGGATATATATTTATTTCTAGAATTCTTTTTTGAAAATGGACAGACATAATTTCTTCTTTCTTTAAACATTGATTTTCTATAAATACTCTGAACAATTTACCTTTGTTGAAAACATAAATAAATTTCTGTCTTCCTCTATCTTGTTGCTTTTTATGGACGGTATGAAAATTGTATTTTAAGTAATCTATATCATCAAAAAGAATTACATCATAAAAAGTATCTCTATTATTCTTGTACCAAAAATCGCCTATTCCATTTGTTTCATCAAAACAAAAACTTTCTGGAGAGGAAAAAACTTTTTTATACGTAATAGGATGTATTTTTTTAAAATAACTATTTACCTTATCTGTGTTTCTATACAATGAAAAATGACCACGTCTTAAAATTTTATCATACTTGTCTAATATATCATTTGTGATAAACTTTCTGATGTCACCGAAAATAAGATCTTCATCACAATGTCCCCAAAAATCATATTCATTTATGTATTTTTCAAATATATATCCAAACGCAGGTCTGAAATCACATAATTTATAAGCTTTTGGAATACATATAGGAAAATCAAATTTAGATTGTATATAATCGACTAAATCAACAAATGATATATTGATAATCTTTAAGTTTTTAGGAGTATTTATAATATTTGTTTGATCTGTAATAAGAATAAAATCAATTGATGGATTATATTCTATACTTTTTAGCCAAAATTCAAAGTAATTTCTAAACTTACCATACCAAATAAGTAACAATACTATTTTTTTCATCTTTTGCCAAGAAAGTTAAATTATAAAATCATTTATTAAAAGAAATCTATAAGTAAGTTATTATTAGCCCATTTCGTAATAGCATCAATCTGAATATCATTCTTATCATGATTAACATTCTCTATACATAAGGCTGTTTCTTGTGATGATAACACGGTAATAAAGCCAAACCTTGCTCCTGTATGAACTACTTTCGTGCCATTAAGTCTACACATAAAATTCAGCCATAGATCATCACCATTTATACACGTTGATTTAATTGCCTCAATATTAAAAATATTGTTGTTATAACAATGTGGCGGATAAAGTACTCCTCCAATACCTGTTGGCATGATATTACTCACGGGAATCATAAAATTATCAACCTTATCCCAATTTCTGTACGATTTTTCTTTATTAATTTTAATCCCTCTATTACATATTACACAATCAGAATATTTATCGTGAGCATCTAATAATGTCCTTAAAAGTATAGGAGAATACAGAACGTCATCATCTACAGTTACAACTATGTTGTTAGGATACTCTTTAAAAGCATAATAATACTTTTTATGAGACTTTAAATCATCACTGACAAAACGTATGTCCAGTCCTTTCTCAATCAAATTAGTCAACGATTTTGGCAATGAATCTAAACCTTTCGGAAACTGATTTTCAGACAGCCATAATATTACTTTAAAATTATCAACGAGTTTCTGATTTAATAATGTTTCAATAACCATCCACAATTTAGATATTCTTGCTGGATATGACGTTAAAGACACAATTAGCGTATCGTCACTAATATAAGTCTTATCCGTTTTTGCCCTCAAAGCATATCGCACATATATATTAGCAGAAACCCTGATTGCATATCTTAAAATTCTCAATAAAAGATAATTCGTTGAGATTTGACTGTACCATTTATCAAAATACTGTAACATATTAAATATTCTTCAATGTTTCTGATAAATCCTGCTTTGTCCACCCTTGTTTATTCATATTCCAAGAATGATATTTTGAATAAAATGGCATAAACTTCTTTATACTATTTTTTATCTTTAATTTTTTGTAATTAATTTTCAATCTATCGATAAATTCTTTTGGCGCAGAAAATTTTGATAAAATATCTATATTTTCAAGAATACTACGATCATAATTATCTGTTGATGCACCAGCATTATTATCAAATAAACCAACTAAAGTATCTATATATTTGTATTTTGCTCCATTCTCAAATGCTTCAATAAAGAAACAATAATCTGCACTGTTCTTATATTCTAAATGAAATGGATATTTTAATTGTAATGTTCTACGAATAAAAGTAGACGGATGATTAACAGGCATTGCCTCAAAGTAGTGACGATGCAATATAGAAGGCTTCATGTCTTTATAACCATAATCTTTGAAATAACGGGAATTACATAAAATAAAGTCCTCACCATTATCTCTATATTCTGAAAACACTTTGTCTATAGCATCGGGAGTTATAAAATAATCGCCACAATTACGAAATATTATCCACTCACCTGTTGCTGTATTTGCACCTTTCTGCATGGCATCATAAATGCCTTTATCTGGTTCACTTATCCAACGTAGCTTACCTTCATATCTCTTTATAATATCTAATGTACCATCTTTGCTCGCTCCATCAACAACAACATACTCCAAATTTGTATATGTTTGCTTTAATACATTTTTTATTGTTTTCTCTATGTTCTTTACATCATTATAAACCACTGTTATTACTGATACTTTTACATTACTTTTCATAGACACATCTTTTATTTAACAACTTCATTTTATCCATATATACAATTAGCATCATTGGTAAAACTATATTTTCTGTATACGATATTGTAGCTCCGGAAAATGAACCAAAAATATAATTGAATAAATATAAGAACAGGCAAAATACAATTATATCAACCTTCCTGTTTTTATATGCCTGAACAAGCATTATTCCCCATATTACAAGATATATGGCCATACCTACAAATCCTAACCGGCATATAAGATTTCCATAGGCTATATCTGGAGTTGTTAACTGAGCAACTTCTCCTGTTTCCCTATCCCTTAATCCTATATTAAAATGATACATTCTGCGAACTAATTCTTTTTGTTGATCACTCAACAATCCCATACCAAAAATCTGTTCACCGATGGAACGGTTTGCAAGATATTCCATTCTTTCATATACTAGGGCAAATCGATATGTCATAGAGCCTGCAAATTGCCCATTTACATTCATAAAATCTCCATCTATAATAGCTTGCAAATCACCTCCCGTAGATTTATCATCGCTTTCGAAACGTTCCATTAATATTGGCATAAAAGGTGTAATTGCTATTAGTCCTAAAAGCCCATATTTTACTAATTTCTTATAAGAACCATTTAGATATAAGCCAATCAGTATAACCATTATTGTTCCTGCAATTTGAGTTCTACCTTGTGTACATAATAAGGTAACAAACATTATTGCTATAACAATAGTATTTTTCCATCCTTTAAAATATTTTGAATGGAATATAAGTAGAAATAATGAAATATCCAAAAATGGTGGAGCATTATAGTATCTGAATGTTCCGTCTACGCTATCATTTGAATAATAAATGTCACTATCTGGCAATACAGGCCAACCTGTTTGGCATTGAATTATATAAAGTACAGATGTTATAGCTGTAATATAAACTATTTTACGCAATAGCCACTCTACATCTGACGTTTTAATTTTTCGTATAAAGTAAAATGCAAATATTATAAAATATCGTCTACCACCTTGAATTATTTGTATTAAATCTAATTGATAAAAAATTATAGAAAAGAGAACATTAAATAGCATAAAAATAAAAAATACTTTTAACCATTTCTCTATTCTAAAATTGTGTACATACTTTATGTGCCTTTCATTAAATAAAGAATATATAAATATTACAATAAAATAAATCAATGCTGCATCTTGATTCTTTATTCCAAGTACACTGTCTGTAAGTAAATAAAATCCATTACCACAGAATGAAATAAAAATCAAAAAACTCCATTTCTTTATACATTTAATATAAAAAAATATAGATAACAAAAGCAATAATGTTCCAACCATTGTTTCTTGGATAATTATATATTTTAAATAAATTTAGTGGGATTTCCTCCCAAGCATCATTATCAGATTCATCACTAACAATTTCGCTATTAGCAGCTATCATTCATGATTACCAATAGTTACTCTTTTACACATAAAAGGATTGGAACCAATAAATACGGCATCACTAATCTTCATTAGAGCATTTATATTATTTCCTATGTCTTTTCGTATATCTGATATATTTCGCCAATCTGTAGAATGAAAATTAAAATCCATAATAATACAACTAGTACATATTTTTAATAATTATTTTCCCATGATATTATATGATATAATTTTTATTTATCAAATATGCCAGAAGCTGTGCCATTAATTAATCTTTTAATTTGGATTTTTCCTATAATAGCTTGTATAAAAAATATTATTGAAGGAACCAATAATACTCCTTCTAATCCATATTTTTTACAAGATAGACTTATTAATGGTATAGATACTAAAGCAAAACATATATAAGTTATCATCTGCAATCTGACTTTACTTGTGCCATTAATCATATACATATAAACATTTCCTGCTGTTTGAAATAACACATAAAGACTCATACATATTGAAAGAGAAAAAGGTATATGAATAGAACTTCCAATCCAAAACTTAAATAATATATTTGAAAATGCAACCATAAGAACCAATATTGGAATGCACAACAGCCATAACTTCTCTAATTTTTTTGCCATTCTTTTCATCCATATTGTATCTTTCTGAACATAAGCTTCAGTAAATGCAGACCAAAATGGTGTTAATATAATTGCAGCTATCATATTCAATACATTATAATACTTATAAGCCACATTATATTGAGTAACTGCCACAGGACCTTCAATTCGTGATATAATGATATTTATAAATTGAAAAATAAATAACATAGATATCATTATAATAAAGAATTGTCCACCTAGACCTAAGATATTTTTTGTCAAAGAAAAATCTACGCTACCTAACGATGGCCTTAAATATTTATACTTTTTTGTATGGAAAACAATAATCGAAACAACTATTAACAAGAAACATGGTATACCAGAAAAAGCAAAAGCCAATATCGTAAGATTGCCATCAACCGTTTTTGTTAAAATCCATATACATATAAATGCAAGAAATTGGCCGCCAGTTTGAATACAAGACGAATATGCTGATTTTTGATCTGCAACTAACATTGTTGTAAAAACACTAGCAACAATCTGCATGCAAAAGAAACAGGCCAATATTCCAAAAACAACTTTCAATTCTTCATTATATGCGATATCTATCTTTAATATTTCACTCCAATTTATAAAATTATCAACAAAAAGAACTATCAATAAAATAGTGAAAAATATTATAAATAATACAGCATAAGTAGTGCTCACATATTTCTTTGCAAGTTCTATATCATTTTTTGCTTTAGACTCAGCAAAGCGATTTCTAAATCCATGAGCAAAACCTAAATCAAAGTAACTTAACCATGCAATAATAGAACTTAATGTTAGCCATATTCCATATTGTGTAGGATTAACAAAATTAATTGTTAGGGGCACTACTTGTAGCGAAATTAGTATACTAACACATTTTAAAAAAAATGAGCCAACAATATTTCTCTTTACAACTACACTGCGTGCATCACCTTTTTTTAAGAAATTTCTTAAATTTAAATTCATGATTAAATATTATATAAAAATGTGCAGCCAATATATTTAGTCTCTTCTAAATATATCTCTTGTATAAACCTTGTCCTTTACATCATCCAGACAGCTGTCGTATCTGTTGGCAATAATAGCTTTAGACATTGACTTAAATTCGTCCATGTTGTTTACTACCTTTGAGCCAAAGAACGTGCTGCCGTCTTCAAGTGTTGGCTCATAGATAATGACTGTTGCGCCCTTTGCCTTTATGCGCTTCATTACCCCCTGTATTGAGCTTTGGCGGAAGTTATCGCTGTTTGACTTCATCGTCAGGCGATAAACACCGATAACACACTGATGCTCCTGTGCCGGATTGAAGTCGCCACGGTTGAAATAGTCATAATATCCAGCCATCTTCAACACCTGATCGGCAATGAAGTCCTTACGTGTACGGTTGCTTTCAACAATGGCATGTATCAGATTCTCAGGCACGTCTGCATAGTTTGCCAACAGCTGCTTCGTGTCTTTTGGCAGGCAGTAACCGCCGTAGCCGAAGCTCGGGTTGTTATAGTGTGTGCCGATTCGCGGATCAAGGCATATTCCCTGAATAATGGCCTGAGTGTCAAGTCCTTTAACTTCTGCGTATGTGTCAAGTTCATTGAAATAGCTTACACGCAGAGCCAGATATGTGTTGGCAAAAAGCTTTACAGCCTCTGCCTCTTTAAGTCCCATAAACAAAGTGTAGATGTTCTCCTTTATGGCACCCTGCTGCAGCAGTTCGGCAAATGTTCTGGCTTTCTCCTCCAGATTATCGCCGGCAATGGCCTTTATAGCCTCGTTCTCGTCATCACGTCCTGCAATATGCTTAGGATATCCTACGATGATACGGCTTGGATAAAGATTGTCATACAGTGCCTTGCTCTCTCTCAGAAACTCCGGCGAGAACAGCAGGTTAAACTTCTTACCCTGCAGCTTTGCGTCGTTCTTGAAACGCTCTGCATACTTGACATAAAGGCTTCGGCAATAGCCTACGGGTATGGTGCTCTTTATCACCATCGTGGCATCAGGATTGACATCCAGCACAAGGTCGATAACCTCTTCTACATGACTTGTGTCGAAATAGTTCTTCACAGGGTCATAGTTTGTCGGGGCTGCTATAACCACATAATCGGCTTCCTTATATGCAGCTGCACCATCAAGCGTTGCTGTCAGGTTTAGTTCTTTTTCTGCGAGATATTTTTCTATATAGTCATCCTGTATAGGACTTATCTTGTTGTTTATTTTCTCTACCTTTTCAGGTATTACGTCAACTGCAGTTACTTTATGGTGCTGGCTTAAAAGTGTTGCGATACTAAGTCCTACGTAGCCTGTTCCGGCCACAGCAATCTGTAAGCTATTAAAATCTTTCATATTTTATATTTTTACTGATATCCTAAAATTCTTATTTAAAAAGTAATCACAATCTTAATCTGATAAATCAATATTCGCCAATGAGTCAGAATAAAATATATGAAATATAATTATCACTAAATTAAATCATATACAATTATCCTGCATTATTTTCTTAAATGATTCTGCCCAAGAATGCCAATTTAGTTTCTCGTTAAAAAGTTTTATTCCACCCTGACCTAACTTTTCAAACTCGTTATTTTTCAAGCTCTCTTCTATTTTGTCAGCAAATTCCTTTCCTTTTGCTGTCAACGGAAGCTTATAGCCATTAACCCCGTCAATGACATAATTACCTATGCCTCCGGTGTTATATGTAAATATAGGCAAACCGTAAGCTGAAGATTCTGAGAATACAATACCGGCACATTCAGCACGTGTGGGCAGAAGGAATATATGCGACTGTCTTATAGTGTCTATATATTTCTGATATTGGTCAGGATAGTTTTTGTTTAAGAAACCTATATTTTCTACGTATGGCAGATTTGCATATTGCTGCGGCACATCTCTTAATCCTACTAAAAGAAGTTTGGACGTTATGCCTCTTTCATTCAGTTGGCGTACAGCGTCAATTGCAATCTCTGCACCCTTGCGTTTCCAGTCTACGCCAGAAAACAGAATGTTAAGAGTTCCATCTGTATAAGGCTTTATATGAAATATATCTTTGTCCTCAAGATTGGCGCCAAATTCTATTACATAATTACGGTCAGGATTGCCATTATAGTCATTTACAACAGAGTCTGCTGCCCATTTAGATGCACGTATGTTTATATAGCTATTTTGTATGCCTAAACGCTCTGTTTTATTTCCTTGCTTTATAATCCATTTTGGCAAATTATACCAATAATAATCCAACATAATACAAAAATTTGCATCAGTGTAATAAATTATTGGCTTGTTGAAATTTCTATATACAGCCATTTGTGCCCCACCCGGAAAAAACAGATAATCACATTTTGACACAAGCTTCATGTCTATTGTATCTGCACATAATTTATAATAATATTTATTATGGTCTTTCAATACATTTTTTCCAAAACGAAGTTTTATCAAACCCTTTAAAACCTTATGTTTAAATGTATCCGCATTATAAGGAATCCAAACAACTTTGTAACCTGCATTTTCTATGCCTTCTCTGATTCTATATATAGTTCCACTCCAAGCTTTTTTATCCTCAAAAGGATTTGCCTGTGAAACATAACCTATTGTTTTCATTTTTGTTTATTATTTATATCTATTATTCTATGAAAAATCATTGATTTCTTAGGTATAAATCATTGAATTTAGAATTATTTTTCAATGAATTATAAATCAAAATTCATAAAGCTTTATTAATTAGTAAAGACAATAAATGTATATAAGAATGGAGTAAAATATATGTAAATCATATCAGATGTATAAACATTTTCCTTGCATACATTTTGCATAATTATTTTACTTGCTATCGTTATAATCACATGAATTATCTTTACATATCTAGAACATAATCACCTTACTGTAACCTTATCACGTTTTTGCTCATTTTAGTCGATTTTCAACATATAATGAATGTTAATTTTTTGTCATCCAAAATTTGGATATTAACATTGTTAACGTTTTTTTACTCGCTTTTTTCGGCATATTTTCGCATAAAAGTGACAACCTTGCCTGTAAGGTTGCAGTGATATACTCCACGCCATCACGAAGCACTTTATATCATTTATTATCAACACCTTATACTCGGCACAAGTTCTGAAATCGCAACAAAACAGGCACCAGAGTGTGATAGGGTGGTAAGTAGGTTTCGTAACTTTTATATAATATTTGTTTTTTGTCTCATCCAAAATGGATATTAACACTTATATTCCTCGGGCGCGCGCGTAAGGAGTTTATAGAGCAGGTTACTAGCCTATCACTGCGTGAATTAAAAAGCCCCACCAAACCTCCCCCGTGGGGAGGCTTTTGTTTAGCCATGTGCCTTTATTGCTTCACGTCTGCTGCAGGACTAACTTTCTTAATTTTTAATTGCGCAAGCCTGCTTCCTTGTTTGCTCTTATGTCCGGTAGTTGCTACAATATAGCACAACTTCGGGTGCTCATAGTTGGCATTGTTACAGGCCGTGGGTGCCACACCCACGGTTACTGAAGTGTAGCCATTCGGGCTATAAGTTAGCATTAACCTTTGTTCCGGCGGATATGTGCTTTCGAGTCGGGAGTTAAAGGAGTTAAAGAAGTTATCGCCAACAAGTTGGCTAGGAGTTAGAGTCAAATGCTTCGTTGATTCTTTTCATAGCAAGACATTTGGATTTTTCACTCTTCGTTCTTCACTCTTCACTTAAATATGCGGTATTTTAAGCGGATTGAAAATTAGCTACGCTGACCTTCGGTTCTGATAATATCTACCGTCGGATTTTTCGCTATGCTCAACAACTCGTGCAAATCAGCCGGCACAATAGCCTTGTAGAGCTTCTCCTTTGTGTCTTTATTTATAAATCTCCTGTCTTTAAAAAACTTTTTGTCCCCGTGGGGACAATTTTATTAATGCTGCAAAATGTTGTTATATATTTGTGGCCATCGCAGACAGTCTGCGTGGCAAAAAACTAAATCTAAAAGAATAATATGCAATCTACTATCTTCAAAAACATGTACAGCCAGGAATGCCGGAACATTGAATGGCAAGAGATTTTTAACATTGTTACCACAAGCACACTGGCAGAGAACACCGAGAAATACAGATACTATAAAAGCTGCAAACTGGAGGATGACGCCCAGAAGATAAAGAAACATATGCCGGCATTTACGCCTGCCGTGATATGCGACGGCGGCAGAAGACCGGAGAACTTTGTTTGTCTGACAGGCGTGGGTATGTGCGACTTTGACCATGTGGCAGACGTAGAGAGCGCCAGAAAGACGCTGACTGACGACGGACATGCCATGATGGTGTATAAGACGATATCGGGCAACGGACTGAGGGTGCTGTTCAGATATGAGGTGAAGGGCACCAGACTGACCGACAAGATGACTGCCAACGAGATGAGCACTATATACGGCGCAGCATTCAGGACGGGCAACGAATACTTCGCACGCCTGCTGGGATGCGAGGCCGACGGACAGTGTAAGAACCTTGGACGGCTGTCGGTGATATGTCATGACGCAGAGGCGACGCTGAACACTAGCAGCGAGCCTATAGCGATTGAGCTGCCCGAAAAGAAGGCTGCCGCAAAGAAGGGCACCGACAGAAAGTATCACACTACGCTTGAGCGTGCCGTGAGGGCTGTAGAGAAGCAGCTGGAACGCGAGGGCGTGAGATACTGCAAGGGTTCATACAACAGATATGTGTCGAAGGCGGGTTATTATCTCAACAGACTCGGCGTGAACGAGGACGAAGCCACGCAATGGGCTGTGGAGCACTTCAGCGACTATGACAGCACAAGCGTGAGGGCGATAATGAAGTCGTGCTTTGCCCACACTGCCGAACACGCCTCGATGAGGGTGCAGAAGATTGAGAAAAGCGATGCCAACGACCGCGCCAAAGGCGTGGACATAACTGCTATCGAGAAGTTTCTGGATGAGCACGCAGCGTTCAGGTTTAACGTGATTACACGCAAGACCGAATATAAGACAGAAGGCAGCGACAGATGGCTGGAAGTAACCGACAGGCTGGAGAACTCGCTGTGGTCGGCCATGAACAAGGCAGGACTGCACGTAAGGAGCATCGACCTGCACAACGTGATTCTGTCTGACTACGTGGCTGAATGGAACCCGTTTAAAGAGTATTTAGACAATCTGCCCGAATGGGACGGCACCACTGACCATATTGGCACGCTGACGGCTATGGTGCACGTCAGAAAGGGCGACTTATGGGATGACACCGAAGACCCGCAGGGCCTGTTTGACATGTGTTTCAGAAAATGGCTCGTGGCCATGGTGGCGTCGCTGCTCGACAAGGAGGTGGTGAACAACGTGATAATGGTGCTGATAGGCCGTCAGGGCATATACAAGACCACGTTTTTCAACTATCTGCTGCCGGAGGAGCTGCGGCCGTATTTTTATACTAAGACCAACAGCGACACGATGACGAAGGACGACAGGCTGTCGCTGGCGGAATATGCTATCATTTGTCTTGAAGAGATCGACTCGATGCGCACGCCGGAACTGAACCAGCTGAAGGCTCTCGTAACGACGAAGACGATAAACGAGAGGGCGGCTTACAGCAGGTATAAGGAGAACAGGGCGCACATAGCCTCGTTCTGCGGCACGGGCAACAACATGCAGTTTCTGACGGATCAGACGGGCAACCGCCGCTGGCTGCCCTTTGAGGCGGACTATATCGACGACCCGCGCACCGTGAGGTATGACTACCAGGGCATATACAGTCAGGCGCTGGCACTATGGCGCAGCGGCATGGCTTACTGGTTTAACGGGTCGGAGATTAACACCATGGCGCGCCACATAAAGTCGTTCGAGGTGCCTAACGTTGAAGAGGAGCTGATAGTGACCTACTACAGGCTGCCGCTGGAGAACGAGCCGTATAAGCTGGTGAACGCCACGAATATCATTGAGCATATCAACATCTTCATCAAACGTGCCCTCTCGACCATCAAAGTGGGCGTAGCCATGAAAAAACTTGGCTTTAAACAGAAAACAACCAGTCGCGGACGGATGTATATGGTGGTAGAGAGGGAAAAATAAGAGCCCCACCAAACCTCCCCCGTGGGGAGGCTTTTGTTTCGCCAATCGTATTGTACCGGCAGATCTGTGCTCCATGAGCTTCTTGTCAGGAGTTAAAGTAGTTATAGGAGTTATCGCCAACGGAGTTGGCTAGGAGTTAGAGTCATATGCCTTGTTGATTATTGTCACAATCACTACGTTTGCTATTGTGCCGGCTGATTTGTAATTGTCGTGCAAGTGAGAGCAGAAGCAAATCTCATTTGGTTATGCCGAGCGCAGCCAACAATCAATAGAATTAATCTGCCGGAAGTGAATATAAAGATTTGCAATCTGATTACTTTCATAATCACTACGTTTGGTAATGTGCCGGCGGATCTGCGCTCCGCCGGAATTAAATATAAGGATCTATGATCCGCTAAAAATACCGCTTCCTTATGAAGTGAGTAATGAAAAATCTAATACTAAGTTTGCATTAAAAGTATGAGGTGATGTCAAATAGGAAGTAATCGGATCATAGATCCTTATATTCAATTCCGGCGGAGCACAGATCCGCCGGCACATTAGTCTTGCTGGTCCTTGTCGCAAGCACTGCGGTGATGCTAAATAGGAAGTAATCGGATTAAAAAATTAGCTGCGCTGACCTTCGGTTCTTATACTCAATTCCGGCCGATTTTTCGCTGCGCTCAACAACTCGTGCAAATCAGCCGGAACATTAGCCTTGTTGGTTCTTGTCGCACGCACTATGTGAAGTCATGATAATAATCTACAAAGCATTTGACTCTAACTCCTGTAACTACTTTAACTCCTTTAACTTCTAACAACCACTTCCATAATCTGTGGCTTACTTACGCGACTATCAGACGGACATAATGGCTCGCATCATTGACGAATGGCAAAGATGCAAGAGCGTGATGGTGCAGATGCCTACAGGCACCGGCAAGACGAGAGTATTGGCTGCACTCGTGAATGAAGAACTAAACGCTAATAACGAAACGACAAGACGGACGCGTAGCGTGTGGATTGTTGCACACAGACGGGAACTGGTGGAACAGATAAAGGAAACGGTAAATCAATTCATAATTCATAATTCACAATTTATAATTGGGTTAAACCGAACTACGTTTCATAATTGGGTTAAACCGAACGATGTTTCACAATTAGCTAACACTGAACTACGTTTCATAAGGCATAATTGGGGTAAACCGAACGATGTTTCACAATTAGACTGTGACAAACGTTGTTCAACGCCTATAAATAAGCACAAGGCAAATCATAATTTTCCATTATCCATTATCAATTCTCAATTGTCTTACGCCAGTAAGATCCATGTGTTATCGATACAATGGCTGGCGAGACACTGGGAGGACGTGAAGGACGAGATGCCGAGTCTGATAGTGATAGACGAGGCTCACCATGCGCTGGCTGACACTTACGCCGAACTGTGGCGAAGATACCCGGAGGCTAAGAAGCTGGGAATGACGGCCACGCCATGCAGAATGAACGGCAAGGGATTTACGGATCTGTTTGACAAGCTGATATCGGGATGGAGCATTGCGGAGTTTGTAAGACGCGGATATCTGTCGGTGTTCGACTATGTGTCGATAAGACGTGAGAGCGAGGAACAGAGACTGATAAACGAACTGAAAAGACGGGGAACCGACGGCGACTACCAGATAAAGGAGATGAACGAGAAGCTGAACAGGCAGACGAGCATCGAAAGGCTGTATGACGCCATGAAACGCTATGCCGACGGCAAAAAGGGCATTGTGTACGCCATAAGCATTGAACACGCCAGAAACATTGCGGAATACTACAGCAGACGGGGCGTGAAGGCGGTGGCGATAGACAGCAGGACGCCGCGGACGACACGTAAAGCCTTGGTGGACGACTTTAAGGCGGGAAGGATAAAGGTGATGGTGAACGTTGACGTGTTCAGCGAGGGCTTCGACTGTCCTGACGTGGAGTTTGTGCAGATGGGCCGCCCTACCCTGTCGCTGGCAAAATATCTGCAGCAGGTGGGCCGCGGACTGCGAATGAGCAAGGGCAAGGATGCGTGCATGCTGATAGACAACGTGGGGCTGTATCGTGTGTTCGGACTGCCGACAAGGGAACGCGACTGGCAGGCTATGTTTGAAGGCAGGATGACGGGAAAGGCAGAGACGGAAAGACGTGGCAGGCAACTGGCTGCGACGGCACGGACAGCTGACGAAGAGACTATAGGAAAGGACGAGATGGAAGTGGTGATGAACCACGAAAGGCTGCTGACATATATAGAGAAAGCCAAAGACGGAGACGAGACGGAGGCTAAGGCACTGACGGCATACAAGGACAAACGGAGCGGAACATGGGGCCTGAAATGCGGCAGGAAGATAACGGCGAAGGCGCAATATGCGAAGGTGTTTGACATAAAGGACAACATGGCTGCCGTGAGATTCGGCGACATGCGCGTTGGCGTGGTTGACGGCGACGGTAATGTGATGATGAGAATAGACAGATACAGCGGCATGAGGTTTGTGAAGAACGACTTCGTTGAAGTGAAAGACAACGGATGCAAGACGTTTTATATTGACATAAGGACAAACAGACTGTACAGGGAGAAGCCGGAGGTGATGGTATTCGGAGGCGTGGAGATGCTGAAGATGGGCAGAACGCTATACAGCAGGACTAAGGATGTGTATGTGAACGCTCAGGGCATAGGACGCGGCGAACTGGCATGGCGCGGCTTTTATCTGGAAATACCTGACAGCAACGTGCCGGAGACGTGCCGCAAGGCTGCGCTGACGCTTAGCACGGGCTACGAGACATCGGCATGCGTGATTGAAGGTGACGAGGAAAGGGCATACTGGTGTTGCGGCAGACTGGCTGACGGAAGTATTATTGCGGCTGACAATGACGGACGCTTCTATCACATGGCTAAAGGCATGACGCCTGAACGGATAGACGGAAAGGACGACATGGAAGCCCAGCTAAGGAGACTGAAGACGGAAGCCTGCGCAAGGGCTGCGGAAAAGAGACTGAAAAAGGAACAAGAGGAACAGGAACAAAGGCTGAAAAGACTGGAAAGGATAACCAACGCACAACCGTTTAAGAGCGGAACGAAATGGGGACTGAAGTCGGGCGACAGAGTCGTAGTGCCGCCGAAATACAGAATGATAATGCCGCCGATAGGCAAGCTCTGTGCCTTTGAGGACAGTCCGAGACAATGGGGCGTAATGGAAGTTGACGGAAAGGTGGTGGAAAAGGCCAGATATATGAAAGTGGCAATAGAAGAAAACGGCACCATGAAACTGACCGTGATACCGGGAAAGGTGATTACAAGGAGGAAGTAAAAGCCCCACCAAACCTCCCCCGTGGGGAGGCTTTTGTTTCTCGGTAGTTAAAGTAGTTAGAGTAGTTAAAGGAGTTAAAGTCATATGCTTTGTGTATTCTTATCCTGACCTTATAAGCACTACGTTCGCTATTGTACCGGCGGATTTGCACGAGTTGTTGAGCACAGCGAAAAATCTGCCGGAAATGAGTATAAAGATTTATTTAATCCGATTACTTCCTATTTTTAAATATGCTATTGTACCGGCGGATCTGCGCTCCGCCGGAATTAAATATAAGAACCGAAGGTCAGCGTAGCTAATTTTTGATCCGATTACTTCCTATTTAGCATCACCTCATACTTTTAATGCAAACTTAGCATTAGATTTTTCATTACTCACTTCATAAGGCAGCGGTATTTTTTAACGGATCAAAGATCCTTATATTATATTCCGGCAGATTGCAAATCAGCCGGAACAATGGCAACGTAGTACGTGCGAAAAAAAACAACA
>ENA-OPCI01000676-OPCI01000676.1-human-gut-metagenome-genome-assembly--contig:-NODE-676-length-22180-cov-5.066034_pt1 | contig 22180 bp, 15 predicted proteins | sample MGYA00241564_ERZ501479 | MGnify/ENA primary metagenome ERZ501479 (study PRJEB25962, sample SAMEA2042630) | human gut metagenome | biome: human gut; feature: human-associated habitat; material: faeces...
TCTTGCTGCTCTCTCAGAAACCTCGAAAGTACCGAATCCAACTAACTGGATCTTCTCACCCTTCTTCAGCTCCTCAGCAACAACATCTGTGAATGCCTTAACTGCTGCTTCAGCGTCTTTCTTTGAAATCTCTGCCTTCTCAGCTACTGCTGCAACTAACTCTGCTTTGTTCATGTTAAAATTCCTCCTATGGATTCCTATATTATATAATTCGAGTTCCTTCTCTCAAATTACTTACAAATCTATTTATACTTGTTTTCCATCCTTTTGTCAAGGAAAAATGCGATATTTTCGGGCTTTTGGGCACTTAAAAACAACCAAAATTCTGTCCGAAAAACCGTCATTTTGACACAAGCGAACTGGAGGATGTCATACTGGAAATCAGATCCTTGAGTGTATCAAGCTCTTCCTGCCGGTTCTTGTACTCGCTCTGACTGCTGCTTTCTGAACTGCTCTGACTGCTCCCCTGTGAGCTGCTCTGGCTGCTGCTTTCTGAGCTGCTCTGGCTGTTTCCTGTTTCACTGGAATCTTCATCCGCGAGATTGATAACAATTGTCGATTTCTCCGAGTTGACATATAAGTTCCGCTTCCAGGTATCATAATCCGAAGAATATACCGTAATTGTATGGCTTCCATAGGTTAATTTCACCGGCTTCTCATAGTCCGTTTCTTTTCCGTCAATTGACAGCACCGCATCTTTTGCATCGATGACAAACTGCACCTTTCCGTAAGACGGTCCTTCGCCTTTTAAGGTGTCAAGATCCACATTTGTAGTCTCGCCACGCGTAATCGTCACTTCCGTACTGCCTCCCCATCCGTCATTGGCTACGCGAAGTTCATAGGTTCCTTCCGGCACCTGAATCTCCATATCCGGTGTAATTTCCGCAAAAATCTTTGTTCCCAGCTGCAAAAAACTTTCTTCAAACAGTTTGGTGTTGGACAGTGCAAGCGTTCCCTGTGCGGTTGTCACACGCACCGCAAGAATGTTTTTATCCCTGCCGACAACGCTTAACGTATCCCCATCCGACAAATCCGTCATCTGGATTCTTTTATCTCCGGAAAACACAATCGTGTCATCCGTATAGCGATATTTTCCATCTCCGATCTTTAGCATGTCCAGATCCGGATTTACCGAAAACCGGGTGATATTGTCGTATACCCATGCCTGATCCGAAATCCGGGCTTCCGTGAGGATTCCTTCGCTGTCTACATCGCCGATGGTCACAAGCAGACCGGGTTCAAAACTTGTCACAGGTGTCCGGTTTCCGTATTTGTCATAAAAACGGGTGCCTGTTCCGTAATAATACCGGTATTCCATTCCATCCGCATACCGGTACAGCTGGAGACTTTCCTGAATCTGATCGACTGCGGTCAGCAGAAACTCTTCGGACTTTTCCGTTTCCGTGGAATTCTCCTGTGTTTCCTGTGTATTCCGGTCTGCGATGGAATGATGAAAATAGGTAACTCCGTCATCTGTCGTCTCCTCCTGCTGTCCACATGCCACAAGCAGACACAGCCAAAAAAGCAGACTCAAATATGTAATTGTTTTTTTAATTCTGTCTCTTCTCATATCCTTAGTATAGCTCATTCTTCACAGAAAAGAAAACAAATTTTCCAGAAAATGTTCCCTTGCCGGCTCCGCTGCAATCAGCCGGTTTAATTTTTCAATATCTCTGCCGGATACCCATGCTTTATGCGAGTTACTGTAGTGATTGGATACTTTCCAGAATTTCTCTGGAAACAGAAGCAGCACATGCAGCAGCTGTTTTTCTTCCTTGCACAATTTTCTCTGCTTTTCATAGGCTTCCAGAATATGTTTTCCCATGTCCGTACTCCAACTGTTTTTTTCCAGAATCTTACGCAGATAGTTTGCCAGATCCACCATCTGTTCTCCGTAAAACAGATTTTCATAATTTACGAGCCGGACCCCCTGTGCTGTACGAAGCATATTATGCTGGTTACAATCCCCGTGACAAAACCCCCTGGTTCTCCCCTGGTCTTTTCGCTCCTGCAGCATCCCGACCGCTTCTTTCGCCTGTGCGATATAATGCGTATACTGTTCCCAGAATGACCGCTCAAACTCGTTTCGGGTTTTTCTTGACTGCACAAAATTTTTTACCAGGATCAGTTCCCGGTAATGCCGGTAATAGAGCACTGCCGGTTCATTCTTTGTATTTTTCATAAAATCCGGAATTTCCGTAACACAGGATGAAACACAGCAATGAAACCCTGCCAGCGCCTGGGCACCGGCAGCTACATCTTTCTCCCGACCTGTCTGGCATTCATTTCCCTCTACCAGATCTTTCAGCCAGAAACGCATGCCACTTTCATCCGTTACCACACACTGCCCGTCTTTTGTCAGACTGACCTGTTCCACCGGATATCCCTTTTCCTGCATGCTGCATAATATTTCGCGCACAAATTTTGCGCGTTCTGCAGATCCCCGAAACGGTGCAAGTACTTTTTTCCCCTGATCCGTCTCACAGCAAAACACACCTCTGCCTTTCGTGATCTGTTTTATTTCTATGTCATATTGCTCCAACATTGCTTCCGGCTGATAATACAAAATGAAACCCCTCCCACATGACTTGAATCTATTTTCATCATATGGAAAGGGTGTCTTATTTATTCCTGTTTTGTCTGTTGCAATTGCAAAGCAAGTGCAAGCAGCGTCTCTTTATTATTCAGTTGCGGTTCATCAAGAACCTGTTCATACAGTGCCTGCAGCACTTCTCCCATTTCTTTGCCCGTTTTCATTCCCTGTGCAATCAGATCCCTGCCGTTTATGGCAAGATCCTTTTTCTGCACACACTGGTGTTCTTTTAATATCTCACGATAAGTTTCTTCGTAGGCATCAATATAGGAAAGCTTTTTCTGCCGCTCATACATGCTCTGCGCCAGTGTATCTGCACGCTTTACCGCAAACAGAGCCTCCATATTTTCCACTCCGATCCTGCTGATCGCACGGCGCACATTGCGCGGTGTCACGGCCGGACGGTCATCATGATAGCGCACGAGCAGGCATACGCGTTTTATTGTTTCGTTGTCAAACTTCAACCGCCGCAAAATAACCCGTGCCATTTCCGCACCTTCTGCCGGATGTCCTTTAAAATGATTCTGCCCTTTTTCATCTGTCGTTACACACACCGGTTTGGCCACATCATGAAGCAGCATGGTCAGGCGCAGAATCCGGTCCTGTTGGACTTCCTGCATGGCATGAATGGTATGTTCCCCCACACTGTAACAATGATGTTTCGTAATCTGCGGGGTTTCCATCATCCTGTCAAACTCCGGGAGAAATACTCTGGAAAGTCCCAGCTCATATACCGTACGCATCTCCTCCGGATGTGCAGAGGTGAGCAATTTCACCATTTCGGTCTGGATTCTCTCCGCACTGACTTTCTGTAAATTGTCTGCCAGATCTGCCACAGCCTGTCTGGTTTTCTCCTCAATGGAAAATCCAAGCTGTGCGGCAAAACGCACGGCGCGCAGCATACGCAGCGCATCCTCTCCAAACCGGTCATGCGGTATCCCCACACAACGGATCACGTGCCGTTTGAGATCCCCAATCCCGTCAAATGCATCCACCAGTCCTGCGGTATCATTATATGCCATGGCATTGATCGTAAAATCCCGGCGTTTTAAATCCTCTACCAGATTTCCCGTAAAAGTCACTGTCTTCGGATGTCTGGCATCTTCATATTCCCCATCGATCCGGTAAGTTGTCACTTCATACCCCGTATGATCCAGCATAACCGTAACGGTTCCATGTGCAATGCCCGTATCAATCGTATGGGAAAACAGCGATTTCACCACCTGCGGTTTCGCGGAAGTTGTAATGTCCCAGTCCTGTGGGCTGCGTCCTAAAAGTGTATCTCTGACACATCCACCCACGGCATAGGCATCATACCCCTCCTGCTGAAGTCTGTGTATAATTTGCTTTACGTGTTCTGGTAATTGAATTTTCATAAAAATGCGTAGTGTCCTTTTTCCCCTGTTTTGACTTTATATAAAATCTCATCTGCGCTACGGATTAATTCATTAATATCTTCCTCTTTTCTCACATCCCCTGCGCTTGCAATTCCGATGGAACAAGTAATCCGCGATTTTTCGGTCGTCGTGATCGCATGGCCGAGATAATTTTCAATCTGCCGCTGGAATCCCTGCGTGGAATTGATTTTCTCATAGATTCCTTTTGCAATCTGTTCAAGAATTTCCCGGTCATCGGTATTTAAGATCATAATAAATTCATCCCCGCCATATCTGGCGACAAATCCTCTTCCCTTTACCGCCTTGCGGAAAATCTTTGCCATTTCCTTTAAGATCAGATCCCCGACGTCATGTCCGAATGTATCATTATAATGCTTGAAATTGTCCAGATCAATAAACATCAACCCGACATGATGTGTCTTTTCTGACACACGGTAACACTCAATCATCTGCCGAATCTCTTCGTACATACCGGCACGGTTATAAATACCGGTAAGCATGTCCGTAACCGCAGCTTCCTGCAGCTTGCGGTTCATCATATAAATCTTGTCGTTTGCCTCCATGCGATTGATCGAATACTCCATCTCCCGAAAAAGCAGGGAATAGATTCTCAGGTCATCCTCGTTGAGCATGTAGCGTTCGATCGAACCATGCCAATTATCCTTCATGCGGACATATGTGATCAGAAGGCTGGTCAGCTTTCCGTTTTTGAGAAACGGTGCTGCCACAAACGAACATACATCATCTATTCCGAAATAACCGATCGTATCCTGATGTTCCAGAAAACTGTCGCTGATCTTTGATACCGCAAACCCCTGTGGATATTCCAGCATGGTATTTCCAATCGCCGCAATGTCCGCTTCCGTCATCTCACATTTGGTATCGTTATAAAGTACATGGGCACCATCTTCATGGTAACAGATATACAATGCACAATCCAGGCTGAAATGATTCATAAACGTATTGAACGCATTCTGTACCATACCCTCTACGTTGCTTCCGTTCACATCAATCAGTTTCTGCCATGTGGAAATAAACTCCATCTGTCTCCGGGACGTTGCATAATCCTGTAAAAGGCCTTCCTGTTTGATCAGGGCTTCAATTTCTTCCTCCCGCACGGCACACGTTTGCGGATGCTCTCCCAGATCAATTTCCTTCAGGAGATTCATGGGAAGCAGCCGTGCCGCCTGGGAATTAATCTCCTCATGCTGCAAAAGCGTTGCGCGTTCCATCTGGCAGCGCTCACTGCGCCCCATTTCCTCAAACAGCTTCATTCTCTCTTTCCGGAATAAACGATAACTGAAAAACTCATTTCCCTCTGCCTGAAGCAGGAAACGCTCTGCCTGTTCAAAACTGACCAGTACCTCTTCCTTCTTTCCATCCATGCGGTTAAGCATTGCCATGGAAAATGTGTATAGAAACATATCCTCATCACACTTGGCATAGTCATGGATGATTTCCTCGTTTTCATTTTCTTTTTCTTTCTCAATAATATAATTCAGGAACTGCCGGCAGTTAAGCAAGTAACGTTCACAGTTAAACCGGTCTTTCTGCATGATGCTCACAAGTGCTAAAAGACCATATAATTTTGACAGATTACATACACGCAGACTGTTAAGATGCAGTTTTTCTATTACCTTCATCGCCATCAGCAGATCATGTTCCGCCTTCGCATAGTTCTCCTGCATAATATAATTCAGTGCACGGTTGTAAAACACTTCCGCAATATCCTCCGGAAGACGCAAATGGTAAAACACCTCAATGGCACGGTTATAATAATGCTCCGCAAGCCGGTTTTTTCCCATGGCACTCAGATTATATCCGATGCCGGACAGAATTCTGCCCTCATAAACATCATCCCTTGATTTCATGAACTGGTATGTACGCACGGAATACAGCATGGCAATCTCATTCATACCATTCGTTGATGCAAGCATAATGTTTTTCTGATATGCATCATATACCAGCTGCTCATTTCCAATCTCTTTTGCCAGTGCCACCCCTTTACTGAAATATAAAAGAGATGCCTCGGAACGGTAGGCCCTTGCAACCATCTCCGGCCGATTATCATATGCATAAATATAAATATGTGCCAGATGATTCCGGTAATTGTTCTGCATCAGCTTTTCAATCAGCCCTTCATGAATCGGGATATCCTGTATACAGAAAAAAATATTGTACCAGCCGGACATACGCGCCATAACAGACAAGAGTTCCGCCTTGAATATCTGTTTCTCATTCCCACTTTTTTGTGCTTCCTCCCGGGCATACTGTGCATACATTTCCGCCTGTTGCAGTTTGCCCTGATACATCAGGCACGTTCCCTTTAAAAAGGAACATTCACTGCGGTAAAACAGATCTTTCCGAACGGATGGCAGACGCATTGCTGAATCAACCATCTCCAGTGCCTTAGAAAGCTCTGCACGCAAAATAGCGGTACGGGTATACAATAGATAAAATTCCCGCAGGGTTATATCATCCACAAAAATATCTTCAAATTTAAGTTTATATTCAAGTTTCTGCAAGTACCATTTTGCCTGGTCACAATCCAGAAACGTAATGATTGTCTCTACCTTTGCAAGCATGTGGCTGTAATTTTTCTCTTCTGCCACATCCTCCGCATTCTCCCGGTTTCTGTGTTTCCCAGAACTTCCAATATGATAAATCTGGCTGCTGTCTTCAAGTTTTTCCACGATTGCATCCCACATGTTGACGGCCATATCCAGCCGCGGCTGCATTTCGTTTACTCCAAGCACAATCCCGATTTCCGTACACGGTTCTGTCAGCAGCCGGTAAATAAGTTCCATGGAACTGCGTCCTGCCAGCTGGAAACGGTTAATTACAATCATAATCGGCCGGTATTCCGTGAGTTTTTTCAGCATGGCAACGATGGCTTCTGTCATGCGCCGCTGCTCATATTCCACTTCATTTAACAGCACCCCTTCTTCCCTTTTGCAGATACCATCTTCATAGTACCCTAAAAACAAAGACCGGTGCAGTTCATAAGTTCCGCATTCGCGCAAAAAAGCTTCAAAATCTCCCTTTACAAATTTGCGGAACATGTCACAGATAATGTCCAGAAAAGGCGCATATGCCCCGGACAATGTCTCATATCGCAGTTCACAACAGGCAAAAAAAACGTTATCGTCTTCCTGATAACGTTTTTTATTCTCCAGCCCGGACACAGAAAAGTCATTGTTATAGCTTGCCATAACAATGTTCTTTTCTGCGGTTCCGATTCTGTGATATACCTGTTCTATAACACCATTAAAATACTTTTCAATCATGGCTCCAACCCCCTATTTGAAATCCATAATCCCGGCTGATTTTTAATATGCCTTGCCCCAATATACCAGCTTATGTGCCGGTTTTCCACAGCATACACAAACATCTGAAATCTGTTCCTGATCATTAAACGGCATACAGCGTGAGGTTACTGCCAGATCTTCTTTGATCTTGTCCTCACATGCCTGATCTCCGCACCACATACCACGGATGAATCCCGGTTTATTTTCTGCAATATCCTTAAATTCTTCGTAATTATGTGCATCCCAGATATGTGCATCACGATGTGCCTTTGCACGCGCAAACATATCTTTCTGAACGGTCTCTAACAGTTCCGGAATCTTTGTCTCGATCTCATCCAGGGAAACCTCAATTTTCTCTCTGGTATCTCTGCGGACAACCACACATTTATTTGCCGCAATATCTTTCGGTCCCAGTTCCACACGAAGCGGAATTCCACGCATCTCCTGCTCAGAGAATTTCCATCCCGGACTCTTCTCGGAATCATCAATCTTCACTCTGTATCCGGCTTTTTTCAGCTCATCAAGCAATTCATTTGCTTTTTCCAGTACTCCTTCTTTGTGCTGAGCAATTGGAATTACGCGACACTCAACTGGTGCAAGGTGCGGTGGGATAACAAGTCCGTCATCGTCACCGTGAACCATGATAAGCGCTCCGATACTTCTTGTGGACAATCCCCATGATGTCTCGTAAACATTCTTAAGCTGATTGTCTTTGTCGATATACTGAATTCCAAATGCCTCCGGAAATCCGCTTCCAAAGAAATGGCTTGTTGCGGACTGCAGTGCTTTTCCGTCGTGCATCAGTGCTTCTACTGTATAAGTATCCTGAGCTCCTGCAAATTTCTCATGCTCTGCTTTTCTACCTGCTACAAATGGTACAGCCATTGTCTCTTTGTAGAAGTCTTTGTAAATCTGCCACATCTGGATTGTTCTTTGTTCAGCCTCTTCATATGTTGCATGAATCGTGTGGCCTTCCTGCCATAAGAATTCTCTGGAACGAAGGAATGGTCTCGTTGTCTTCTCCCAGCGAAGTACGGAGCACCACTGATTCCATACTTTTGGTAAATCTCTGTAAGACTGTACTGTTCTTGCCCATAAGTCACAGAACAATGTCTCAGATGTAGGTCTTACGCAAAATCTCTCCTGGAGTCTCTCCATTCCACCGTGTGTTACCCATGCTACTTCTGGTGCAAATCCTTCGATATGATCTGCTTCTTTCTCAAGAAGTGCTTCTGGAATCAGGCATGGAAGATATACATTTTCTACACCTGTCTCTTTAAATCTTCTGTCAAGGTCAGCTTTTATAAGCTCCCAGATTGCAAATCCATTGGGAAGGTAGTTCAAGCATCCTTTTACGCTTGAATAATCACATAACTGTGCTTCTCGCACAACGTCTGTATACCACTGTGCGAAATCTTCATCACGTGATGTGATATTTTTTACTAATTTCTTATCCTTTGCCATCACAATTCTCCTTTTTCTTGTTCTTTTATTTCTGTAAAATTCTGTTCATTTCCATTTCAAAAATGTACTTTTACAGGAAATGTTTTATTTCCGAGGAGTTACTTTTTCTGCCGGGAACTTTTCATATAATTTAATAAAAATGTAATTATCTATTATATAAAAAACCGCCGACTCTTCATCTCCCCATATCAGGGACCGAAAGCTCCGGCGGTACCACCCTAAATTAACTGTAGCTATGTTGCAAATATCAGACAGCACAGTTCTCTCCATTCTCCATTAACGCTGGTCAGACGCTGCATTTTCATGCAGAGGCTCCAGGACCGGTTCCATGCAGTTCATAGCAGACACCTCACACCATATAATGTCCTCTCTGAGCCAGCTTACATGTACTAATTCCATTCATCGCCAAAAAGTATATCGATTTGCTCATAATTTTAATCTATCCCATGCACTTTGTCAAGATGTATACTACATAATCCTGCGCGTTGTAATCCTGCGCGTTAATAAATGCCATAAAAAAGAGAGAAGATTTTGAATGAACAACTTCTCTCTTTTTTCTCGGTTGAATTACCGTTTGTGATTGTGATTCAATCACCCTTTACGTTGGTGATTTATTATATCATGTTTTCGGAATTTTTTGATATTTTGCAACAAATTGTTGCTTTTTTATTCATATAAATGTTCTCTATAAACAATTTATATTCCCATTTTGGCAGCTTCAACTTGATTATTTCGACAGCTTCAACTTGCTTGTTTCGGTAGCTGCGTCTTATCTGTCTCTATAATCACATCTGTCTCTATAATCACATCTGTCTCTATAATCACATCTGTCTCTCTAATCACGTCCATCTCTCACCAAGTGACACTCTGTTTATTTCCGATTTATTTCCGTTCAGCCGTGAGTTCCTTGATCTCACGATTCACCCTGTCTCTTAACTGAATCAGATACATATCGGATTTTGGATAGCGCTTGAATGTCAATGGCTCTGGCAGATTCCCTTCAATCAGCTCCATAACATGCTCTCTACTTGTCAAAGATTCCAGTAATTTCAGTGCTCGCAGATCTGTCATAGCTTCGTCATGTACCATCATACGAAGCGACTCTTCTGGCTGTCCATTTTCACCTGGATATACAAGGAATGGATCTCCTGACGGAAATGCTCCGGCCGCATCTGTCACTTCATATGGATTAATGTGTTCAATGGAATACTGGCTGTTATAAAAATTATATCCCCAATGCAATACTCCAATAATTTTATATTTATACAGCTGCACACCGTAAATACGATTTCTTGCAGACGGCATAGACATAAATCGGTTGCTCACTTCATAAAACTGTCCTGTACAGTAATAAGTCCACATATCCGTCAGACCATTTGCAAGAAACTCTTCAATTTCATTATTTCCCGGAACCGGCTTGTCAATTAGACCGTGACGGTAAAATTCATAACTGGATAATGCATCAAATGTGTGAAATCCGTCCAGCATATTTCCAAGAGATTCTTTTGCAGCCTTATAAGACTCCAAATGTTCTTCTCTTGGCTCATCTGAAATGTGAAAATAAGTCACATCTGCAATTTCCCATTTTCTTAGCTTTGCTGTCAACTGTGGGAGAAAACTCTCAAGGAATTTTGTATATTCCCCGACCGCCGGTGTATGCCAGCCAAAAATCTTCTCTTTCTTTCCATTTACAGTTGCAACAACCTTCGGTGCATATTTTGCTCCCCATTGCGAGAACAAATGTGACATTTCAAAATACTCGATTCCACATTTCTTACAGAGATCGATCCAGCGCTTCAGCTTCTCAAATCCAAATACGTACTCTCCATCTTTTACTTCTACGTCAATCAACTGACAAGTCGTTCTCTCAAGTCCAATTGCAGTATCAAGCGGCGAAGTGAATAACGGGGTCAGCATCATATTACAATCACGTTTTACATATTCCTGGAAGTAATTTTCCAGAAGCTTCCAGTGTTCCTCTGAAAACACTTCTACATGATAATAATCCGCCAGGCAATCTGCATGCATCCATTCTGTGTGCATAATATCCAGTTTCGGAAGTTCCGTTCCGATAACTGTCACTTTCTGTTTTGCACTACATACAACTTCACCTTCTTTGATAAGCTGAAGCTCTATCTCATACTCTCCCGCCGGAATCTCATTTGTAATATCCACATCCACCCAAAGGCTGCGCCACTGGCGTGAATAGACAATCACTTTTCCGTCCTTTAAATCTTTAAGAAGATCCGGATACAATCCAGAAGTCGTCTTCAGATAATTATCATCTACAATTCCATTTGTCGCACGTCCGACCGGAACCATCTCCACCGTCCTCACATGAACATGCTCTGCAAGCTCAGAAACTACGCGCACATCTAATCGCTCACGCATTACAAAATCACCGGTATATGCCACCTGAAATGATACCGTCTCTCCCCACAGACCACTTAACATCTGACATTCCATACGGTATACCGGAGTCTCATCTGGGAATACCTTTTCCAGAGAACTCAGTGGTTTCATTTCATATTTGATTACTTTCTGGTCAAAAATACTCATATTTTATTTTCCCCTCTATCCTTTGATTCCACTCAACGTCATTCCTTCTTTGAATTTACTCTGCATAAATACATAGAAAATAAATGGTGGCAGGAAATTGATAACTGCACATGCCATAGTCAGACCTACATCTGTATTATACAATGTCTTCATCATACCAAGTGCCAATGGCAACGTCTTCATTTCCTGTTTTGAACAAGACACCATCGGCCATAAAAAGTTGTTCCATGCTCCGACAAATGTAAAAATAGACAGGGCTATAATAGATGATTTCACCATCGGCAATACCACTTTAAAGAAAATACGCAAACGTCCGCAGCCATCTATTTTAGCCGCATTGATCAGGTCATCCGGAATATCCAGAATGGCCTGCCGCATAATAAATACGCCAAATGCTGTTGGCAATGGCAGGATCAGCGCTTTAAAAGTGTTTAACCAACCCAGATTCTTAATAATCAAAAATAACGGAATAATAATAACCTCTGACGGAACGACCATTGTCATGATTAAAAAGATGAACAACTTATCATTTCCTTTAAAATCCATCTTTGCAAATGCATACCCTGCCAGTGAACATACTGTTACCGTAAGAATTACACCGACAACTGCAACAAACACGCTGTTAAATACGTAATTTGGAAAATTAGCCAGGGAAAAAATTTTCTGATACTGCATCAGTGTCAGCTTTTCCAATGAAAAATCAAAATCATAAGCATTCGTTGTTGATTTAAAAGACATCATTACCATATAAACAAATGGAATCACACTGATAAATATAATAATCAACATAAATATATATATGAAGATCTTATTAATTACTTTTTTCATCCTATATTTCCCCCTTTCTATATCTCTGATGCTTCACGCTTCATCATTCCACGCTGCAACATTGCTATAACCAGAATTACAACAAATAATATATTGGAAACTGCCATTGCATATCCCGCGGAGCTGGAACCTGCAAAGCACAATGAATATGCATAAATCACCAATGTTGTAGATGCATTATTCGGTCCGCCACCCGTCATTGTGTAAATCAAATCAAAGCACTGTAATGATGAGGTAATTGATAAGAACACTGCTAATATAATCGTCGGTTTCAACATTGGCAATGTTATCCGAAAAAATCTTGTCACTGTTCCCGCACCGTCTACTTTTGCAGCTTCATAAAATGACTCTGAAATCCCAAGTAACCCTGAAGAATAAATAACTACATAATACCCTAACATTTTCCAAATGGCCACTGCTGCAACAACCGCCAGTGCTGTCTTAGCATTTCCAAGCAACATAGATGCCTTGATCCCAAACAAGCCAAAAAATGTTTCTACTGCCGGAATTTTTCCGTTCAGCAATTCTCTCCAGATAACACCTGTTGCCGCATTGGAACAAAGTACCGGAATGAAAATAACACTATTTGCAATCTTGCCAATTAACATATGGCGATGACTAACCAAAAATACAGAAACTATGAGGGATAAAATCATTTGTAACGGCACGATCATAACCATTAATTTTAATGTGTTAAAAAGTGCTTTCATAAATTTTGTATCTGTTACCAGCCGCTCATAGTTCTTCAATCCATAAAATGTTGGCGGTGTCATGATATTATATCTTGTAAAACTAAGTACAATTGATATGATGACTGACACAATAACAAAGCCGATCAGGATTACTGTAATCGGCGTAATATAACCATATGGTGCCAGATTTGCTATTTTCTTTTTATTCATAATCGTCCTTTCATCTTATTGCGCAATCATCAATAGTGCAAAAAGATGCCTGCAAAACTTGCAGGCATCGACTATTATGCATTTATTTTTTATTTATTTGCCCAATATTCATCTAACAGTCCGTTTGCATAATCTTCAGCCTCTTTCAGACCTTCATCAACGCTTGTCTCTCCGCTCATAATTCCCTGGAAATCAGCTGCAAGCTGGTTCAGGATCTGTGTTCCACAAGGACCAGCCTGAATTCCATGCCATTTGTCTTTATCCTCTGTATAGATTTTCTCCATCTTCTCATCACCTACATATGGCTCACTCTCTGTAAGTGCAGCTCCCGGGCATTTTGCATGATATGCTGTCATGAACTCAGAACCTGTTACATATTTGATGAAGTCCATAGCAAGGTCTTTATCCTCACATGCAGACATCAGTGTCAGACAATCTGTTGCTCCAAATGTTCCAAAGTCTTTGTTCTTCAGTGAAGTAACAAAATTCCAGTTCAGATCCGGATATGTTTCTGCAAATGTTGTTCCATCTGTCTGTGAAGAACGTGTAATTCCGAATGCTGCTTTTCCGGCACCGAATACATTTGAAAATGCATCAGACCATGACAGTGACATAAAGTCCTCATTCATGTAAGATGTAAGTCCTTTTAACCATGTAACTGCTTCTTTTCCAGCCTCGTCAGCAAAGCTTACAGATTTCAGGTCATCATTATAAACCTGTCCACCGTTCTGCCATAATGCGCTGTAGTAGTATGCATTCAGAATCTGCATTGCTCCGATATCACTTGTATTCATTCCACAAGCAAAACCATACTGGTCAACTTTTCCATCTCCGTCAGTATCTTTTGTAGCTTCCTGACAGATTCTTGCAAAGTCATCCCATATCTCAGGTGCTTTCTCTCCAAGTGCATTTAAAATATCTTCATTGTAGTATAACACGAATGGAACTCCTGTTACTAATGGCCAGCCATACTGTCCATCCATCATATTACCATTAGAAAGATATTTGTACTCTTTCTTATCTTCATCTGTAACGTAAGAAGACATATCCTCTACTGCACCTGCATCGATGTATGTTGGGAACATCTCGTTGTACATATATCCAACGTCCGGACCTTCTCCTGAATTCAGAGCTGTTGTATAAGTCTCTTCGTACTTGTCCCATGGGATAACTGTAAGATTTACTTTACAATCATTTTCTTTCTCCCAGTCTTTTAAAAGATCTCCCCAGTTCTTCTCTGTAGCATCATCAAGTGGTGGTACCCATACTTCTAATGTCTTCTCGCCAGATTTGCTGTCAGATTTTTTGCTGTCGCTCTTGCTTCCACAGCCTGTAAACATAGATACAGCCATAGCAGCAACTAACAGCACACTTACAATTTTCTTTTTCATTTTCGTGCTTCTCCTCCATTAATCGTACTTATATTTTTATAAATCATCACTTATAGATTATACATATTATTTTCACTTGCCTCAAATAGAATTTTTAAATAAATGTTTTCTATTTATCTAAAAATTAAATAAATGATTTTTTTACAGATTTTTTCGCAAATAACTTGGTTGTTTATCAAAAAACACTTGCATTTTCTATATGTTTTCTGAAATCTTTTCATTATCAATCAACAAGTCTTTATCTTTTATTTATGATTATTCCCCTGCCAATTCCAACTTTTTTACCGGCCAGAAGATATTGCTTCAATCCTCGCTGAAGACTATTTTCTTCCAGATATGCATCTTTGTTCTCTCGAATTTCCCCAAATACTCTTTCTTCTGCCTGTGGGAAATCATAATGTACCTCTACAATATGATACATTTTCTGAAAACGAATAATATTACTTGTCTCTGGTAATATCTCTCTCAGTTCCGGACTTAAAAGCCATGAATCGCAAATAAATATCACATCTTCGTTACTAAAAAATTTCTTAGCTGATTCAAAAGATTTTTGACATTCACAGTAATCCAGTTTTTCTCCAGCCGGTATATGAACATTCAACACTTTTTCTCCACTCGGCAAATGGTATTTCTGTGCCAACTTCTGATCCAAAATAAGTGGTTCAAACTGAAGTCTTCCCAGACGGAACAACTCCATTCGAATAGACTTTGCAACCCATTCCACTTCTTCCAGTCCATATACTTTGTATTTCCGATAACATTCTTTACACCAAATCGTGATATCAGAAAACGTATCATGAAATATCTCTTCGCTGATATCTTTCTCCTTATACTTTTCATGGACTTCACATGTCAGCTTCAGATAGAACCATAAAACCCATTGAAAATGTTTTTGAGTTTCTCGCCATTTATTTAAAAATATTTCAAAATCATTTTCAAATAAATGTTTCCATTCATAAAACTCCTTCTCAGACAAACTGTACTTTCCTATATTTTCCCGCACTTCCTCTGGTATTTCTATTCGCAGCATCACTTCCTGTATCGTCATAATTATCCTTTTACAGAACCTCCTACCATGCCAGAAATTAAATACTTTCTGAAAATAATTGCTGTTACTGCAGGTGGTATCAACGATACAATACCTGCTGTTGCAATTAATCCATATTCTACACTGTCTTTTGTCACAAATTCAGATACAACAATCGCCATAGGTTTTGTATCCATAGATGAAGCTAATATAAGCGGAATCTGAAACTGGCTCCATGTATTCAGGAACATAATCAGTGACACTGACAAAATAATCGGATATGACAATGGCAATATAATTTTAAAAAATGCTTTTCCTCGACTGCAGCCATCAATGTGTGCCGCCTCTTCCAGCTCTTTTGGAATTGTCGAAAAATAATTTATAATCATCCACGTTGCCATCGGCAGATACGAACTTACATAAACCATACTCAGCCAAAATGTATTATCCAGCATATGCCCTGCCGAAAACATTTTATACAGAGGAATAATAGTTGCCATTACCGGAATGACCATCGTAATAAGTAAGGCATTTTTGATAATTTTCCTTCCCGGAAACTCCATTCTGCTTAATGTATATGCACTCACCAAAGCAATTGGCATACCGATACAGATCGTCACAATCACTGCTCGAAGAGAATTTTTTAAACCTGTAAAGTATGCAACACTTCTTCGTCCGCCAGAAAACAAATTCTGAAAATTACTCCATGTAATATGACTCGGTAATAAACTAACTACATTTGAGAACATTTCTGCTTTCGGTGTAATCGCCATAACAAAAGTCCAAACAAATGGTCCTAATGTGAAAACTAAAAAAAATATCGTTGCAACAATATATCCTGCTTTCTTCACATACTTCATTAATAATCCACCTCCTTGTTCAAATTCCGGAGATAGAATATTCCTAAAAGTAATGCAAAAAATAAGACAATATACGTCATTGCGCTACCTTTTCCAAAATTCAAAAATGAAAATGTAGTCAAATAACTCTCCATTAATATATTTTTCCCCAAATCTCCATATCCTGAAAGTGCTACAATTTCATCAAAAACATTTATTGCAGTTACTGATGTTGAAGTAATTCCCAATGCCAAAAATGGTTTCATAAGTGGCATTGTAATATGCCAGAATACCTTCCTTGGCGTTCCTCCATCCATTTTCGCCGCTTCATAAATAGCATCCGGAATTGACTGGCGTCCAGCCAGGCATACCAATGCCATAAACGGCACACTACGCCATACAACTACAATCGAAACAACCAGTAATAACAGCCAGCGCGAACCAAGAAATTGAACCGGTTTACTTACCAGCCCCAGACCAATCAGTATTTTATTTAAAAATCCATATCCTGAAAAAAATACAAATTTCCATAAAATACCATTTACAAATGGTGGTAATGCCCATGGCAGAATTGCTATTGCAAGTAACATTCCAGCACATTTACATTCCAAATTCAAATATACTGAAACTAAATATCCAATTATCGTTGTAAAAACAATTACAAACACTAAAATAAATAAAGTATTTTGCATACTATATTTAAATGAATCCGACTGTAAAATATCTATATAATTTTTAAATCCAATATAATGAATATTTCCCGGCTCCGTAAGTTTCCATCTTTTCAAACTATACGCAAAAGTTGTAATAATGGGATAAAATACTAATACACCCATGATCAAAATCATGGGTGCAAGTAAAAGATATGGTAAAATCTTTTTTTTCATATGTGTATTTCCTATATTTTATTGTTCTTTAAGCAGTTGATCTAATGCTGAAGACATCTCTTCATAAGCTTTCTCCGGTGTCAATTCTCCAAGCGCCATCTTATTAATTGCGTTATACATTGCACTGCTCATTTCTGCGTAATAAGCTGGTACTCCATTCGGGAATGGAGATGCAATTAACTCAGATGCTTCTAACATGGCTCCTGCATTTGCAATTGTTCCATCATCAACCAGTTCTTTTAATACTGAACTACGTGTTGGAAGGCTTCCAAGTGTTTCATTTAATTCTTTCTGCATATCAGCAGATGTATACCATTCAACAAATTTTTGAGCAGCTTCTTTATTCTCAGATGTAGAAGTAACACCAAGTGCCTCTGGAAGAGCCATTGTTTTTTTCGCTGTTCCGTCTTTACCTGGAGCAAGAATCGGTTCAACCTGTCCTACTACCGCTGAATCATCCGGATTTTGTGTCTTAGATACAAACATTGTTGGTCCTACAAGAAAACTTGCTGTACCACTGCAAATTCTCATATAAGCCTCCATACCAGAAGCTGTCTTGTCCTCTGGGGCAACCAAATCAGCATCTAAAACTTCCTGATAATAATTTAATGCATCCATAATGGCATCTTTATTAAATGTTCCATCATCATTCCATACAACTCCGTCCATTTGGAATGCTGTCCACATTAATCCTGTTGCAGCTTTCTCTTCTGCATTCATAGACATTGCAAGCGGATAATCAACACCAGATGCTTTTAATGCTTTTGCATCTTCCAAAACTTCTGCATATGTTTTTGGTGCTTCATTTATTCCGGCTTTAGCAAACTGGTCTTTGTTATAATATGCGATACGATAATCATTGGAATATGGAAGTGCTAAAATCTCATCATCTACTGTAAATGTATCTAATGTAAGAAAATCTTCCTTATCTGCATCTGAAATCTTCAGTGGCTCTAACCAGCCAGCTGCCTTGAATTCTCCTACCCAGGACCAGTCCACTTCTACTACATCAGCAACATTTTTATTTCCTGTTGCAGCTGTAGCCAGTTTTTCACGGATATCATCCCAGCCCACTTCAGATACTTCAACCTCAATTCCAGTCTCTTTTGTAAATTCATCCAGTTGATCATCAGATGGAATCGCCCAATCAGGCGCCATAAATGTAATGGATTCTCCTTTATCAGACTTTGTGTCACTGCTTCCGGAATCATTCTTTGATCCACAGCCAACAGCCATTGATGCAACCATAGCTGCAACCAATAACATGCTTACAATTTTCTTTTTCATTTCGTGTTTTCCTCCCGTTTTCTCTTGAAAATATTTCATAACTACATATACAGAATAGCATATCTCTCGTCTTTACATCAAATTGCTATTTTCGATATATAATCACTTTATATTCACTTTATCTATAATCATTTGTTTGAATTTTTATTAATACGAGTATATAGTGCCTATTGCGAAAACGAATAATTTTATCCCTTATATTCCCCGCATGCTCTTGCTGCATCCATGAACCAGTCTATCTTCTGTGGATCTGTTGTCTCTGGAATATCACATCCCGTTGCAAGTGTGTATCCCTTCTTTGCCTTACTTCCAATTTCTACACATCGTTTCACATCCGCAAAAATTTCTTCTTTCCTTCCTTTCATGACAATGCTCACTGGATCTACGTTTCCCGCAATCGGTACTTCACTGCCAATCTCGTCTGCCGCCTGCTTAATATCTATAATATTATCAAGGCTTAATTCATTTAACTGATATTGTCCAAGATATTTCCAAATACTCCTTGTGTCTCCACACATATGAAGAGATACTTTATGTCCTGTCTTTTCATATGCATAATCGGTCAGCTCTTTTGTATATGGAAAAACGAATTTTTCATACATTTTCGGTCCAATCAATGCTGGATTTGCGACCGGATCTGCCATGGCAATTCCAAGTCCATATTGAGCTGCCATATCAATACAGCTTTTTTGACTATCTGTTACAATTCTCATCAGCCGATGAACTTCCTCTCCATATTTCCGGCAATCTCTAAGCAATTTTTCCACCCCTCGAAGCGAAGAAGTAATTGTAAATGGTCCGCCAATGCTTGCCTCAATCGGTACAATTCCCTGCGCCTCTTCGCTCAATATTTTCGCTTCTTCTATAAATACTGCAATTCGAGGATCTCGCTTTGCCTCGACCGGCTCCATCTCATCAAGCTTTTTATAATCAGATATCATTGGGGCATCGGCATATGGAACTCCATTTTCCGGATAGATAAATTTTCCTCCCAGCGCTTCCACGATTCCTCTTGTATTCGGTCCAATCACAATTCGGTCATAGCCGTAACGATTAAATACAATTCTCTCTGCCTGTGCCATTTTTTTTACATCGAACCAAAAATCACGAACACTGATTCCACTCAGATAGCACTTAAACTCGCTGGTAAATGGCATCGCCATCACTCGGTCTGCCCTCTCACCATTTTGAATTGCCTTCTTTCGTTCAATTGGTGTCATCAGATCTTTCGCATTCTTTTCAATTTTCATACCTTTTCTCCGTCCGCTTTTATATTTTCTTAATCATGGACATAGTATAGCATATTTTTACAATAAATCTACTCTTCTTTCTGTCTCCCCGCACTTTATACCACACCTTGCGCTAACACTAGTATTTAAATACTCTATATATTTTGTGTATCATTATATATTTCAATATCATTTTCATCCACTTTCCTTGTCCCTGCCTCCATTCGGTCGTATAATAAAAATATCAATAAAAAGAGAGGTAAGCCTTATGCACAAAGATGATCAAATGACCCCTAAAGAACGGGCATTTGCCCTGTTTGCAGGAAAACCAGTAGACCGTATGCCGATCAAGTTATTTTCACCATATATTGGAATGAACTTCGGGGCATCTTATCAAGATGCTTTCGTAGAGGCAAAATCACGCGCTCACTGGCTTATCGAAAGCTACAAACGTTTCGGGCAAGATGGCTTAAGTGTCAACTACCGTATTGACGGAATCCCGGTTGCTTTCGGTGCAGAATCTACATACGATCCACTCGGAATTCCTATGATTAAGGAAAATATTTTAAAAGATTTTTCTGAGATTGATCAATTAGACCTGGAAAAAATTCGCTTTGAAAATGACCCGAACGCCCAGACTGCATTTGAGGCTGTCCAAATTATTCAAGACGCATTAAACGATGAGATTTTCACAGGAGTCGGTCTAATGGGACCATTTACAACTGCTGCCAACCTTGCCGGTGTTGAAATAATCCTAAAATCTATGCGAAAAGATAAAGAAGGACTTCATAAACTTCTGGACTTCGCTGCGGACATTACGATTGAAGTTGGACGTAAATTCGTGGAGAATCAGATTGGGATCGGACTTGCTGAGCCAACAGCTTCCCTTCTGTCACCAAAACAGTTCCGTGAATTTGTCATTCCTTATTATGTAAAAGTTATGGACAAATGGAAAGAATGGGGCAGCCGCGGCTCTGGTTTCCACATTTGCGGAGATACCACAAAACTTCTGGAGACCTTCCCTGAGATGGGTATCCGTGGAGTCAGTATCGATAGTGCCGTAGATATTGCTGTTGCCAAAGATCTTGTTGGCGATAAACTTTCCATCATGGGAAATGTCTCACCAATTGAAATTCTGCGAGGCACTCCGGAATCTATCGAACAGGCTGTCATCGACTGCTTCCGCAAATGCTGGGACAACCCACGTGGATTCACGATTGCTCCTGGATGTGATATTCCGGTTCAGACATCACTGGAAAACATTGATGCTTATATGAGTGCAGCAAGAAAATGTGCAAAATACCCAGTACAGCCATCGAATTGGGAATAAAAATTACCGTGTGAACTTCTATGTTTTTCCTGTTCACACGGTATCTTTATTTTTAGCACTCATACTCGAAAACTTTTTAAATAAAACATTATTTATAGCAATTATCTACCATTTTATTTATGTTCTTGACAACCTTGCGTTTTTATTTCAATATAAGCATAGGTCAGGACTCTATCCGAATCTTGACCTATGCTTATATTTTTTGATCTAAGAACTATTTTTTATGAAATTACAAAGGAATATGACATGATAAATAACATCAACATTTTATACGAAGATACACAGATTCTGGTCTGTGTCAAACCGGCCGGAGTTGCAACCCAAAGCAAACGCATCGGCTCCCCTGACATGGTGAGCCTTTTAAAAAATCATATCAGCATGACTTCTGGTAAATCCGGTGAGCCGTACCTTGCCGTCATTCACAGACTGGATCAGCCGGTAAGTGGAATTCTCGTCTTCGCCAAGACGCCTGCTGCCGCAAAGGATCTGAACCGGCAGCTTACAACTTCCGGCTTCGGTAAGCATTACTATGCATTAGTTGCGGGAACACCAGAACCAACATCTGCTGATTTAGAAAACTTCCTTGTAAAAGATGCCAGAACAAATACTTCCAGAATCTGTCAGAAAGGTACTGCAGATGCCAAATTAGCAAAGCTTCATTATGATTTAGTTGATACTACATTTTTTGCTGATATTGCTTCCTCAATTCCTGTCGCGACCAGCCAGCTAAAAATCAAGTTAGATACCGGACGCCATCATCAAATTCGCGTGCAGCTTTCCGGTATGGGCTGCCCGATCATCGGTGACACGAAGTATAACCCAGACACACCGAAGCTGACAGCGAGGCGCACACCACTATGTCTTTGTGCATATCAGTTGGAGTTCAGGCACCCTGTCACAAAGAAAGCAATGACATTTTCACTTGATCATTATGTATAATATATGATGCCAGGGTCAAAAGGTCTAAATCCACATGAGCTTGCTCATAAGTGGATGAAAGGCCTTGGGATCCGCCCCAATATGAGCCTAAAAGTGGGATGGCAATCCCACGATATGCGAATAATTGGGAGGATTGTGGGAGTGCAACGCACGGAACAATCCGTAGGCATCATAGTTGGGGCTTTTGCCCCCAACATCAT
>ENA-OPCI01000678-OPCI01000678.1-human-gut-metagenome-genome-assembly--contig:-NODE-678-length-22163-cov-8.268410_pt1 | contig 22163 bp, 18 predicted proteins | sample MGYA00241564_ERZ501479 | MGnify/ENA primary metagenome ERZ501479 (study PRJEB25962, sample SAMEA2042630) | human gut metagenome | biome: human gut; feature: human-associated habitat; material: faeces...
GATGGCGTTGGAGGCATCGGCCAGATCCACGTCGGACTTGCTGATGGCGCCGACACCAGCGTGGATGACGCGCACGCGCACCTCGTCGTTGGAGATCTTCTCCAGACTCTGCTTCACAGCCTCGGCAGAGCCCTGCACGTCGGCCTTGACCACGATGGCCAACTCCTTCATGTCGTTCTGTGCCATCTGGCTGAACAGGTTATCCAGCGTGACCTTCTGGAAGGAGGAGAACTGCTTCTCCTTGGCGGCAGCGATGCGCTGCTCGGCCAGTTCACGGGCCAGACGCTCGTCCTCAACAGCCTCGAACAGGTCGCCTGCCTCGGGCACTGCGGTCAGGCCGGTGATCTCCACAGGGGTAGAGGGGCCGGCATCGGTGAGCAGTTGACCCTTGTCGCTGCGCATGGTGCGCACGCGGCCCACAGCGGTACCGGCAATGATGACGTCGCCGGAGTGCAGGGTGCCGTTCTGCACCAGAATGGTGGCAATGGGGCCCTGGCCCTTGTCCAGACGAGCCTCGACCACAGCACCCTTGGCGCGGCGGTTGGGGTTGGCCTTGAGCTCCATGACCTCAGCTTCCAGCGCAATGCGCTCCAGCAGGTCGTTGATGCCCATGCCGGTCATGGCAGAAACCGGGATGCAGGCCACGTCGCCGCCCCAGTCCTCGGGGATGAGGCCGTACTTGGTCAGTCCCTCCTTGACGCGCTCGGGGTTGGCCGTGGGCTTATCCATCTTGTTGATGGCCACGATGACCTTGACGTTGGCAGCCTTGGCGTGGTTGATGGACTCAATGGTCTGGGGCATGATGCCGTCGTCGGCAGCCACGACCAGAACCGCGATATCGGTCATGTTGGCACCACGGGCACGCATGGAGGTAAATGCCTCATGGCCCGGGGTATCCAGGAACGTGATCAGGCTGTCGTTGATCTTGACCTGATAAGCACCGATGGCCTGGGTGATGCCGCCGGCCTCGCCCGCGGTGACGTTGGTCTTGCGGATGGCATCCAGGATACTGGTCTTGCCGTGGTCAACGTGGCCCATGACGCAGACGACCGGGGGACGCTCGACGAGGTCTTCCTGTGCATCCTCTTCCTGGGTGAACAGGCGCTCCTCGATGGTCACATGCACCTCGTGCTCGACCTTTGCGTGGAACTCCTCGGCCAGCAGGGAAGCGGTATCAAAATCGATGATGTCGTTGATGGCGTGCATCTCACCCATCTGCATGAACTTGGCAATGACCTTACCAGCCTGCTGCTTCAGGCGGGCAGCCAGTTCACCGACGGTGATCTCATCCGGGATGGAGACTTTCAGCTGTGCGTTGCGGGCCTTTTCCAGCTGGATGCGCTGCAGGCGCTCGAACTCGGTCTCGCGCTTGCCTTTCTGGAACTGCTGGCGCTGACGCTGGCCGCGCTGGGTGAACTTCTGCTTGTTGCCCTGCGGGGTAGGCTTGCGGCGGTTCTCCGTGTTCTTGGTGGAAGCCAGATCGTCGTAACGGGCATCAAAGCGGTCCACGTTCATATCCACGGTACGGGTATCCACGGTGACCTGATTGTCCTCGCGGCGGACGGAAACGGACTGGGCCGGGGCAGTGCTTGCCTTGGCACCGGTCTCACGGGCCAGCTCGCTCAGGGAGACGGTCTTCTCCTCACGCTTCTTATGCTGCTCGTTCTTCTTCTCGTTATGCTTGCTGTTATTGTTTTTCTGCTGGGGCTGCTGGGCAGCTTTTGCAGGCTCCGACTTCTTCTCAGCCGGCTTCTGGGCGGCCTTGGGCTCTGCCTTTTTCTCAGCGGGCTTCTCGGCTTTCTTCTGCTCGGGCTTCTTCTCCGTGTTCTTGGGGGCAGCGGGCTGCTTGGCGCTGTTCAGATAAGCGCTCAGGTCCGTCTCGCTATGATCCTTGCTGAATTTCTCCAGCAGGTAGTTCAGCTCGTTCTCCTCCAGAGTGGAGCTGTTCTTCTTGCCGGTGCTGCCCATGGCGTTCAGCTCATCCAGCACTTTCTTGGCGGAAATATTCAGGTCTTTTGCAAAATCGCTTACTTTATATTTTACGGTCATTCGCTCATATCCTCCTCATTTTTGATTGCTCCACAGTCCGTCAGGCGGTCAAAGCAGAGCTTTGCGAGGTTGCGGTCGGTCACGGCATACACCGCCACCGGTTTATGGCTGATATCAGCCAGTCTATCCTGTGTCAGCGGCATGGGGATCACATCCACCAGGTCGCCTACGGCATAGTTCAAACGCTGCACGGTCTTGGCGCTGGCGTCGCTGGCCACCATGACCAGCCACGCCTTGCCCTTGACGCAGGCATCTTCCACGGCGTCAAAGCCCATGGTCAGGGCGCCTGCCTTGCGGCAGAGGCTCACGGCCTGGTACAGGGCATCTGCCGGGGCCAGCGCAGGCTTTGCGGGGGCGTTGTTCTTATTCTTTGCCATCCTGTGCGGCCTCCTGTTCTACCGCGGCCAGCTGCCGGGCCAGCGCGTCGTAAACTTCGGCGGGAACCGGCTGCTCAAAGCAGCGCTCCAGCGCCTTTTTCTTTTTTGCCTTTGCAAGGCAGGCGGCGGCCGGGCAGAGGTACGCGCCGCGGCCGGGCTTTTTGCCCACCGGGTCAATGCTGATCTCTCCGCTCGGGGCGCGCACCACCCGCACCAGCTCCTTTTTGGGGCGGCTGGTCATGCAGCCAATGCACTGGCGGGCAGGGATCTTTTTTTGTGCCATCCGATTTCCCTCCTTTGGCAGTGGGTGCGCTGGAATCACTCAGCGGTCTCTTCGGTCTTGGGCTGCTCGGCTTTGGGTTCCTCGTCCTCGCCATAGTAGCCGCTCTCGGGACGGATGTCGATGTTGTAGCCGGTCAGGCGCGCGCAGAGACGGGCGTTCTGGCCCTTGTTGCCAATGGCCAGGCTCAGCTGCTGGTCAGGCACGGTCACACGGCAGGAGCGGGTCTCGCCGGGCAGCAGCTCCACCTTGAGCACCTTGGCCGGGCTGAGGGCCGCGGAGATGAACTCGGAGACATCCTCGCTCCACTTAACGATGTCGATCTTCTCACCGCCCAGCTTCTCGACCACAGCAGCCACACGGTCACCGTGGGGACCGATGCAGGCGGAAACGGGGTTGACGTTGGCGTCCTTGGACCAGACTGCCATCTTGGTGCGGGCACCGGCCTCACGGCTGATGGCCTTGACTTCCACAGTGCCGTCGTAAATTTCAGGCACTTCCAGCTCAAACAGGCGCTTGACCAGGCCCGGGTGGGTACGGCTGATCATAACGCGCGCGCCGCGGTCGCCGCTGACGACGTCCACAACGTAGACCTGCAGCACCTGGCCCTCGGTGTAAGTCTCACCGGGCACCTGCTCGTTGCGGGGCAGGATGGCCTCGCCGCCCTTGCCCAGATCCACGGCCACGATGCCCTTTCCGGGGTCCACGCGGGTGACGGTGGCCTGCACGATGTCATGGGCGCGGGACTGGATCTCGCTCAGCTGCTGGCTGCGCTCGGCCTCGCGGATGCCCTGACGGATGACGTGCTTTGCGGTCTGTGCGGCGATGCGGCCAAAGTCCTTGGTCTTGAGGGGAGTGACCACGCGGTCGCCCACCTTGTAATCCTTGCGGATGTTCTGGGCCTCGGTAATGCCGATCTCGCTGTGCTCGTCGTACCAGTCCTCATCGGCCACAACATCCTGAATGAGGGCAACGTTGAATTTGCCCTTGGCGGGGTCGATCTCCACCATGACGTTGTTGTCTTCCACTTCGTAGTTCTTCTTGACAGCGATCACGATCGCTGCCTTAATCTTATCGATCAGATACTCAGCGGTGATGCCGCGCTCGTGCTCCAGCATGGAGAGAGCTTCAAAAAATTCATTGTTAGCTGCTGCCATTTTTCGGGTTCCTCCTATGATTTACTCTCTATGTGATAAAGGGTTTTACTTTTCAATGAAACAGGTCTTCGTCGTCGCACAGGCGCACCGTGCTGGCGGCGGAGGCTTCAAAGCGGACGGGGCCCGCCGGGGTCTCCACCGTGATGGTATTCCCCTCGCGGGAGGTCAGGATGCCGGAAAACTCCTTGGCACCGTTCTCGTTGGCCTTGTACAGTTTGACGCTGATCTTCTGGCCCTGTACAGCGGTGTAGTGCTCCGGGCGGGTCAGCTTGCGGCCAAGGCCGGGGCTGCCCACCTCCAGATAATAGCTCTGCTCAATGGGGTCTGCCTCGTCCAGGATGGGGTCCAGCGCATGGGACACATCGGCGCAGGTGTCGGTGTCCATGGTGGAGCCGTCCGCCTTGTCGATCAGCACACGGAGATACCAGTCCGGCCCCTCTTTTTCAAAGACAACATCCCACAGGCGCAGGCCCATGCCCTCCACGGTGGGGCGGACAAGCGCTTCGACTCTCTGGGCGGTATTGCCGCCAGACTGTTTCGCCATAAAAAACCTCCAAACAAACAAGAAACGCGGACCTTGCGGCCCACGTTCCATAAAAACTATATCGTACTACTAGAATATAGCATACATTTGCGAAATATGCAAGCTTTTTCGTGAAAAACCTCTCAGACGCTCTTCGCCAGCCGCTCCCCTTTCGACACTTGTGTGCCACCTCACCCGGCCGGGGGAGTCTTTCCTATCAGGGGAGCCCTTGGCAGCCCGGGCAGGTTTTCTGTTTTACCGAAAGCAGCCGGGCCCTGCGGCCAAGGGCAGGCCTTACAAAACCCAGACACCATTCTCAAACAGGGTCACGGTGCGGCCATCGCGGCACTTGCCGGTGATCTTGCTGTCCTCCGCACCGATCATGACGTCCTCGTGGATGGAAGACTGGTTCATGCCGCGGGCCAGCAGCTCTTCCTTGGAAAGAGTCGTGCCGTTCCGGGTGGTGCCGGGATAGCTGGCGCCGAATGCAATGTGGCAGGCGGCGTTCTCATCGAACAGAGTATTGTAGAAAAGGGCGCCGCTCCGGTTGATGGGGCTGGAAGCAGGCACCAGCGCCACCTCGCCAATGTGGCAGGCACCCTCATCGGTGCTCAGGAGCTGGCCCAGCAGCTCCGCGCCCTCCTCGGCCCCGTGCTCCACCACCTTGCCATCTTTGAACGTCACATGGAAGCCCTTGATGAGCTGGCCGTTAAAGACGTAGGGCTTGGTGCCGTAGACGATGCCGTTGACCTTCTCCTTGTGGGGTGCCGTGAAGACCTCTTCGGTGGGGATGTTGGGCAGGAAGAACACGCCTTTTTCGTTCTTGCTGCCGGCACTCTCCCAGAGGGCCTTGTCGGCAATGCCCACGGTCAGGTCCGTGCCGTTGCTGCTCTGGAAGTGGACGCTTTCGAGGTCGAACGCGTTCATTTTCTCGCCCAGAGTGGTCAGGCGGTCCAGATGTGCTTTCCACTCGTTGACGGGGTCGCCGTTCGTCACGCGGCAGACGTCAAAAATGAGCTGCCACAGCTTCTCGATGGCGGCTGCCTCGTCCAGCTCCGGGAACATCTTTTTGGCCCAGGGAGCACTGGGCATGGCGGCAATGGACCACTGCACCCGGTCGTTCATGGTGTACTCACGCCACGGAGCCATATATTTGCGGTTGGCCGCATTCACCCGGCTGATCTTGGCCCCGTCCAACCCGGCATAGACCTCCGGATCATCCGCGAGGAGATGCAGGATGCAGACGCCGCCCTCGCTCTCGGCGTAGTCGAGATAGCGGCGCAGCTGGTAAGGTTTGAAGTCGCTCAGGGCTTCCTCGCTGCCCAGCTCCATCCGGGTGCGGGAAACAGCGTTGTCGCTCCAATCCACCTGCACGTCCCGGGCACCGGCCTCATAGGCGCTGCGCACGCACAGGCGGGCCAGCGGGGCGGCCTCCAGCGGGCAGCGGATGATGAGGGTCTGGCCCGGCTGGGGATTCACACCCACCCGGACGATAAAATCAGCATATTTTTTCAGAAGTTCGTTAAAGTTTTCCACGAAAGGTTCCTCCTGCGGTGTAAACCGTGTTTATTTTGTTTCAGTATACCCGTTTGGGGCGGAAATGTCCACCATCCAGAAACAAAAAGGCGCCCCGCCCGGTTGAAAAAGGGCGAAGCGTCTGTTATACTGATCTCGAGAATGCTGTCTACATACGGCATGCGGTCGCGCCTCTCCGGCTTCGCGTCGGGGATTGACGCATTTTTGTTGCTCACCCCTGACGCAAATGCGAAAGGGGGGATGCTCCATGACGCTTTTAGAAACTTTGGCTCTGCTCACACTGCTTGCAACTGTGGGATTTGGCATGTTCGACATCGCATGGAAGATCTTCAACAACAAAAAATGACCGCCAGCGTCCGAAACCTGCGGTCATTTTTTGTTGAATGACATGCTGGAGAGGTGCTGACCGTTTGCTTGGCAGCATTCTCTTCTGTTTGTATTATAACACAGCCCCGCCGAAATTTCAACGGCAGGGCTGTGTTTTTTATCATTCTAAAATCTAAAACGATTAGAACTCGATCTTGCTCTCGATGTAGCTCTTCAGCTCGGAGATGGGCATACGCACCTGCTCCATGGTATCACGGTCACGGACGGTGACGCAGTTGTCCGCAGTGATGCCCTTGGCCTCGTCGCCCACGGTGTCAAAGTCCACGGTGATGCAGTACGGGGTGCCGATCTCGTCCTCACGGCGGTAACGCTTGCCGATGGAACCGGTATCGTCGTAATCCACCATGAAGTACTTGCTCAGCTCGTTGCGGATCTCCATGGCCTTGTCGCCCAGCTTCTTGCTCAGAGGCAGCACAGCACACTTGTAGGGAGCCAGAGCCGGATGCAGATGCAGCACGGTGCGGATATCCTCCTTGCCCTTGCTGTCGGTCAGGTGCTCCTCATCGTAGGCCTCGCACAGGAATGCCAGCGCCACACGGTCACAGCCCAGAGAAGGCTCGATGACGTAGGGGATATAGTGCTCGTTGGTCTCGGTGTCGAAGTACTCCAGGCTCTTGCCGGAAGCTTCCTGATGGCGGGTCAGGTCGTAGTTGGTACGGTCTGCAATGCCCCACAGCTCGCCCCAGTCGGTGAACGGGAACGCATACTCGATATCGGTGGTAGCGCGGCTGTAGAATGCCAGCTCCGCGGGCTCGTGGTCACGCAGGCGCAGGTGCTCTTTCTTGATGCCCAGGCTCAACAGCCAGTTCTCGCAGTAGTCTTTCCAGTAAGCAAACCAGTCCAGATCGGTGCCGGGCTTGCAGAAGAACTCGCACTCCATCTGCTCAAACTCGCGGGTGCGGAACGTAAAGTTGCCCGGGGTGATCTCGTTGCGGAATGCCTTGCCCACCTGGCAGACACCAAACGGCAGCTTGCGGCGGGTGGTGCGCTGGATGTTGGCAAAGTTGACAAAGATGCCCTGTGCGGTCTCGGGGCGGAGGTAGCAGGTGGAAGAGCTGTCCTCGGTGACGCCGATGGCCGTCTTGAACATCAGGTTGAACTTGCGGATGGGGGTAAAATCGTGCTTGCCGCAGACGGGGCAGACGATGTCCTCGTGCTCGGCGATGAACTGGTCCATCTCATCGAAGCTCATGGCATCGACATTGACCTCCGGGTGCTCCTCGCCAATGAGCTTATCGGCGCGGTGGCGTGCCTTGCAGGCGCGGCAGTCCAGCAGGGGGTCCGAGAAGCTGGAAACGTGGCCGGTGGTCACCCAGGTCTGGGGGTTCATGATAATGGCAGCGTCCAGGCCGACATTGTAGGGGCTCTCCTGCACAAACTTCTTCAGCCATGCTTTCTTGACGTTGTTCTTGAACTCAACGCCCAGGGGGCCGTAATCCCAGCTGTTGGCCAGACCGCCGTAGATCTCAGAACCGGGGAAAACATAACCACGGTTCTTGCAGAGATTGACGATCATATCAAGGGTCTTTTCGCTCTGTTCCATTGTAATAACATCCTTTCCGTCCGCGGCTGGCTTGCCGTGTCGTGTGTGTTGTTTCGGGCAGCTTTCCCCACTGCCGCGTATTCTTACTGTACCATGTTTTTTCCTTCTTGTAAAGTGGAAGAGGACCGCGGACGCGGCCCTCTTTCCACTTTACTTATGATATTTCATGCCGGCATTGATGGTGCAGGCACGGTAGATCTGTTCCGTCAGCACCAGGCGGGCCAGCTGGTGGGGCATGGTGATCCGCCCCATGCTGAACTTGAGAGCGGCCGCCCGCTTGACCTCGTCCGCCAGGCCGTGGGAGGAGCCGATCACGAACGCCACGTCCCCCGCCCCGCTGCCCGCGCGATCCGCCAGGAACTGTGCCAGTTCCTCGGAGGAGATCTGTTTTCCCTCAATGCACATGGCCACGATGGCGGCACCCTTGCGGACATTGCCGAGGATGGCTTTGCCCTCTTTTTCCAGCGCCTTTTTCACGACGGCATCGGAGGCGTTTTTCTCCTCGATCTTCTCTTCCGGCAGCTCAATGATCCGGAAATTTGCAAAGGCCGCCAGCCGCTTCTGATACTCGGCCACACCCTCCGCAAAATATTTCGCGTTCAGCTTGCCGACACAAATCAGGTCGATATTTTGCATGATAGCTTCCTCTTTTCAGGATAAACGATTTAAACTTGTCTCCGCTGCTGCTTGAACTCCCTCAGTCACGGCTTACGCCGTGCCAGCTCCCTCGGAGAGGGAGCCTCTGGCGAAACCGGACACTTTGCAATTCAACCAGAAGCTTTGCCACCATGCCAAAGGCCCCATCTCAGAGGCCGACTTCCCCCGCGCCGGGGGAAGATGTCACCGCAGGTGACAAAAGGGGGAATCTGGCGCCACAGGCGACTGGGGAAGTTCTTTACAGCAGGCTCATCTGCTCTCCCTCGTCTTCGGCGCGGATCAGAGCACCCGTGGCGGGCAGGCTGCGGACGCGGTAGCGGTGAGGGTTGGCCAGCTCCAGCGTGTCCGCCGGGACGACGGAGACAACGCGCTGGTTCTTTTTCAGAGTGACGACGGCCACGCCCTGGCTGTCGCGGGTGGTCTTGGCCGGGATCTGCGCCGTGCCCACCAGCAGCATCCGGCTGGCGCTGGTGCGGATGGCCAGCTCCGTTTCCTCGGGCAGGTAGAGCATCAGCGAGAGCTCTTCCTTATCGCTGTATGCCTTGAGCAGCTTGCGGCGGTTCTGCTTGGTGGCGTAAGAGCTGAGGGGAATTTTCGCGCACTTGCCGTTGGCAAAGAAGAAATACAGATAGCCCGCGTAATCGCCGGTAATGACCATGGCGAGGATGTTTTCCCCCTCGTCCATGCCCAGACGCCCGGGCAGGTAAATGCCCATCTGGGCCACCTTGCCATCCTCCAGCTCGGCCAGACGCACTTTGTACACCTGCTGCTTGTCCGTGAAGAAGAGCATTTCCATGTTGTTGCGGGTCTCCACCTGCTGGATGATCTCATCGCCCTCTTTCAGCTTGTGGGCACCGGCGGTGCGCAGGCTCTGGGGCGGTATCTTCTTGAGATAGCCCTCGCGGGTGAAGAAGACGGTGACGGGGTAATCCGGCACGGTCTCTTCCTCGGCACCGTTCTCCTCCTCGGGCAGGTCGTAGAGAATTTCGCTGCGGCGGGGCTGGCCGTACTTCTTGGCCACCTCGTTCAGCTCGTTGATGATGATGCGGCGGATGCGGGCCGGCTTTGCCAGCACGTCGTTCAGGTCCGCGATGTCCTTTTCCAGCTGCTCGATCTCGCTGGTCCGCTTGAGGATATACTCACGATTCAGGTGGCGGAGCTTGATCTCGGCCACATAGTCCGCCTGCACCTCGTCGATGCCAAAGCCGATCATCAGGTTGGGGACCACTTCAGTCTCTTCTTCCGTGGTGCGGATGATGTGGATGGCCTTGTCGATGTCCAGCAGGATGGCGGCAAGGCCCTGCAGCAGGTGGAGCCGCTTTTCCTTGCCGTGGAGGTCGTAGTAGGTGCGGCGGCGGACGCACTCCATCCGGAACGCCGTCCACTCCTGCAAAATTTCCCGCACGCCCATGACTCTGGGCTGGCCAGAGACCAGAATGTTGAAGTTGGCGCTGAAGCTGTCTTCCAGCGGGGTGGCCTTGAACAGCTTTGCCATCAGCTTGTCCGCGTCCACGCCCCGCTTGAGGTCCAGCGTCAGCTTCAGGCCGTTCAGGTCGGTCTCGTCGCGCATGTCGCTGATCTCTTTCAGCTTGCCCGCCTTGACCAGCTCCGAGATTTTATCCATGATGGCTTCCACCGTGGTGGTGGGCGGGATCTGGGTGATTTCCAGCATGTTCTCGCCGGGCACTGCGTTGTACTTGGCCCGGACCCGGACACTGCCGCGGCCTTTCTCGTAAATTTCCCGCATCTGGGCTTCATCATAGATGATCTGGCCGCCGCCTACAAAATCCGGGGCAGGCATCGTGGTGGCGATGTCATGCTTGGCGTCTTTCATCAGGGCGATGGTAGTGGCACACAGCTCCGCCAGATTGAACGAGCAGATGTTGCAGGCCATGCCGACGGCGATGCCCAGCGTGTTGTTGGCCAGAATGGTCGGGAATGTGACCGGCAGCAGCGTAGGTTCCGTGGTGGAGCCATCGTAGTTGGGAACGAAATCAACGGTTTCTTTGTCGATGTCCCGGAACAGCTCTTCACAGACATTTTCGAGCTTGGCCTCGGTGTAACGGGCCGCCGCGCAGGACATATCCCGGCTGTAGGCCTTGCCGAAGTTGCCCTTGCTGTCCACAAAGGGCACCAGCAGGCTCTCGTTGCCCCGGCCCATGCGGACCATCGTGTCATAGATGGCGGCGTCACCGTGGGGGTTCAGGTGCATGGTGCTGCCCACGATGTTGGCGGACTTGGTGCGGGCCCCCTTGAGCAGGCCCATCCCGTACATCGTGTAGAGCAGCTTGCGGTGCGCCGGCTTGAAGCCGTCGATCTCCGGCAGGGCGCGGGAGACGATGACGCTCATGGCGTAGGGCATGTAGTTGGTCTCCAGCGTGCGGGTGATGGGGTCTTCCAGCACGCTGCCCGCGTTTAAAATTTCAACGCCCTCGCCCAGCTGCGGGCGGACGGGCTTTAATGTTTTCTTGGTTGATTTTCTTGGCATTGTAAATCCTCTTTATCCGATTCGCTGGGCATTCCGGGCAGACGGATATTCCCAAAGCAAGTGTCCGCTGGGGTGGGACCCTGTTGCCGCAGGCAATAGGGCGGGCGATGGAATGGCCCGTCTCACTTGCGTGGGGATGTCCGTCTGTCATCAGGATACGTCCAGATCGTCCAGATACTCCGCGCCGTGGGCCGCGATATGCTCCTTGCGGCCGGCCAGATTGTCGCCCAGCAGCAGGTCAAACACCCGGGCAGTCTCCTCCACATCGGTAGGCAGCACCTTGATGAGGCGGCGGCTCTCCGGATTCATGGTGGTCAGCCACATCATCTCGGGGTCGTTTTCGCCCAGACCTTTGGAGCGCTGGATGGTGTACTTTTTGTCGCCGATCTCTTCCAGGAATGTCGCCTTTTCCGGCTCGGTGTAGGCAAAGTAGGTGTGATCCTTGGTGTTGATCTCATACAGCGGCGACTCCGCGATATAGACGTATCCCTCGTTGATGAGGGTAGGCGTCAGCCGGTAGAGCATGGTGAGCACCAGCGTGCGGATCTGGTAGCCGTCCACATCGGCATCGGTACAGATGACGATTTTGTTGAAGCGGAGGTTGTCCAGATTGAATGTCGCCAGCTCCTTGTTGTGCTTGCCGCCCAGCTCCACGCCGCAGCCCATGACCTTGATGAGGTCCACAATGACGTCCGATTTGAAGATGCGGGCATAATCAGCCTTGAGGCAGTTCAGAATTTTACCGCGGATGGGCATGATGGCCTGATACTCACTGTCGCGGCTCTGCTTGACAGCGCCCATAGCGGAATCGCCCTCGACGATGTAGAGCTCCCGGCGGGAGGCGTCCTTGGTGCGGCAGTCCACAAATTTCTGCACCCGGTTGGCCAGGTCGATCTGGGTGGTCAGCGTCTTTTTGATGCTCTGGCGGGTCTTCTCGGCGTGCTCGCGGCTCTGCTTGTTCACCAGCACCTGCTGGCAGATCTTCTGAGCTTCCTCCGGTTTTTCGAGGAAGTAGACTTCCAGATAGTGCTTGAGGAAGTCCGTCATGGCCTGAGAGACGAATTTGTTGGTGATGGCCTTTTTGGTCTGGTTCTCGTAGCTGGTGCGGGTGGAGAAGCTGGACGAGACGTAGACCAGGCAGTCCTGCACGTCCTGAAAGCTGATGGCGCTCTCGCCTTTTTTGTAGAGGTTTTTCTCTTTCAGATACTTGTTGATCTGGTAGACGAACGCGGTGCGGACCGCGTGTTCCGGGCTGCCGCCGTGCTCCAGCCAGGAGGAGTTGTGGTAGTACTCCAGCATCTGCACCTTATTAGAGAAGCAGAATGCCGCGCTCATCTTGACTTTGTAATCCGGCTGGTCCTCACGATCCCGGCCGGAGGCCTCGCTCTCGCAGCTGTACACGGGGGTCAGGCTGTCCTCCCCGGCTACTTCGGCCACATAATCCGCGATGCCGTGGGCGTAGCACCATCTCTCTTTCCAGGCCTTGCCCGTGGCGGGGTCTTTCTCTTTTTCATCGGTAAAGTTGAGGGTAAGCCCCGCGTTGACCACCGCCTGCCGCCGCAGCACATCCTTATAGTAGCTGCCAGGCACGTCGATGTCGGTAAAGACCTCGTCGTCCGGCTTCCAGTGGATGATGCTGCCGGTGCGGCGGCCCTTGTAGGGTTCTTTCTGCAGGCCGCCCACATTCTCGCCCTTTTTAAAATCAAGGTGATAGTGACAGCCGTCGCGGTAGATATCCGCCGTCATCCAGGCGGAAGCGTACTGGGTGGCACACAGGCCCAGACCATTCAGGCCCAGGCTGAACTCGTAGTTGTCCTCGCCCTCGCCGTACTTGCCGCCCGCGTACATCTCGCAGAACAGCAGCTCCCAGTTGTAGCGGCCCTCGCCGTTGTTCCAGTCCACGGGCATACCGCGGCCAAAATCCTCCACCATGACACTGCCATCCTTGCAGCGGGTGACATTGATGGTATCGCCGTGGCCGTCGCGGGCTTCGTCGATGGAGTTGGAGACGATCTCAAAAATGGAGTGGGCGCAGCCCTCCACGCCGTCCGAGCCAAAAATAACAGCCGGCCGCTTGCGGACACGGTCGGCGCCTTTTAAGGAAGTAATGCTTTCATTGCCGTATTCTTGTTTTTTCGCCATATTACCCTCCCGGCCCGCGGCAAAGCCTGCCGGGGCCGAATTGTCTTTCCATTCTTATTAAACCATAGGTTGTAAAGAAAGTCAATTTTGGCTTTTGTCGCATTTTGCTCCCTGCACCGGCGGCCCAAAGCGCAAATTTCCTCTCTTATTATTCATCGTCTTCACGCATTTTTCAAGAAAAGTCTGATTTTTTTCAAAAAAATTTGGAATTTCCTCTTTACAAATCCGGAATTTCGGGTATAATAATCATCGTCCGGTGCGCCTCTGTAGCTCAGTCGGTAGAGCAGGGGACTGAAAATCCCCGTGTCATTGGTTCGATTCCGATCGGAGGCACCACCTTTAAGATGAAATGAATTATTTCCTTTCATCTTATATATGCGGCCGTAGCTCATCTGGTAGAGCGCCACCTTGCCAAGGTGGAGGTAGCGAGTTCGAGCCTCGTCGGCCGCTCCAAATGGAGTGGTAATCATCACTCCAAATAGGGTGACGTGGCCAAGTGGTAAGGCAAGGGTCTGCAAAACCCTCATCCACCAGTTCAAATCTGGTCGTCACCTCCAAAAGATTCCCGGAAGCTGCGGCTTCCGGGATTTTTTGTTTTGCGGCATTCTTTGTGCTATAATAAATGCAAACGAAAGGAGGTGGCCCCGTGGCTGCCGAGACTCACACCACCCTTACCCCGGATACCCCGGTGCGCTACCTCAAGGGCGTCGGGCCCAAAACGGCCGAGCGGTTTGAAAAACTGGGCATCGTGACCCTGGCCGATCTGCTCTGCCACTACCCGCGCCGGTATTTGGATTTTTCCAAGCCTTACACCATTGCCACCGCCCCGCTGGACACCGAGTGTGTCGTCAAGGCGGAGGTATTCGCCAAGCCCGGCGGGCGCGTCCTGCCAGGTGGGCGGCGGATGGAGCGGATCACCGCCGGGGACGATGTTTCCAGTCTGGAGATCACCTGGTTCAACAACCCCTACGCCGCCCAGAAGCTGGAACTCGGGCGGGAGTATTATTTTCAGGGCATCGTCACGGGCGGGATGCTCCGCCGCCAGATGGTCAACCCGCAGGTGCGCACCGATGCACAGGTGGAGAGCATCCCCTTTGAGGCCGTTTACCCCCAGACGGAGGGGCTTTCCAGCGGGGTCATTGCCAAATGCGTCCGCCAGCTCCTCCCCCACGCGGAGCTCCTGCCCGACCCTCTCCCGCCGGAAATGCTGCAAAAGTACCGCCTGCTCTCCAAGGCGGAGGCCGTCCGGGCCATCCACTGCCCCGCCAGCGAGGAAGAGGCCTTTGCGGCCCGGCGGCGGCTCATTTACGAAGAGCTGTTGATTTTGCAGCTTGGCATTGGCCGGATGAAGAACCGGGGTGCCGCCCGCACCGGTGCCCCCATGCAAAAGATGGACCCGGAACCGTTCTGGGCCTTGCTGCCATTCTCCCCCACCGGTGCCCAGCGCCGGGCCGTGGAGGAAATTTTAACCGACATGGCGGGCGAGACTTCCATGAACCGCCTGCTGCAGGGAGACGTGGGCAGCGGTAAAACACTGGTGGCCGCCGCCGCCATCTGGGCCTGTATCCGCAGCGGGTATCAAGCCGCTTTGCTGGCTCCGACGGAAATTCTGGCCTCCCAGCACGCGGAGAACCTCAACCGCCTGCTCTCCCCCTTTGGGATGCGGGTAGCCCTGTTGACCGGCAGGATGAAAGCCGCCGCCCGCCGCGCCACGCTGGCCGCCATCCGGGACGACGAGGCCGATTTAATCGTCGGCACCCACGCCATCCTCAGCGAGGGCGTGGAATTTGCCCGGCTGGGCCTGGCCGTGGTGGACGAGCAGCACCGCTTTGGCGTCCGCCAGCGCGGGATGCTGGCCGAAAAGGCCGAGAACCCCCACCTGCTGGTTATGAGCGCTACCCCCATCCCCCGCACGCTGGGCCTGCTGATCTACGGCGACCTGGACATCTCCATTCTGGATGAGCTTCCGCCGGGCCGCAAGCCGGTCAAGACCCGGTGCATCACCGGCAAAAAGCGGGGAGCGCTGTACGGCTTTTTGGACCGGGAGATCGACGCCGGGCGGCAGGTGTATCTCGTCTGCCCCGCCATCGAGGAAACGCCGGACGGCGGGTTGAATGCCGTCAAAAGCTATTATGAGGACATTGCCAAGGCCCTGCTGCCCGAGCGGCGGGTGGGCCTGATGCACGGCAAGCTCAAGCCCAAGGAGAAAGCCGCCGTCATGGAGGATTTCAAGGCCGGGCGGCTGGACGCCCTCGTCTCAACCACGGTCATCGAGGTGGGCGTGGATGTGCCCAACGCCACGGTCATGGTCATTGAAAACGCCGAGCGGTATGGCCTGAGCGCCCTGCACCAGCTGCGGGGCCGGGTGGGCCGCGGTGCCGCAGAGAGCTGGTGCTTCCTTGTCAGCGACAACACCAGCGAGAATGTCCAGAAGCGGCTCAAGTTCCTCTGCTCCACAGCCGATGGTTTCGCGGTGGCCCAGTACGATCTGGAGACCCGCGGCCCCGGCGATTTCTTCGGCAGCCGCCAGCACGGCCTGCCCACCCTGCAGATCGCCGACCTGATGAACGACACCCGCACCCTCCACGCCGCCCAGAGCGAAGCGGTGGCCCTGCTGGCCGAAGACCCGCTGCTGGAACACCCGGACCACGCCCTGCTGGCCGCTCAGGTGCAGCAGATGTTTGAGAAAGCCGGGGCAATGAATTGAACCGGTATAAAAAGCAACGGACGAGCCGCCGGGCTCGTCCGTTTTGCTTTATGGATGCCTTGAAAATTTCGCGTGCCGCTCCCCCATGCAGACCACGTCACAGAAGACGCAGCGGCTTTTGGTGGAGAGCTGCACGTCCTTGTGGTAGCAGCCGAAGAACCACTTGGTATAGGTCAGCTTGAGGAGAATTTTATCAAGGAAGAGGTGCAGGCGGTTGCTCTCGCCGGAGGCCAGAGCAGAAAAATCCAGGAACCTGCTTGGGGCGTCGTGGGTCAGCACATAATCTACCTGCCAGCTGTTTGCTTCCAGGTTCGCCTCGCAGGCGGCATATTCTTCGTCAGAGGGCATCTCCTGAGGCCACCAGTTCACACCGGCCTCCCGGTCCTCTTTGTCCGGACTTTCCGCCCCTCCAAAGCAGAGGTATTTTTTGCCCTCCAGCTCCAGCACGCTGCCCCGGCAGACATGATACACATTGCCGCCCAGTGCCTGCACTTTGCCGCCAAACAGTTCCACCGTGGGGTACTGGGCCAGCAGGTCATAGTTTTCGTGGGAGCCGTCCAGAAACAGCAGGGTGTAGGGGCGCTTGCGCAGCCAGTCCAGCTTTTTCTGTTCCGCCTTGCTGCCGTCCCACACAAACCCGAAATCGCCCAGCACCAGCACCACGTCCCGCTTGCCCAGCCAGCGGAGCTTGCCGTGCTTGAAGCGGTCCAGCTCGCCATGCGTATCACCTGTGAGATATACCATCCATTTCCTCCCTGCCGTTTTGTGAAACAACTGCAAAAGCCTTGTCACACCCCGGCAAACCTGTTATTATAAAGTATGAAGCCGTTCGGCTTTGTTTTTTGCTCATTTCTCCGGGCGCAGCACCGCCGCCCCGGCTTTTTATATGATATCGCTTTTTAAAGGAATTGTCCACATGAAACGTATTTTTGCACTCTTTCTGTCGTTTGCCGTCCTGTTCAGCTGCCTGAGCGTGACAGCCGGCGCCATGTTCGACCCCAGCCCTGTCTATGACGTCAAGGCCCAGAGCGCCTATGTCGTTAACACTGACACCAACATCATCGTCTACGAAAAAGACAGCCAGAAACAGGTGTCCGCCGGGGGCCTGACCAAATATATGACCATTGCCCTGCTGCTGACCAACTACGCCGACCAGCTGGACAACACGTTCCAGATGCCGTTTGCCATCTCGGACTACGTCCACAGCACGGACAACGCCGACATGCGCTCCAACGAAACGTTCACCTACCGGGAGGCCATCTATGCCATGGTCACCCGCAACGCCAACGAGGCCGCCATGGGCCTGGCCTATTCCCTCTCCGGCGGCGATTTAGCCGGCTGGGTGAGCCAGATGAACACCCTCTCCCAGCGCATTGGCACCACCAACAGCACCTGGACGGACGCCTGCGGCCTGGACAGCGGCAACGTGACCACCGCCGTGGATATGTACCTCATCCTGCGGTATCTCATGAGCTTTGATGCCTTTGTGGAAATTTCCTCGGCTCCCACGTTCACGATGCCCGCCAAGGAAAAACACGCCAAATCCTTTGTTCTGCTGAGCCAGAACGTGGCCCTGAACAAGACCAGCGGCGGCAAATTCTACCGCAGCGCCATGCAGGGCGGCATGTGCGATGTGATGGCCTACAAGGACGACAACGGCAACCAGAGCTACGTCTCCTGGGCCAACAAAAATGGCTCCACCTATATTTTCTGCATCATGCAGAGCCCGGACACCTGCGACGATTACGGCTATGCCAACCGCCGCCCGGCCCTGTATGAGACCGTCCACCTCATCGACTGGGTGTTCGACAGCTTTTCCATCCAGGCCGCGCTGGACACCGATTTAGCCTTGGCCGAAATTCCGGTCAAGTATTCCTCGGACACCGACACCCTGCAGCTTTACCCCGATGACAACATGATGACCCTGCTGCCCTCCTCCGGCGACGGCTCCGTCACCCAGAAATATTTCCACCTGCCGGACTACGTCTGTGCTCCCATCCAGCAGGGCGACGTAGTCGGCACCGTGGAGCTCAAGCTGGCCGGTGAGACCATCGGCGTGGTCAATCTGGTGGCCGGGCAGGATGTGAACCGGAACGCCGTCCTCTTCACCGTGGACAAATTCCAGGAGTTCCTGCACAGCCTCTACCTGAAAGTGGTCATCGCCCTCAGCATCCTCTCCGCCGCCATTTACGGCCTCTGGCTGCTGCTCAACGCGTGGCACGGGAGAAATGCGCCGAAGAAGATCCGGCGGCACTGAAAATCAAAAAAAGACAGCAAAAAGCCGCCCGGTGCGTAACAGCACACGGGCGGCTTTTCAGTTGCGCCAGCGTGAGTCGAACACGCGGTGGGGGAGTCAAAGTCCCCTGCCTTACCGCTTGGCGATGGCGCATCAGTAGAAAGTAGTATATCATATTTTTTCAAAATCCACAAGAGCCGTTACACGCATTGCGTGTATTTTTTGCTCTCCTCTTTCGGATGAAATTTCGTTCTTGTGTGCGCGCGGCGACTATGGTATGATGGGGCTGTAAAATCCCGGATTTTTCAAGACAGAAAGGAGCACTGTATATGTATTACTCTATCTTCAGCATTGCACTGGGAGCCCTGCTGCTTGTCCTGGGCGTCTGTGATGTCTGCAAACGCAACATCACCTGGGGATACTCGTCTCGCATGAAGCCCAAAGAGCGGGAGATCTGGCAGCGCTGGGTCGGCGTGCTGGAGCTCATCCTCGCGGTGTGTGAGTTTTCTTACGTCTTTTTAACAAAGATGCAGCGCGCCACTTCGTTCCTCTTCGCCGTTCTGGTGCTTTCTGCGGTCTGTATCCTTGGGCCTTACTACCACTGGAAGCATGAGCACAAGGATGACCCGGATGATCAATGAAACCTCTCACCGCTGAATTGCAGTATCAGAAAGGAGTTTTTACGATGGGTCCCTGGTATTATGAAGTCGTCAGCTTTGACGGCGATTACGTCAACCTCCGCCGCACCGACATTGAAAGCGACGAACTGAACCCCGTGGCGCTGGCCCTGCTGCCGCCGGAAATCGAGGTAGGCAGCAAGATCAAATGCGAATACTTCCAGTACGAGATCATAGGCTGATCAAGGAGGCAATTTTCCATGTATCAGGCATCTCCGGAACGCGATTGAACCATCCCCTACCGCCGAAGAGCTGGCCGCCATTGACAGCATCCGCCTTTCAATTTTAAGATCCTCCACAAAAAATCTCCCTCGACGTTTCATCGCCGGGGGAGATTTTGCATTCGCTCTGTTATTTCAGGTCAAACCGGACGATGACCAGCCGGTACCACAGGTAGGGCACCATGTTCCAGATCATCCAGAGCTCCATCAGGATATAATGGGGCAGGTCGCGCCAGCGGAACGGGCGCTTGCCCAGCTTCCCGGTCTTGAGCAGGTCAAATGCCTCCTGCATCCCCTTGTCCCAGGCCTCGCCAAACCCCTGCTTGTGGAACTTGTAGCACTTGAGCAGGTAGCCCAGTGCCAGCGGCAGGAAGTTTAAAATCAGCATGAGGAGCGGCTCGTTCTTGAGCGGGAGCAGGATGCTGTTCCGGCCGCTCTGCTGGCTCTTGAACGCGTTGTACTTCACCGCGCCGGTGCTGGCGCCGCAGATGTGGTAGCACTTGGCCGTGGGGCAGAGCACGTTTTTGTAGCCTGCATTGTTGGCCCGCCAGCTCAGGTCCACATCCTCAAAGTAGGCAAAGAAGTTCTCGTCAAAGCCGCCGATCTCGTCCAGAATGCTCTTGCGGTAGAGCGCCGCGCCGCCGCAGGCCGAAAAGATGCGCTTCTGTCTGGTGTAGCGGCTGGCTCTGCGGCCATCGCCCGTCTTGCAGGCAAAACCCATCCAGGTGACGTAATCGCCTGCGTCGTCGGCCAGTTCCCGGTCAAAGTGGCGGATCATCAGGCTCTGCACCGCGAAGATCTTCGGGTCCTGCTCCGCTGTGCGGATCAGTTCTGCCAGCCACCGGGGCTCGGCAAAGGCATCATTGTTGAAGAGCACCACAAACTCGCTCCGGGCCCGGGCAATGCCCTGATTGACGGCATGGGAAAAGCCCGTGTTGTACCCGTTTTCAATCAGGGTGAAGTTGGGCCGGGTACAGTAGCCGCGGGCCTGCTCCAGACTTTCGTCCGTGGAGCCGTTGTCCACCACGATGAGCTCAAAATCCTGCTCGGTCTGGGCGTAGACCGACTCAATGGAATCTTTCAGCCAGCCTTTGCCGTTGATGTTGGGGATGACGATGGTTGCTTTCATACGTTTGCTGCTCCTACCTTGCTCGATTACCCTGACAGTATACCATACTCCCAGCCAAAAGAAAACCGGCCCACGCAAAAACTGCCGCACAGCACAGGGCTGTACGGCAGGAAATGCTTTTGGGAAAAACGCTTACTTGCGGCTTGCCAGCAGGGCCTCGATCTTCTTGATGGGGTCGATGATGCTGGAAACGGACATGTCGTGGTTCAGAGCCACAATGAAGTATGCCGCGTACTTGGAAACATCGACATCGACGTACCAGTCACGGTTCAGCAGCTCCGGCTTGCGGTAGGTCAGGTTGGTACCGACGACATAGTCCAGGGTGCCCTCTTCCACAGCCTTGTCGAACTTATCCAGGCCGCTGGTGAAGAGCGGGAACGTTGCATCCGCGATGATCCGCTTTGCGCCGCGGGCCTTCAGGTTGCTGGCAACCTCCAGCATGCTCTCGCCGGAAGCAATGATATCATCGGCGATGAAGACGGTCTTGCCCTCCACGGAATCGCCCAGATACTCATGGGCCACGATGGGGTTGCGGCCGTTGACGACGCGGGTATAATCGCGGCGCTTATAGAACATGCCCAGGTTGCAGCCCAGCACGCTGGAGAAGTACATATTGCGGTTCATAGCGCCCTCGTCCGGACTGACCACGATGAACTTTTCCTTATCAAAGGAGATATCGGGGTTCTTCTTGAGCAGGTTCTTCAGTACCTGATAGGTGGGCATGGCGTTGTCGAAGCTCATCAGAGGCACGGCGTTCATCAGGCGGGGGTCGTGTGCATCAAAGGTGATGATGTTCTTCACGCCCATGGCCTGCAGCTCCTGCAGGGCCACGGCGCAGTCCAGGCTCTCGCGGACCACACGGCGGTGCTGACGGCCGCCGTACAGGCTGGGCATGATGACGGACACGCGGTGTGCCTTGCCTGCCACAGCCTGGATGAGACGCTTGAGGTTTGCAAAATGGTCATCCGGGGAGAGATGGTTCTCATAGCCGAACAGATTATAGGTGACGCTGTAGTTGCCCGGGTCCACGACAATGTAGATATCATCGCCGCGCACAGACTCCTTGACGAGGCCCTTTGCGTCGCCGCTCTGGAAACGGGGGCACTCGGCGGGGATGATGAACGTCTCCTTATCAATGCCAGCTTCGTTGGCCCAGCGCACCAGATGGTTGTCGATGAGGTTGGTGAGTTCCTCGGCACCGGGGCAGCAGATCAGGCGCAGGTCAGCGACCTTCGTCTGCAGAAAACAGTCCTTAGGGTTGATGGCAGACATAGTTACACTCCTTAATATTCCTTTGTCAAAAATCAGTGTTCAGGTGTTAAAGTGCACATCCAGTTTTATTTTATCACAAATTCCCTCTTTCGACATCGCATTGCCAACATGATACATTCCCCAACAAGTGCTATTTCCGCTAGTAAATAATGTCGAGTATTGTTCCACATCACACTATGTCCTGCAATTTCCGCCGTACGTAAGAAATTATTACGTACTCTCACGTCATTGAAATATGTTGCTGCCCCCACAGCGAATGCTGTTCCGGATGGACTGAGGTTGAACAGTACCGGGCCTGCATCAATGTCAAATCCCAACCAACACGAATAATCATGATATTCCCGTATACCAGACAATAAACCTGATTGCAAAAAATGGGATTTGAGCCTATGATATTGCTCTCTTGCAAATACTGAATCTATCTGCGTGAGGTATAGACAGTTTAATGCGGAGTACGAGCCTTTCACCGGGGCGGCTTTAAACGGTATGCCATCCTCACTCAAAAATGAGACAAGTAGGCCTGTTTCTTTGTCAAGCCATTCAGATTTAGCCTTTCGTACCCATTTACGTACCGTAGAAATATATTTTCCCTTGTTTAATTTCGAGTAATTATTCAGTGCGACAATCGCAACAAGCATATCAGGGACATATATACATTCGCTTGGATATGTTGGTAAGTTTAGACTTTTACTTCGAAGAAGCCGACGATTCATAGTTCCGCAAAGATCATCAAACAAGTTATTATATTTATCATTTCCTCCGGCCATCTTATACTCGCTTAT
>ENA-OPCI01000679-OPCI01000679.1-human-gut-metagenome-genome-assembly--contig:-NODE-679-length-22155-cov-3.551584_pt1 | contig 22155 bp, 17 predicted proteins | sample MGYA00241564_ERZ501479 | MGnify/ENA primary metagenome ERZ501479 (study PRJEB25962, sample SAMEA2042630) | human gut metagenome | biome: human gut; feature: human-associated habitat; material: faeces...
TGTATTCATTGCCAATACCAGGTTGGTGCATATCAGTCATATTTGCGCCAATTTCTAATGTTAGATTTGTTGTTTTGGTCAAGAAAATCCGAACATCCTGAGAGAGTTGCCAATCCTAATGCCATAATGAAATATATTTTTTTCATAATCATTTAATTTTAGAATTTTAAATTTACACCAACTTGATAAGTTCTTGAACTGACACCACCGGTACCATCACCTACTTGTGCGTCGGCCCATTCGGGGTCGAACCCTTCATAATTTGTGAAAGTGAAAGGATTTAATATATTAGCATAGATTCTTAAATTGGAAATATGAAGTTTTGAAATCCATTTCTGTGGAAAAGTATAGCCGAGGGTAATATTCTTGATTCGAACATATGAGTTGTCAACGAAATTTTGTGCTCGGTCCTCATTGGCACCACTTTGCCAGTATGCACCGCCTCCTTTACCGTTTCCACCATTGGTTGGGAAGGGGTAACTACCGTAATGAGTGACTTCTTGGTAGGCTATAGAGCCATCAGCACCTAGTATCGGAGCACCTTGAGGTATATAGTAATCCATGTTTAGGCGATTCATGCCACGCTGTCCATAGTCTACGAACTCGGCCATGAAGGGAGAGTATACCATTCCTCCCTGACTGGTGTAAATGCTGAAAGAGAAGTCAATGTTCTTATAGGACAAGTTGGAGGTGAAGTTACCGGTCCAGGTCGGAGCACAATGTCCGAGGATCATTTTGTCATTGGCATCGATAGTACCATTGCCATCCTTATCATAGATTTTCATCTCGCCTTCATAGAATTTGGTTTTCATTTTCGGGTCTTGGGCATAAGCTTGGGCTTCCTCTCGAGTACAGATTCCGGTATATTTATAGCCGTATACTACGTCTATAGGGTGATTGATAAACCATTTGTTACCCACCAAATCTTCTTTGGTACCATTCAATTCTTTGATAGAGTTAATGTTACGCGCAAAAGAGAAGGTTGTTTCCCAGTTCCAATCTTTATTCTTTACGTTGATGGTATTCAGTTGGATTTCTATACCTTTATTGTTCACCTTACCCACATTACTTACAATGGAGCCTGTATAGGAACCTAGTTCAAATGGGGTTTCCATCTCCATCAAGAGATCTTTGGAATCTTTGTTGTAGATATCGATAGATCCATTGATACGATTATTCAAGAAACCGAAGTCAAGACCGAGGTTGATTTCGGTTGTCTTCTCCCAAGTCAGGTCGGCGTTTGTCATGGTATAACCATAACCGTTGGCAACAGACGATCCGTAATTATAGTAATATTTAATATTTGCCAAAGCTTGTGTGTCATAAGGCCCTACACCGGCATTATTACCGGTAACGCCAAAGCTGGCACGGAGTTTTAAATTGCTTAACCATTTGCTGGCAAATCCCATAAAATCTTCATCGGAAATGCGCCATGCCATGGCAGCTGAGGGGAACATCCCCCAACGATTGTCTTTTTGGAATTTGGAACTGCCGTCCCAACGTGAAGATACAGTCAGCATGTATTTGCCTTTGTAGGCATAGTTGATACGGGCTACATAAGATAACATGGAGATTTTTTTATAATAGCTAGACTGACTTTGTACAGTGCCTGAACCAAGATTATGCCAGTCTACATCAAATGGCATATCCACTACATTGATATAGTCGCCTTGTAACTTTTGTTCATAGACACTGAATAAGGCCAAGGCATTCAGACTATGATCTCCAAAATTCTTGATGTAATTGGCTTGCGTATCCCAAGTATACGAGAATATTTCATCATTATAGTTTTCGGCCATGTTTGTTTTTCCAGAACGAAGTTGGGTTTCTCCGTTATAGAATGTACCACGATGGGTTTTGGTATACATGGGGGAGAAAGTAGTTTTAAGAATTATTTCTTTAACGGGGCTGTATTGCAAATAAATATTTGCCATCACATCATAAGAACGTGTATCGTCTTTTGAGTTCAAACGGTCCACCACTGGATTGATGGAGGAAGTCGGACCACCACCATTGGGATAGATGGCGGTATCTTTACCTGGTTGTGAAATTAACTGTCCTGCCTTTTCTCCTTCCCAATAATAGCATGGCATATTAGGGGTCATACGGAACCCTTCCAAAATAGAGTAGTTGCTACCACTCTCTTTGGATGCTGTTGCCATATTTGTGGAGAATCCGGCTGAGATTTTATCTGAAATCTTATGATCTACGGCTCCTTTTATATTCCAGCGTTCATAACCGTCATACATGATTCCTTCCTCATTTTGATACCCTAGTCCTACGCGGTAGGTTATATTTTTTGTATTTCCGGAAATATTGATGAAATGATTCTGTTGTGAGCCGTTACGGGTTACGATATCTACCCAATCGGTGTAATTTTTATTGAGATACATATTTTTCACTATTTGACTGCCATTTCCCCAGAAGTTCAGGAAATTGGCATCAGTCATTTCCCAGTTAGTCATTCCTGAAGAGGCATCCATAGATGAAACTAGATAACGGGAGAAACGGAATTTCATGAAATCATCTCCTTCCATAAAGTCCGGCATATTGGCTTTGGTTTTTATACCATAATATCCATCATAACTGACTGTAGTCTTGGCTATATCTTTGTCTCCTTTTTTGGTGGTAATCATCACTACACCATTTGTGGCCCGTGAACCATAGATAGCGGTAGATGAAGCATCTTTCAAAATGTCTACTTTTTCAATATCCATCGGATTTAGAAAATCCATATTTTCACAAACTACTCCATCGATTACATATAATGGATTGCCGCCATTTAATGAACTTTTACCTCGAATCTGAATATTGAATCCGTCACCGGCACGGCTAGAAGACTGTGAGATATTCACTCCGGCAACTTGCCCTTGTAGACTTTCGACAACTGATGTTGCACCTTTGGCAGAAATTGTTTCGGATTTTACACTACCTACAGAACCTGTAAGGTCTGATTTCTTTACTACACCATAGCCCACTACTACCACTTCATCTAACAATTTGTTGTCTGCTTCGACCGTGATAGCTAGTTTTTGCTGCTCTCCTACTTTTATTTCCTGTGTTTTATACCCTACATATGAAACAACTAAGATTGCACCTGTTGGAACTTCCAGTGTGAAATTACCATCTAAATCGGTTACCGTTCCTAAAGTAGTTCCTTTTACCAATACGGAAACGCCGATTAATGCTTCTCCGCTTTCGTCTATGACACTACCTGTAATGATTCGGTTTTGTTGAATTGATTTTTGAATTGATGAACCTAGTTGGTTTGACCAATTGTTTGCAAAAGTGGATAATGGTAAGGAAACTAGTCCTAAGGAAAGTCCGCAAGCAAACCAAAATCTTTTTGGAGAATGAATACCCTGTACTATAACAGAGCGGGATTTTAAATACTCTTTTTTTCTCATGTCTTTCATTATTAATTTAGTATTAGAGTTGTTTTTGTTTTGATGTCAAATATAGACGGATGTTATCTTTTTATAAGTGGAAAAACTGATAATTTAGTTGGAATATCTATCAAAGGTAGCTAAACAACATATATTGCGGTGGATTAAAAATAGAAAGTACTTTGATGAATACCCATTTTCTGCTAATTTCGCAAAGGAAACACATTACTTTGATATGAAAACATACTGGGTTGATATTCTTACCTTTTTCTGTGTAGTAATACTATGCTTTTTTACAGCCGATGTACTGGCAAAAGGAGCTATATCTCAAAAATATTCAGTTACGTACTTTTCCAGTCAGAATGGAGTGGAGGATGGGCTTGTCAATGATATTATCCAAGATCATAAAGGTTTGTTATGGTTTGCTACTTGGAATGGGCTTTATCGTTTTGATGGTTATAATTTTAAGAATTATAAATCGAATATGGAAGATCTGGGAGGATTGACCAATGATCGTTTATTGGATATAGTCGAGGATAAATTCGGATGTATATGGGTATTGTGTTATGATTCCACTTGTTATCGTTTTAATCCTGACAAGGAAGTCTTTGAACCTGTCATTCAAAAAACAGTCAATAACTTTCGGTCAATATCTGTCCTTCCGAATGGAATAGTATGGTTATTATGTGAAGATGGGAGTGCAGTACGGGTCGTTACGGCTCCTGAAGATTTATCTATGACATTTCAATTCTATTCATCAAGAGAAAATACTTTGGCTACTGGTAAAATCCGGTCTGTATTTATGGATTCGAAATTACAGGAATGGCTTCTTACGGATGAGGGGGTATATCGATTATATGATTCAGAACTTTCTATTATTTCTTTGTCTGATTGTCGAAAAAGTGAGAAAATACCTTTTTATTTTGCAACAGAGTTGGAAGAATATATATATTTAGGTGCACATCAAGGCAAAGTCTATAAATACTTGTTGACAGGAGAACTTTCTATCCATACTCAATTGCCAACATCGGCTTCTGTGATTTCTATTTTGCCTTCTGTGGCTGGACTGATATATGTTACTGATTCGGATGGCTTTTTTATTCATGACTCTCTCGGTGAGATAAGACATGTGATGCTTGATTCTCTTTCTCTGTTGAAAGACAAAAACATAGAGTCTGCTAAAATTACTTGTGGAGATTTATTGTGGCTTTTTGTACATCCTGTTCCGGGAGTCACTTTGTTTGATCTGAAAACACAGCGTTTAAGCTTTATTGAAGGAAAGGATGAACAGAGAAGACCACTAAATACTGAAAGTGATTTTTTTGCTTTTGAGGATCGGAATGATATTTTATGGGTACACCCTAAGGGCGGAGGATTTTCTTATTTTGATTCTCAAAATAGGCGGTTAATACCTTTTAATACTACGGAGCAGCCTGTCAAGTGGAAATCAAATGACCGCTGTTTTGCTGCTTTTGTTGATAAACAAGGAAATTTATGGATGAGTACCCAGCTCAACCGACTTAAGCGCATCACTTTTATCCCTGATAAATTTCATATCTATACACCTGCTCCTCAGGATGTAGAGTTACCTGATAATGAGATCAGGGCACTGTATATAGACAAAAAACAACGTATTTGGACGGGAAGCAGAGATATGAATGTTTCCATATATGATGCCCGGCTTCGATTATTGAAAAGGATGAAATGGGGCAAAGTATATGCCATCATGCAAGATTCGGCTGGTGTTTATTGGATTTCGACTAAAGGCCAGGGATTGATAAAAGCAATAGAAACTTCACAAGGCAATTTTAAGCTACAGCATTTTAAACATAAAGCTGACGACCCCTATTCATTGAGTAATGATAATATCTATTTTACTTTTCAGGATAGTAGGCAGAGACTTTGGGTAGCTACTTACGGAGGTGGATTGAATTTGATTGAAACTATGCCTGATGGTACTTTAAGATTTATCAATCATCGCAATTTGTTAAAGAGATATCCGATTAGTCATTTTTATAAAGTCAGACATATTACTGAAGATAATCAAGGGCGTATCTGGGTGTCTACAACAGCGGGAATTTTACAATTTAAGGTTTCTTTTCATTGTCCTGAAGAAATAGATTTTCATTCTATATGCCGTGAACAGGGAAATGTGAATAGTCTTAGTAATAATGACGTACAAATGATTCAATGTATGGATAATGGGAACATTTTTGCCATTACTTATGGCGGAGGGTTAAATGAGCTTTCTCCCATGGGGCTCCATTCTTATCAATGTAAATCCTTCACACAGAAGAATGGACTTATTTCAGATATTATTTATTCCATGCACGAGGATAAACAAGGAAATTTATGGTTGGTGACGGGTGGTGGATTAGTGAAATTTGTAGCTTCGGCCGAACAGATTCAGTATTCTAGTGAGCATATCGCGTTTAATATGCATTTTAGTGAAGGTGTAGGGGCAACAGATGGCAAGCAGATTTTTTTTGGTACTAACCGAGGTTTGTTCTATTTTACCCCTGAGAATATTCATAAAACAGATTTTATACCACAAATATTTTTCTCTTCTATTTGGGTAAACAATCAGGAACTGACTCCCAGAAAAACTCCTTCTATTTTGTCTGTTAATCCTGATAATAGCAAGGATATGCAGTTACCTCCTAATAATCACACCCTCAGGTTGGTATTCTCTGCTCTAGACATGACCAATACGGAGTATATTCAATATGCTTACAAGTTAGACGGTTTTGATAAAAACTTTCGTTTGACGGATAACGGGCATGAGGCTAACTATACTAATCTTCCTCCGGGAAAATATGTATTTCGTGTAAAGTCTACCAATAATGAAGGTGTATGGGTTGAAAATGAACGAACACTTTCTTTTGAAGTGCTTCCTACTTTCTCTGAGACACCTTGTGCTACTATGCTCTATTTCTTTTTGATTGTATTATTTATTGCAGTTGCCATTTATGTATATACCGTTTTTTATCGGATAAAAAATAAGGCTAAAAATGAAGAATTGATTACTCAATTAAAACTCAGCTTCTTTACTGACGTGTCTCACGAATTAAGAACTCCATTAACATTGATTACCGGACCTTTGGAATATATACTCAGAGACGAAAGTCTTTCTGGGAAGGTGAGAGATACTTTGAAGATTATTAAAAAGAATAGTGACCGTATGCAGAGGTTGGTAGGGCAGATCTTGGATTTTAGTAAAATCCAGAATAGCAAGATGAAACTGAGAGTTCAGTATGTGGATATTATCAGTTTCACGAAAGAAATAATCAACTATTTTACAACTTTATCTCAAGAGCGGCATATTAGTTTGAATTTTAACACTCAATTGTCTAAAGTAAATCTTTGGGTGGACAAAGATAAATTAGAGAAAGTTATTTTTAATTTGCTGTCTAATGCCTTCAAATACACTTCTGATGGCAAGAACATTTGGGTTAGTATGAAAGATGATGGGAATGCAGTCCTTCTTCAAATCCAAGATGAAGGAGTAGGGATAAAGAGAGAAAAGCAGAAAGTGATTTTCAATCGTTACGAGAATGTGGTTCCGGATAGCATTTATGCTCCTTTAAGTTCTGGTATCGGACTTTCAGTGGCTAAAGAACTTGTGGAAATGCATTATGGTAGTATAAATGTGGAAAGTGAGTTCGGAAAAGGGAGTCTATTTACTGTAAGGCTATTAAAAGGTAAAAAACATTATCCGTCTGACACGGAATATATATTATCAGATTGGAATGAAGATACAAATTTAGATTTCAATTCTCAAAACGAACTACAAGAATTGAATGAATCGGAGAAGCCGCTCATGCTTATTGTTGAAGACAATTATGAATTAAGAGTATTTATCAAACAAATATTTCAGGAAGCATATCGGTTTGTTGAGGCTAATAATGGCGAGGTTGGATTAAAAAAGGCTTTTTCTGATCTGCCTGATATGATAATTACTGATATCATGATGCCTGTAAAAAGTGGTCTACAGATGTTGCAGGAACTAAGGAACGATGAACGAACTTCGCATATTCCTGCCATAGTATTGACTGCCAAGACAGATATGGATAGCATTCTGACTGGTATTCATACAGGAGCTGATGATTACATAACGAAGCCGTTCAGTGTTAATTATCTGCAAGCTAAAGTAGAAAATATCCTAGCTCGGCGTAAAATGTTACAAGCATATTATTGTAAAGTAGGATATGAAGAGGGGAACGAAAATAAAGAAAAAGACAGATCGGTTCAATTGTCGGCAAGAGACGCTGCTTTTCTTAATAAGTTAGCTAAAATTATGGAAGAGCAACTTGGTAATCCGGAATTGAATGTAGATCAATTGGTTAGTTATTTCAGTCTGAGTCGGACCAATTTTTTTCATAAGTTGAAATCTTTAACTGGTATGGCTCCTATAATGTATATAAAAGAAATACGCATGAGGAAAGCTGCTGAACTGATTAAGGAAAACCAATATACAATGGCGGAAATAGCTTATATGGTAGGTTTTAGTGATCCTCATTATTTTAGTAAAAGTTTTAAGTCTTATTGGGGAATGACTTCTACAGAATATGCAAAAAATCAGATTGGACGATGAAGATAAATGATAGTAAAGTTATGTTTTATCATTATATCGGGTGAACTCATTGTTCACCCGATATAATAAGGGGGATCTTATTTTCTCACCTTATTTCCATTGATATATACTTCATTCAGTACTACATCTTTAGCTCCGGTAATTAAATTCCCTTTTTTCTCTACATTATTGAAACGGCTGTTTGTTACATGGATATCTTCAATATTGACACGGTCGTCATATCCGGTAATTAAGACTCCGTACTTACTTTTTTCACTAGTAACATTATCCAGATATACATGGCGTACTACAGGTGGGAAACTTCTGTCACATTTTTCACGGTTTTCATATTGCAGGTTGATTTTCAAAACGGCTTCGCGACATTCGCCTACTTCTATATTACGCACATAAATATTTTCAATGACCCCACCGCGGCAGTTGTTGGTTTTGATGCGGATGACACGTTCTAGGTTCGGACTGTCCATTTTGCAGTTTTCAACAAACAGGTTCTTATATCCTCCCGAGATCTCACTACCTACAACTACACCACCGTGTCCGTCTTTCATTTCGCAATTGCGTACAATGATATTTTCACTTGGTACGTTCCATTTCCGTCCGTCCGCATTCCGTCCGCTTTTAATAGCGATGCAGTCGTCTCCAGTATCGAATATACAGTTTTCAATTAATACGTTCTTACTTGATTCCGGATCGCAGCCATCGCTATTGGGACCGTGACTGGAAACTTTAACCCCACGCACTGTTAGACTTTCACAAAATAAAGGATGGATAACCCAAAACGGAGAATTTTTCAATGTTACATTTTCTATTAAAATAGTGTTACAACGATATAGATTGATAAGCTGGGGACGTAAACCGTCTTCAAAAGTCATTTGGCGTTTATCTATCGGGGCAAATGTTTCGGCGTACATCAGTAATTTGTTTCTGCCGCCATTTTTTTGAGCTGTCATACCTTCCTTCCAGCCATAGTGTGGAGCACCACACATACTCCACCAGTTATCATTACTGGCCTGTCCGTCTATAATACCTTTACCGGTGATAGCTATGTTACTTTCTCCATAAGCATAAATTAATGGATGCAAATTGTAACAGTCTACTCCTTCCCAGCGGGTGAGTACGGTTGGAGTATATAGATATTTCTCTGAAGAAAATTTTAGATAGGCGCCTTCTTCCAAATGCAGATTTACATTGCTTTTCAGTGTGATAGGACCTGTTAGAAATTCTCCGGGTGGAACTAATACAGTTCCTCCACCTGCTTGACTGCATGTGAGGATAGCCAGATTGATTGCTTCATGGCAGAATATTTCACCATTATTTCCTTCTTTGGCACCGAAATCTTTAATGTTGTACACACGATCGGGAAAAGAGGTCTTTTTGATTTGTTTTTCTATTTGCTCACTTTCTTTCCAAATCTCTTGTGGTATTTGTGCATGAGCAAGTCCAAAATATGCACATATACAAAATACACTAACTAACTTTTTTACCATATATTTGATGTTTAATAATTAATAATTTCATAGTTGCCAGAAAATATCCACGATGCAATATTAAAGCATATAATTAGAAAATAAGTGGATTAATTGCCCATTATTGTGTAAATTCTAATAATAGAGGAATAACTGCTGCTACATTTTTATATTATTTGTATATTCGTACCTTAATAATCTGATATTATGAAATATATCACTTGTTATATACTGATATCTGTTTGGGGATTTTTGTTGTTATAGGAAGTAGTATTTCTACTACCAAAGATAGTCTTCTGAATATTATAGGAAGTCCTGTAGAGTTTTCTCTACAAATTGAGATTTACAGAGGTTTGGCTGATTTTTATTTTGAGAAACCTGAAGAAGTGGATTATCTTAATAAAATGTATTTCACCGCAAAAGCAGTAAATGATAAGACTCATATGTTTGAGACTCTTTCTGATTTGGTTTTCTCGTATATTAAAGTTTATCATGCCGATTCTGTTTGGTATTATATGTCTCTTTTAAAGGATGTTGGGACACTGGAAGAATCTCATCCATATTTATTCTTTTTACGAATGAGATTGTTTGCAGGCAGAGTCAGGAATAATGAGGTTGAAACTGCTATAACAGAGGAATTGGCTTTTATGGGTAAAGAAAATATAGGTGGGAATGATATTTACATACAGATGGAACAGACTTTTATTACAGGCTATGCTTTGTGTAGTGAAGGTAAATATGAAGAGGCTGATCCCTATTTGGAAACTGCTTATAAGCTGGCTTGTCAGTTACCATATGAGGAAGGATTCAAGTTTCGTATTTGTACTGTATGGAATTTTCTTTCGACCTTGAACTTTATAGATAAAGGAGATCTATATATTGAATATGTTGAAAAATAGCTTCAGCAATATAGAAAATATTATGAGTTGTACTATGCTCGTCAACGTCCTTTCTATAATATTAATATACGATATCTCCAATGTTATACTTCTTTGTTGATGCGTGCGGATAAATTATCCGATGATAAATTAGAGAAGTATTATAATCTGATGATCAAGATGAGTGCTTGGGTTACGGAGCCTATTGATAAGTATAATTGTTTTTTGGCATGAATAATTATTACTTATATAAGCATAGTTTCCATAATGCATTGATAACTAATGACAGCTTGATAAAATATGCTTGGATGACAAGTCAGTCTAATGTCCCGGGATTATTGGATATCAATTCACAAATTTATGAGGCTATGGAAGATAATAAAAATGCTTTTAAGTATCATAAACTCTATATACAAGTGCAGGATTCCATTAAATCTTCCAATCTGAAAAAACAACTTAGTGAACTACAGGTAAAGTATGAAGTAGATCAATTGAACCATGAGAATTACCGTTTGGAAACTAAGAACAGGCGTATTTTAGTAATTACACTTTTTATGGTACTTGTATTGGTGATGAGTATTTGTTTTTACTTGTACTATGATTTGAAGAAAGACAGATGGAAAAAGTTTTAGGTGAACTGAATCAAAAAGCTGGGGAAAGTGAGAAAATGAAAACAGCATTCATTAATTCTATGTGTCATGAAATACGGACTCCATTAAACGCTATTGTTGGCTTTTCAGGTATTATTACTGCTAATGCGGAAATTCTCACTTCGTTGATAGATCACTTGCTGGTAGTGGCTAATTTAGATTCATCTGATGCGCCTCTTCTTTGTGAACAAACCAGATAACTCATATCTGCAGACAAGAAATGGATAAAGTAGAACGATGGAGCAGGGTGGGAATAATTTATCATTTGGAATTACCAGAAGGGGAAATTTTTGTTTCCACCAATGAATTGTATTTGTCGTTAGTGATAGAGAACCTGTTGGATAATGCTAATAAATTTACAGATTCTGGATCTATAACTCTTAAGATGAGGTTGGATAAGGCACAAAGTAAGTTACGAATTGAAGTAACCGATACCGGCTGGGGGATTCCTCCCGAAAAACGGGAGGAAATATTTCTGTGTTTTATCAAACTGGATGAGTTTGCACAAGGTAACGGATTGGGGTTATATTTAAGCCGTTTAATTATTAAACGTTTGTCTGGTAACATATTTGTTGACTCGAGTTATACTGAAGGTACTCGGATGGTTATCTGTTTGTCTGTATAATTAGCGTGTGCCTTCTTCAATGTCCCGCTTTCGTTTCAGTGCTTCCAGGAAATAATAGTCTGCATAATTTAAAGGTACATCTATTTCTGTGCCATGAGGAATACTGCCCACTGAATGCATTAATAAAAAGTTACCATTTTTTCCAAGAGATGCCAGATAGTTTGGTGAGGCTAGAGAGGCCATAATACTGTCTGCATAGTTCTTATAACTGTTTGCATCAGGCACATCCATTGTACTAATTTCATAAAGTGCAGAAGCTATACAAGAAGCACTTGAAGCGTCTCGTGGTTCATTGGGAATATTGGGAGCATCCATATCCCAATAAGGAATCAAGTCTTTGGGAAGCCGGGGATGTGTTTTCATAAATTGGAAAGTCTTCAATGCCTGATTCAGATACTTTTTATCATGAGTTTCCCGGTAACACACAGTGTAACCATAAATCGCCCATGCTTGTCCACGACTCCAAGTCGATTCGTCTGCATATCCTTGGGCTGTTTGTCTATGCCGTACCATGCCGTCTGCCAAACTATAATCTATTACATGATAACAACTTCCGTTTGTACGGAAATGCTCTTTCAAAGTGCGGTCTGCATGGTTCACTGCTATATGATAAAAGGTGGAATCACCAGATAATTTAGTTGCTTCAAATAGTAACTCTAAATTCATCATATTATCTATTATGACCGGACATTCCCAACCGCGTTCCGATTGCCAGCCTCGGGTCACATCCCATGATTGGATAATTCCCGGCTTTTCACGGAAACGAGTAGCTAATGAACGTGCAGCTTCTATCATGACTTCTTTGTATCTAGGTACTTTAGTTGTTCGCCATCCATTGCCGAAACTACAATTTATCATGAAACCTACATCATGGTGCCAAGTCAGTTTTTTGGCTTCTTCTATGGCCGAAGTGTATTTATCAGCTAATGATAAGAGAGTAGTGTCGCCACTTAACTCATATAGATACCACACTGACCCAGGGAAAAAACCACTTCGCCAGTCGGCGTAGTCACAATAATAAATGGTACTGTCAGTTTTCAGTGTAACGGGGTTTGTAAATTTTTCTGATTTTTCTATGATTCGTATTTCATTCCCGATTTGTGCACGTGCAAATGCTACATTCTTTTCTATAAAGGAATCTGTTCTGACGGATTGTTTATTTTTCTCTGTGCAAGATACCCATAAAGTAGAGCAGGCGAGTATTGTAATATAGAGGACTTTCTTCATAGTACTTATTTTTTTATAATTTGCTACGAAGATAATGATAAATTTGTTGAATAGAAACTTTAAGATATTCTTTTACTTTGGAAACAGATTGATTCTGCCTCTAAAGTAAAAGAATATTGATCATAGAAATACAATAATCATTTCAGTTGTGATTCTTCTTGTAACTAAAATTTTATAGTATTGATGTATCACTTAATAGTTGATATACCCCACTTATAATTCCTAAAGCGAATATGCCGGCTACACATACCAACAGACTGATGCGCATCGGAGTTGCTGTACGAAAATTGCCGATAGGATCTTCATTAGGTGTGATGAACATGGCTTTTACAATTAACAAATAATAATACAATGAAATGATTGTATTGACCAATGCGATAAATACAATAAGATAATATCCGCTATGGAATGCTGCCATGAATACAAAGAACTTACTGAAGAATCCGGCAAATGGCGGGATACCTGCCAATGAGAAAAGAGCAAGTGTCATGACCATAGTTAGTTTGGGGTTGGTCTTATAAAGTCCGTTATAATCTTCGCGCTCTATTTTACCGTGGGTATGTTGTTCAATGGTATTGATGACACCGAATACGGCGAGATTGGCGGCAATGTATACTACTATATAATATACTAGGGATGCCATGCCCTGCGGAGTTCCAGCCAGTACAGCCAACATTATGTAACCGGCTTGTGAAATACTGCTGAAGGCCATAAAGCGTTTCAGGTTGTTTTGGCGGATGGCGAACAGATTGGCTATAGTGATGGTGGCTATAATGATAATACATAGTATTTCACTCCATTGTTCAGTCATTGGCCCAAATACTTTCATTAAAATAATCATTAAAGCAAAAGCAGCTGCGCCTTTTGAAATAACGGATAGGTAGGCGCTTACTGTAGTCGGTGCACCTTGATAAGTATCTGCTGTCCACAGATGAAAAGGTACCAAGCTTAATTTGAAGGCCAGTCCGGAGAAGAAAAATACTAGTGCAAGAACTTGTAATGGAGTTCCTGTCAGTCCGGCAGGGATATCTTCAAAATATAAAGTACCTGCTGTCCCATAAATCATAGAAATGCCATAGAGGAAAATACCGCTGGAGAATAAAGCTGAAAGAATGAATTTGGCTCCGGCTTCGGCACTATGTCCTTTATATTTATCGAAAGCTACGAGGCAAGCCATAGGAATGGTTGCCAATTCCAATCCAAGGAAGAATAGCAGGAAGTGCCCTGCGCTTACCATGAAATACATACCCAGCAAGGTACTGAGGGTAAGGATGTAGAATTCGCCTTGTTTATGACGGGTGTCTTCACGTTTTAGCCAAGGGTCTGCTTGTAGAAAAACCAGTATGGTACCTATGGTCAGGATGCTTTTCAGAACAGACGCCATAGGGGTTGAATGGTACATGCCGCCGAATAAAGTCACCTCTTCCGGCCATAGGTTTGCTAAAAGTTGAATGGTCAGCAGGATACATGCCATGGGGCGTAACCAGTGACGTTGTGGAGCCGGTAAAAATAAATCTAACAGAAACATCAGAATAAAAACGGCTGTCAGACTCAGTTCGGCATGCATATGGAGTATTGCAGTTATGTCCATCATTGCTATTTTTTAATTTTTAATTCTCAAATTTTAATTTAATAATTGACTTATGATTGGTTCTACACTGTTACTGATCAGATCGCTTATCCAGAATGGAGCCAATCCTAAACCTGCTACACAGGCGATGAGGCAGATAACGGCTACTCTTTCATCCCAAGTTGCGTCTGTGAGTTTCAGATGTTCGGGATTCAAAACTTTGCCGTAAAGGATTTTACCTACTACACGCAGGATATAAACTGCGGTAATGACGATACTTGTTGTTGCCACTAGGGTACATACGCGATGGAATGTATCATCATTTTGGAAAGAACCTACAAAGACCGTCATTTCAGCAACAAAACCACTTAGTCCTGGAAGTCCCAGATTAGCAAGACCGGCAATAACATAACCTACAGCCAGGAAAGGCATAATCTTCATCAAACCTCCCATTAATCGGACATCACGAGTGTGGGTACGTCCGTATATCATACCAATAAGGGCGAAGAACAAAGCGGTCATTAATCCGTGACTCAACATTTGGAGAATAGCACCCGTACAACTGGTGCGTGTCATCATCAGCAGGGCAAAGAGCACCAATCCGCAGTGGGATACGGAGGAATAGGCATTGATATATTTTAAGTCGGTTTGTACCACAGCACTGAATGCACCGTAAACTACAGAAATAGTGGTCAATATCAGGAATACATCTCCCCACATGGCCGCACCTTCAGGCATCAGGTACATAGCAACACGGAAACATCCGTAACCTCCTAGTTTCATCAATACTCCAGCGTGAAGCATAGAAACAGCAGTCGGTGCAGAAGCATGACCATCGGGACTCCATGTATGGAAAGGGAACAAAGCTCCTAAGACTCCGAACCCCAAGAAGATAAGCGGGAAGAAGATGCGTTGCATTTCATGAGGAATATGTAGTTTGGCGATTTCCAGCAAATTCATTGTTTCACCACCTGCACCATAGAAAATACCGAGAATTCCGATCAGTAGAAATGCAGAACCACCCATTAACATTAATGTAAGTTTCATGGCGGCGTATTCTTTACGTCCGCTTCCCCACACACCGATGAGCAGATACATTGGAATCAGGGCTACTTCATAAAACATGAACATGGTGAACAGGTCTGTTGAAACGAAGAATCCGAATACCCCTACACTCAATAGAGTGAACCACATGAAATATTCTTTTGTCAATGGTTGTAACTTCCACGATGCAAAAGTACCGGTGAATACAATAATGGAACTAAGCAGCAACATTGCTACTGATATACCGTCTACTCCTACTGAGTAGCATATATGGAGCGGTGCATACCAAACTGTGCTGGCTGTGAACAGCATCTCTCCTGTAGCACCGGCTTGGCGTAGTTCGATATAATCAATGGTGAGGTAAACGGATAATGCCAATAATATGGAAGATCCGACAACCATCACTCCGCGAACTTGATTGACGCTGCGCGAAGCCCAAAGGCTCGCGAGCATCAACAAGGGAACTATAATGAAAAAACTTAGTATGTTCATCTTTTTAAATTAAAAATTAAAAAATGGCCATGCGGCGGATTTTTTATTATTCATTAAATTAATAGTATCAGCGTCAATATCAATGCACCTGCAAGGAACCAAATACTGTACTGCTGTACGTTTCCACTTTGCATGTCGCGTATTTCATCGGCGGTAGCATGAGTACTCCACGCAGTGAAGTTAAAGAATTGATCGATAACGTGCCGGTCCCACCAAGCTATCGGAGTACTAATGCACCGGAAGATGATTTTCTTGGTTACGAATAACCATATCTCATCCATATAAAAACGATGGTAAGCGGCTGTGTGCAAACGTGGGAATGTGTGTGCCAGATAGTTGGCTACGGGTTGTTTCTTACCTGCATACATCCATGTAGCTAAAGCGATGGATGCTATAGCAATAATGATACTTGTAGCAGCTATCTGCATATCCAGATGAATGGTATAGGCTTCTCCGTTACTACTGATCAGATTGCCGAAAGGTATGAATCCGGCAATACAGGTGATAGTGGCTAAAAACATCAGCGGGAATGTCATGGTAAGTGGAGCCTCATGCGGAGTATGTGCACCTAGTCCGGATTCGTGGGAGTGTCCTTTCCATTCTCCATTCCAGAAAATACAATAATAAAGGCGGAACATATAAAATGCTGTCATGGCGGCAATGCCTGTCATTATCCATCCCATAACAGGACTGAATTGGAAGCAGGCAGTCAGAATTTCGTCTTTAGAGAAAAAACCTGAGAATGGCCAGATACCTGAGATAGCCAAACAAGCAATCAGGAATGTCCAGTGAGTGACGGGCATGTATTTATGAAGTCCCCCCATGGCGCTCATCTCATTACTGTGTACGGCATGAATGATACATCCGGCTCCTAAGAACAACAATGCCTTGAACATGGCATGTGTGAACAGGTGGAACATGGATGCCATGTAGCCTAGTCCTCCTTCATGAGGATTCATGGAAGTACAAACGCCTAATGCGACAATCATAAATCCAATCTGAGATATAGTGGAGAAGGCGAGCACGCGTTTGATATCGCTTTGTGCACACGCCACACTAGCGGCGTAGAATGCAGTGAACGCACCGATATAAGCTATCCAGTGCAGCACTTCGGGCGCATATCCTATAAACAACGGGAACATACGGGCTACCAGATATACACCGGCTACCACCATGGTAGCAGCATGGATTAATGCACTGACAGGAGTAGGGCCTTCCATAGCATCTGGTAACCAGATGTGCAATGGAAACATTGCACTTTTACCGGCACCACCGATAAACATTAGCCCCAAGGCCAGTGGTATCATACTTCCGGCAACTGCAAGTACCTGAAGTTGGGGTGTGAACGAGAATGTTTCGGCATAATAGCCGTAAATCAAGATACCGATCAGAAAGCCTAAATCAGCAAAACGGGTAACAATAAATGCTTTTTTACTGGCGGCAATCGCTTCTTTCTTGGTGTAATAAAAGCCGATAAGTAAATAAGAAGAAACACCTACCAGTTCCCAAAAGACATACATCTGGAAAATATTGGTTGCTACTACGAGTCCCAACATGGACATGGTAAACAGGCTAAGAAATGCGTAGTAACGTTGAAAGCCTTTTTCACCTTTCATATATCCGAATGAATAGATATGTACCATCAGACTGACGGTGGAAATAACGACTAGCATCATAACTGAAATAGGGTCAAGCATGATTCCCATGTCAATATGCAGGTTCGTTGTGAAAGGTAACCATTCGAAGTTATAAGGTGTGAGAGTAGGATAGACGCCTTCTGCCGTACGGCCTCCTGCAAAATAATTGAAGGCAGTGAGGTAGGAAAGCAACGCCACCCCTGCCAGTGAAACGGTGCCGATGGCCCCTGCCAGCCCGTTCTTCATACGCATACCTGCCAGCCCCAGTATCAGGAAACTGAGGAAAGGTAGGATAAGGATTAGTATTGTATGTTCCATAATTAGTTTTTCATTTCATTTAAGTTCTTCACTTGGATATTGCGTACATTGCGGTAGATATTGATAATGATAGCAATAGCTACTGCTGTTTCAGCCGCACTTACGCCGATAGCAAACAAGGCGAAAAAAAAGCCTTCCAGTTCCTCGGGAAAGAGGTATCGGTTGAATACGGCGAAGTTGATGTCTACCGAATTCAGTATCAGTTCCACACTGATGAGCATGGCCAATAAATTGCGGCGGGTGAAGAAACCATAGATTCCCGCAAACATCATAAAGGTGGAAACCACCAGATAATATTCCATGTGTACCATAAGTTCTATCTTTTTCTAGCGATTAGGATTCCTCCTACGATGCAAGCGAGTAATAACACGCTGATTACTTCGAAAGGAAGAATATATTGATATTTTTCCATGCCCATCAGTGCATGACCGATAGTGCGTACATCCAGTTCACCATGCACAAAATGAGAGGGCAAGAATTCATTTTTCAGCATGACGAACAGACAGATAGCCAGTCCTGCTATAGTAGAAATAGCTCCGGCCACCATCTTTCCATTTTTTAATCTCTCTGCTTTGTCTCCCTGTGAAGAGGTCAATAAGATACTAAATACATAAAGCACTGTTATACCACCGGCGTAAATCAGTAATTGTACAGCTCCCAAGAATGAGTAGTTGAGCTGGAAGTAAATACCTGCTGTACCAAATAAAACGAACAGCAGATAAGTTGCTGCACGCAAGATACGTGAGGTCGTGACTGCCAATACCGAACAGACAGCGATAAACAACGCCAGTACAATGAATACAATTAGTTGTAGTGTCATAATATCGTTTGTTTTTTATTTTTTGTTCAGGGTGAGAACTAGTTTGCTGCGGTCGAACACAGCATTCTCGAATTCTGTATCGAACCGAATGGCATCGTGTGGACAAGCGTTCACACAAAGCTGACAGAACATACAGGCTCCCAGGTCGTACTCATACTTTACCAATATTTTCTTTTTCTTGCCTGTTTCTTCGTTGGTCACAGATTCGCTGGTAATGGTGATTGTATCATTGGGGCAAGCCATTTGGCAAAGTCCGCAAGCAATACATTTGTTATTACCATTCTCATCAACCGGCATGATAAGCCGTCCTCGGAAACGGGGCGATATTTTTAATGTGGCACGGTTTTCGGGATATTGTTCAGTGACTTTAGGAGTGAAAAACTCTCGTCCTGTCACTTTCATACCGGTAAGTAATGTACCGATGCCATGAAGTAGTCCTTTTATATAGGAATGTTTTTCTTCTTTCATCAGAAATGTAATTTAAATACAACAATAATTACCATCAACAGCAGGTTGCACAAACCTATTGGGACCAAGTATTTCCATTCCAGTGTTAGAATTTGGTCAATACGCAGACGGGGAAATGTCCATTTGATCCACATTAGTAACCATACAACAAAGAATGACTTGCCAAAGAACCAAATAAATCCGGGAATATAATCCATAATGGCATTGAATCCGTCTAGTCCAGGAATATGTAGCGGCATCCATCCTCCCAGGAAGATGGTTGTGGCTACTGCGGCGATGATAAACAAGTTTACAAATTCTGCCACATAGAACAAGCCGAAGTGCATACCGGAATATTCGGTATGATATCCCGCAGTCAGTTCACTTTCTGCTTCAGGCAAGTCAAACGGGCCGCGGTTGACTTCTGCATTTCCGGCTATCAGATAAATGATAAAAGCGATCAATGCAGGTATATGTCCTTTAAAAAGGAACCAGCCGTCAGCTTGGCGTTCTACAATTTCGCTTAGTTGCATGGTATCTGTTAAGATTACAATAGTAAGGATGCTTAATCCTACAGATAATTCATAACTAATCATTTGAGCGCCACTTCTCATGGCTCCGATTAATGAATATTTGTTATTGGAACTCCAACCTGCCAGCAAAATACCTACTACGCCGATACTGGATGCTGCCAATAAGAAGAAAATACCTACATTGAAATCAAGGACCTCCATGCCCTTGTTGATGGGTAGGCAACTGAAAGCCATGATAGAGGCGAGGATAACAATGTAAGGTGCCAAATTGTACAGGAACTTGTCAGCATGTCGGATGGTGATAATTTCCTTAATCAACATCTTGAATACATCGGCAAATACCTGTATGGTACCTTGGGGACCTACACGCATTGGACCCAAGCGGCATTGGAAAGCGGCGCACACTTTACGTTCCATGAAAATCATAATGATAGCAATAACTGCATATGCCAACATGATACATACGCCAATTACTATACATTCTATGAGCACTGCCAGTTCTTCAGGCATAAATGACGTGAGCAGTGAGTGTACCCATTGGGTGACTATACTAAAATCGAACATAATTTAATAATGTGTCAATTTGCTAATTTGCCAATAGGCAAACTTGTAATTATTTAATTTGTTAATTCTCAGTCTGATAAATAATGCATTCTTCAAGTAGTATATTGAAGAATTGGCACATTATTATCGGTCAATATCCGGTACTACATAATCCACCGTTCCACCAATAGCAATTAAGTCGGCAATTTTTGCATTGCGGCACATAGTTTCCATTGCTGATACTAAAGGTAAACCGGTAGCGCGGAATTTCATGCGGTAAGGAAATTTGTCTCCATGACTTTCCAGATAAACCCCGAATTCTCCGCGAGAACCTTCCACGGCGGCATAATAATTCCCTTCGGGCACGCGTATAATCGGTTTCATCTTTTCCTGATAGTTCCCTTCAGGAATATTGTCTATCAGTTGCTCGATGATGTTCATACTTTCCAGTATTTCTTCCATACGGACCATGTAACGTGCAAAACAGTCGCCTTCGGTGTGGACAATTTCTCTAAAATCTATCTTGCCATACATCGCATAGGGATGACGCTTGCGGACATCGCATGCCCAACCGCTGGCGCGTCCTGTACCTCCTGTCGCTCCGAAAGAGATGGCATCTTCCCGTGAAAGAACTCCCACACCTTTCAAACGTTCTTGGGCAATGACATTTCCGGTGAATACTTCATGGTATTCTTTTAGCATCGGACGCAGATAAGCAATGAATTCTTTTACTTTCTGTACAAAGTCCGGAGCGATATCAGCTTGTACCCCTCCAATGGTGTTATAATTCTGTATCAAACGTCCTCCGGTAGTTGCTTCGAAGATATCCAGTATCTTTTCACGATCACGGAATCCATAGAAGAATGCGGTCAAGGCACCCATATCCATACAGAGACAGGAGAAGAAAAGCAAGTGAGAATCTATACGTTGCAATTCGTCCATAATGGTACGAATGTATTGTACCCGTTCGCTTACTTCTACGCCCATTGCCTGTTCAATGCACATACAGAGAGCATGGCGGTTTTGGTGCGCACCTAAATAATCCAAACGGTCGGTCAGGGCCAAGGTCTGGGGATAGGTAAGACTTTCGCACATCTTTTCGATACCTCGATGTATGTATCCGCAGTGTACATCCAGTTTCTTGATAATTTCGCCTTCCAGTGAAACGCGAAAACGAAGTACACCGTGGGTTGCCGGATGTTGAGGACCTATGTTAATGATATATTCGTCCTCATCAAAAATGGTTTCTCGTTTTTCTATTACACTGCCATCATGTTGTACTTCTATATATTGTGTCGTGTCTACAGGTTCCTCATTGGTCATACGGAGTGGGTTGAGGCTTTCATCGTAGTCCTTACGCAATGGATAGCCTACCCAGTCATCACGCAGGAACAAACGGCGCATATCAGGATGTCCTATAAAGCGGATACCATAATAGTCGTACACTTCGCGTTCATTGAATTCAGCACCTTTCCAAATATCACTTACACTAGGAAGCTCCGGTTTTTCTCGGTTGGTTGTGCGAGTGCTGACCACTATGTTTTCTCTTGTCTTCGTATCTTCCAGATGATAGACTACACCTAGTCCTTCTTCGCCCCAGTCCATTCCGGTAAGGCTGCGTAGAAAATCCATATGTTTACCCTGCCGCAATTTCAGCATTTCTTCATGTAGCTTTTCGGCAGGTATTTCTATTTTTTCACTCATGCTTGTTCGGGATTTTGTGGTTCATTTTCTTTGCGGTTCACTCCGCCAAAGAATTTTTCCAGTTTTACTTTACGTTGCAATTGTATCATGCCGTACAACAAGGCTTCAGGTCGGGGCGGACATCCGGGAATATATACGTCAACGGGAAGAATTTTATCTACTCCGTTCAATACGTGATATGATTTTTTAAAAGGACCGCCGCTAATGGCGCATCCGCCTACTGC